>ERZ1026901.373-NODE-373-length-38087-cov-7.622660_pt1 | contig 38087 bp, 36 predicted proteins | sample MGYA00380179_ERZ1026901 | MGnify/ENA primary metagenome ERZ1026901 (study PRJEB33269, sample SAMEA4719815) | human gut metagenome | biome: human-associated habitat; feature: organic feature; material: feces | place: Cameroon | collected 2013-10 ... | reverse complement strand
GTTATGATGAACCACTTTCAAAACCGCTTAATTTCCTCATGGAGCGCGGCGAGAAGATCGCGGTCATTGGCGCCAACGGTATCGGAAAGACCACTTTTTTAAAGAGCATTCAGGGCCTGATCCCGGCAATCTCCGGAAGTGTTGAGGTCGGTGATTACCAGTTTCCTGGCTACTTTGAGCAGGAGATGGCACCGGGAAATACGACGACCTGTATCGAGGAGATCTGGAAGGAGTTTCCGTCCTACACCCAGTACGAAGTCCGCTCTGCCCTTGCAAAGTGCGGCCTGACTACAAAGAATATCGAGAGCCAGGTCCGCGTCCTCTCAGGTGGAGAGCAGGCGAAGGTCCGCCTCTGCAAGCTTATGAACCGGGAGACCAACGTTCTGCTTCTCGACGAGCCGACGAACCATCTGGATGTGGATGCGAAGGATGAGCTTAAGAGAGCACTTTTGGAGTACAAAGGAGCAGTCCTCCTCATCTGCCACGAGCCGGAGTTCTATGATGGACTGGTGTCGAAGGTTTGGGATCTCAGTAAGTGGTCGTTGAAGATTTGATATATTTACAATTGAAGAAATCCGTGTCCTGTACAACGAAATCTGCAGGACACGGATTTTTTGTGCAATGGGAAATTCCGGTAAATGAAATGCATCAATACGGAATTTACCGGAAAATGGTCAGCGTTTATTTTTCTCTGTATGCGGCAGCCGTCCCCGGAGGAATCTCTTTTTGATCTCCGGCCACGAAAACGGGATCAGCGGATAGATATAGCTCTTTCCGGCGATGGTGCGGTTGAATACGATGGAGCAGACGGCGATGGCGGTGCCGAGGATGAATCCCCAGACATTTAAGAGGGAGGTCAGGATCAGCAGGATCACACGCATGAATTTTAGCGCGTAACCCATCTCGAAGCTTGCCTGAGAGTAATTGGCTATGGTGACAAACGCCATGTAGAGCATGGTTTCGGAATTGAACCAGCCGGATTTTACAGAATATTCGCCGAGAACAATACCGGCGATAACACTTAACGGTGTGGTCAGCATGCTCGGCGTATTGACTGCGGCGAGACGCAGGCCGTCAATGGCAAATTCCAGGATCAGAAGCTGGAAGATCAGGGGAACGTACATGTCATCTGCCAGTTTGACAAATTCCAGCCAGCCTGGGATCCAGTTCTGGTTCTGCATAAAGAGAAGCCACACCGGGGTCAGAAACAGGGTGAGAAATGAGACTGTCATTCTGGAAAGACGCAGGTAGGTTCCGGTCACCGGCGGGAAGTAATAGTCATCTGCCTCCTCGATAATGTCAAAGACTGAGGATGGCAGGATCATGCAGGCGGGGGAATTGTCAACAAGGATGACGATGTTTCCCTCCAGAATAGACGCCGCAGCCGTGTCCGGACGTTCAGAAAAACGGAATTTTGGGAACGGGTTGAACCATTTGTGGGGAAAGATACATTCTGCCAGACTTTCCTGATTCATAGTCAGAGCATCTACATGCAGATTTTCGATGCGATCCTTGATTTTATTTAGCAGGTCCTCGTCCACACGACGTTTCATGTAGCAGATCGCGATGTCTGTGTGGGAGCTTTCTCCGGTCTGCATGATCTCCACCGTGAGATTCACGTCCCGGATCCGGCGGCGGATCAGGGCGGTATTGAAGATCATGGTTTCCACGAAGCCATCCCGGGATCCACGGAGGACCTTGTCCTTCTCCGGCTCCGAGACCCCGCGGGCCGGGTAAGTACGGCAGTCGATGAGGATTGCCCGGTCATACCCGTCGATTAAAAGACAGGAGAGGCCGGAGAGAAGCTGAGTGAAGATGATGGTATCATCGGTCTCGATGGTGGTTTCACCGTAGTGGACATGCTGCTTTGCAAAGTCATGGGCGGATGCCGGGAAAGCATCCGGCTTTACGGAGGCGAAGTCCTGCATCAGCCGCAAAAGGATCTCATCCTTTGTGAAGCCGTCCACAAAGTACAGGCAGGCATTTTTGCCGGCGATGGTCAGCGTGCGGTAGACAATGTCAAAGTTCTTTGAAATGTCCAGAATTTCGTGAAAGTGTGAGATGTTCTGGTCGAAGTTGGTTGAAATATTCATGGCTCATTGGTCCTTTCGAGGATAATTACAGTGTAAAGGCAACGCTTCAGCAAAGCTGCGGATTTACTGTGATGGCTGCAGTACAGTATAGGATTTCTTAAAAACTATGAAATTATGCGGGGGATACATGGCATCTGTATGCCACCAGCAAATGTGTGCAGTATACAAAATTCTGACCATATCGGGCAGAACCGCCATAGAATAGATTGTTTTTTTGTAAAAACAACGAATCTGCTTTTCTCCAGCGGACATTTGTGCAGAAGATAGTAAATATATACAATAAAATTGTGCAAATTTAACTATATTTACCATAGCATTTCCGGTAATATTTTGTTATACTGCATAAGCATTGAAATTGAAGGGGTATCAATTTCGAGGAACTGTATAATGCAAGGAAATTGTACGTGAATGAAAGGCTGTGCTCAGTGGGGGGGCACAGCCTTTCGCCATTCCAGCGTTGCCCATATGCAGTTCAGCGAATGCGAGTGTCTATGCAGGCAGGTTTGCAGCGCACACGTACTTGCTGAACTGACACATGGTCGAACGATTCATGAAATATATATAAAACAATCGAAAAGCCATAGCTATTTTCAGAAAAAAAGTGTATAATAAAAAGTAATCATTCAGCCATGCGGAAATTTTCAAAACAATAGAAAGCACCGTTTATGACTGAATTGTTGTATAACGGGTAGCTGCGAAGATACGGAACAGTTGCTGTAACGGAATACACTCCAGGATTGACTGAACATCTGCGCGCAGCGCGGCCATCAAAGTCAGAATAGATTAAGGAGAATAGACATGAAAGATGGATTTATCCGGGTGGCGGCAGCCACCCCAGATTTAAAGGTTGCGGATCCGGTGTTTAACCGGGAGCAGACCTGGAAGATGATGCAGGAGGCGGCGGATCAGGACGTAAAGATTCTGGTGTTCCCGGAACTGGGGCTTACCGGATATACCTGCGGTGATCTGTTTTTACAGGATACGCTGATCGATCAGGCAAAGGAAGAACTCTTATGGCTCTTAAATGCATCAAAAGCGATGGATATGCTGACCTTCATCGGACTCCCGTGGATGAAGGACGGAAAACTTTATAACGTGGCGGCTGTTATCAAGAGCGGAGAATTATTGGGACTCGTTCCGAAGAGACATCTCCCGAACTATTCTGAGTTCTACGAGCTCCGCCACTTCAATCCGGGTCCGGTAAAGCCGGATGTGGTAGAGTGGGGAGAACGCCTGGTCCCGTTTGGAAGCAAGGTTTTATTCCGTTGTACAAATATCCCGGAACTTGTAGTTGCCGCGGAGCTCTGTGAGGATGTCTGGACGATGGATCCGCCCAGTGTATCCCACGCGAAGGCCGGAGCGACCGTGATCGCGAACTGCTCCGCCAGCGATGAGACAACAGGAAAGGCCGGATACCGTGAGGCGCTGATCTCAGGCCAGTCTGCCCGCCTTGTGTGCGCTTATATCTACGCCAACGCGGGAGAGGGTGAGTCTACTCAGGATCTCGTATTCGGCGGACATGACATGATCGCAGAGAACGGAAATATCCTTGCGAAATCCGAACGCTTCAAAAACGGAATGATCACGGCAGATATCGATCTTTACCGCCTTAAAAATGAAAGAAGAAGAATGACCACATGCCAGCCGGGGGTTGAGGCTGAGGACTATGATTTCATGGACTTCACCTTAGAACCGGTGGATCTGAACTTAAAACGCTATATCGATCCGGCACCGTTCGTTCCGTCAAACGCGGAGGAGAGAACAGCGCGCTGTGAGGAGATCTTAACGATTCAGGCGATGGGCTTAAAGAAACGCCTTGCCCATACCGGTGTAAAAAGCGCAGTGGTAGGAATTTCCGGCGGACTCGATTCTACGCTGGCACTTCTCGTCACGGCGAGAGCGTTCGATTTGTTGGGTATTCCGAGAGAAAATATCCTCTCAGTTACAATGCCGTGCTTCGGGACCACAGACCGGACGTACAATAACGCGGTCATGCTGACAAAGAAACTGGGGGCATCTTTAAAAGAAGTAAATATCAAAAAAGCGGTGTCCCTCCACTTTGAGGATATCGGACATGATCCGGCGATCCATGACGTAACCTACGAGAACTCTCAGGCGAGATACCGCACACTGATCCTTATGGACCTTGCGAACAAGACAAACGGTATGGTCATCGGAACCGGAGATATGTCCGAGCTGGCTCTCGGCTGGGCTACTTACAACGGTGACCACATGTCCATGTATGGCGTGAACGCTTCTGTTCCGAAGACACTGGTCCGCCATCTTGTCCGTTACTACGCGGATACCTGCGGTGACAAGGCCCTTGCGGATGTCCTTTACGATGTTCTCGATACACCGGTAAGCCCGGAGCTTCTGCCGCCGGAGGATGGAAAAATATCCCAGAAGACGGAGGATCTTGTCGGACCTTATGAGCTTCATGATTTCTTCCTTTACTATATTCTCCGTTACGGCTATCATCCGGCAAAGATCTACCGCATGGCGAAGATCGCTTTCGCGGGAGTTTACGAGGACAAGGTGATCTACAAGTGGTTAAATACCTTCTACCGCCGGTTCTTCGCACAGCAATTCAAGCGTTCCTGCCTGCCGGACGGCCCGAAGGTCGGATCTGTTGCGGTTTCTCCGAGAGGAGATTTGAGAATGCCGAGTGACGCGGCGAGACGGATCTGGATGGATGAAGTGGAAAAGCTTGACCCGGAGGCAGATCGATGATCACGAGTACAAAAAATGATCAGGTAAAAGCGGTCATCGAGTTAAAGAAGAAGGCGAGAGCGAGAAACGAACAGGGACTTTTCGTTGTCGAGGGAGTGCGGATGGCCGCTGAGCTCCCGAAGGATCAGGTTAAAAGTATCTATGTTTCTGAAACTTTCGCGAAAAATCCGGAGAATGCCGCAATTCTTGCAGAATACCCGGGATATGAACTTGTCAGTGATCAGGTGTTTGCGGCAATGTCCGATACACAGACGCCTCAGGGTGTGCTGGCACTTGTCAGACAATTTTCCTATGGAATGGAGGATCTTTTAAAGAATGATCGTCCCGCCCACCTGATGGTTCTGGAAAATCTTCAGGATCCGGGAAATCTCGGAACGATCTTGCGAGCTGGAGAAGGTGCGGGGATCACGGGACTTATCATGAGCCGTGACACTGTGGACCTCTATAACCCGAAGGTGATCCGCTCCACCATGGGATCCGTGTTCCGTGTCCCGTTCTATTATACGGATGATCTGGAACAGACGGTCCTGGATCTGAAGGCGCGGGGAATCCGTGTTTTTGCGGCCCATCTCGCAGGAAAGAATAATTACGAACAGGAAGATTATACTGGTAATACAGCATTCCTGATCGGAAATGAGGGAAACGGGCTGACAGAAAAGCTTTCCAACCTGGCAGATACCTGGGTGAAGATCCCCATGGCGGGAAAGGTGGAGTCCTTAAATGCCGCCATCGCAGCATCGATCCTGATGTTCGAGACGGCGAGACAGCGGCGCGCGTAAAGGAGTGATTTTATGGATATGATCGGATGGCTGGTAGCCTTTGTAATTCTGATCGGAATCGAGGCGGCGACTATGGCGCTCACGACGATCTGGTTTGCAGGCGGCGCGTTGTTTGCGTTTTTCGTTGCAATCTTTGGCTTTTCTGTCAAAATGCAGCTTGTAGTATTTCTGGTCGTATCGTTTCTCATGCTGCTCTTTACGAGACCGCTCGCGGCACGGTTCATCAACCGAGAAACCGTGAAGACGAATGTGGACGGACTGATCGGAAGAAAGGCGAAAGTGATCACAAAGATCGACAACAATGAGCCGTCCGGAGTTGCAGTCGTCAATGGGCAGGAGTGGACGGCGAGATCTGCGGATGACGCAGTGACGATCCCTGCGGGGACCCATGTGCTCATAAAGGAAGTCCGGGGCGTGAAGCTTATTGTGGAACCGGTTTCCGAAAACTCTGAAAGCCAGAAATAAAATTTTTCCCAAAACTCATAAAGGAGGATTTAAAGATGCCAGCAATTTTAGTATTAGTACTGATCTTTATCATTCTGCTGATCCTTGTTTCCTGCATCCGTATCGTGCCTCAGGCACAGGCGATGGTCGTGGAGAGGCTTGGCGCATACTTGGAAACCTGGAACGTGGGAATCCACTTTAAGGTTCCGTTTATCGACCGTGTTGCAAAGCGCGTTCTCTTAAAAGAACAGGTCGTTGACTTCGCCCCGCAGCCGGTGATCACAAAGGATAACGTAACCATGAAGATCGATACGGTCGTGTTCTTCCAGATCACGGACCCGAAGCTCTACGCATACGGCGTTGAGAATCCGATCATGGCGATCGAGAATCTGACCGCTACTACGCTCCGCAACATCATCGGTGATCTGGAGCTCGATCAGACGCTGACCTCCCGTGAGACCATCAACACAAAGATGCGTTCCGCGCTGGATGTTGCGACAGACCCGTGGGGAATCAAGGTCAACCGTGTGGAGTTAAAAAATATTATTCCGCCGGCAGCGATCCAGGATGCCATGGAGAAACAGATGAAAGCTGAGCGTGAACGCCGTGAGGCGATCCTCCGCGCGGAAGGTGAGAAGAAGTCTACGATCCTTGTGGCAGAAGGTAAGAAACAGTCCGCGATCCTCGATGCGGAGGCAGATAAGCAGGCAGCGATCCTTCACGCGGAGGCGGAGAAGGAGAAGCGGATCCGCGAGGCGGAAGGACAGGCTGAAGCGATCTTAAAGATCCAGCAGGCAAATGCTGATGGTATCCGGATGATCAAGGAGGCAGGTGCTGATCAGGCAGTTTTACAGTTAAAGAGTCTTGAGGCATTCGCGAAGGCGGCAGACGGTAAGGCAACAAAGATCATCATTCCGTCTGAGATCCAGTCTCTCGCAGGTCTTGTGACAAGCGTGACGGAGATTGCAAAGAAGAGTGAAACTGAGAATTGATCTTGAAAAAGAATATGGGATCGTTTTAGAGGGTGGAGGAGCCCGGGGTGCATATCAGATCGGTGTCTGGAAAGCACTCCGGGAAGCCGGAGTGAAGATCCGGGGAGTTGCCGGAACGTCCGTAGGAGCGTTGAACGGTGCCCTGATTTGTATGGATGATCTTGAAATGGCGGAGAAGATATGGAAAAATATGACTTACTCCACGGTGGTTCAGATTGACGATTCCATGATCGGAAAATTAAAGAAATTCGGCGTTCGATCCATGAAAATGACCGACGCGGCGGCAGAATTCAAACGGGTGGTTTCAGACAGGGGACTCGATATCAGTCCTCTGAAAAAGCTTCTGGAAGATACTGTGGATGAGGAGCGGATCAGACGCTCACCCCGGGATTTCTGCGCCGCGTCCTTTTCCGTCACGGACCGGAGGGAAGAGGACTTTGATGTAAAGTCAGCATCGCCGGGGACGATGAAAGATATGCTGATGGCCAGCGCGTATTTTCCCGGCTTTAAGCAGGAAAAGATTGCAGGAAAGACATATCTGGACGGCGGAAGTGTCAATAATGTTCCGGTGGATCTTCTGACAGACAGGGGATATAAGGACCTTATTGTGATCAGGATCTACGGGATCGGTGTGGACAGGCGTATTTTTATGGATATTCCAAAGGATGTGACGATCCATGAGATCGCGCCGAAGCGGAATCTTGGCGGGATTTTAGAATTCGACAGCGAGAGAACGAAGAAAAATATGGAACTTGGATATTTTGACGGCCTGCGCTTCCTTTATGGACTCTGCGGGAGGAAATATTATCTTGACATGCCATATTCCGAGGCGTATTATTTTGGCAGGATCATGTCAGAACTTGACATGTTCAAGGAGTGGCTGAAACCCTATGTGAAGGAAGAAGATTTTCCGAAGCTTACCGGGTACCGTGTCTACACGGAAAAGATATTCCCGTTTCTTGCAAAAAAACTGCGTCTTCACCCGGAGTGGGATTACAGGGAGCTCTACGGAGCAGTTCTGGAAGTATTTGCGAAGAAGATGCAGCTGGAAGCATTTCGGGTCTACACACCGGATGAGATCGTCGGAACGCTTCAGGAGATCCTATCGGGAAGGCCCGATTATGCGGCAGATAAGAGAAGATATGAGGAGAACGCTGAAATATGGCGGAAAACAATAAGAGAAGGAAAGTAAGGAGCGAATCCATGGCGCTTGATGCCATGCACATTATCATCGGCATTGCGGTGGTGGTTATGTCCGTCATTTCGTTCCTTGACCCGGAGGAGTATATGTTCCTTTTTCCGGTGATCTTTTTTCTGGCGGCGGTTTTAAACCTTGCCACAGGAAAATACTGGCTGTCCCGGACAAAAAGGGAGAGACGGAGAAGAACGGCGGCAGTGTTCCAGATGGCATTTGGTACGGTCCTGCTGATCTTTACATGTTTAAGCGCAATGAGTATCTGGTGGAGGTAATGAGATGAAGGGAGAGATCCTGAAGTTATTGAAGGAGACAGATGGCTATATTTCCGGACAGGAACTTTGTGAGAGGTTCGGCGTTTCAAGAACAGCGGTCTGGAAGGTCATTAATCAGTTAAAGGAAGAGGGCTATGAGATCGAGGCTGTTCGGAATAAGGGATATATTTTAAAGGGATCGGCAGATGTGCTCTCAAAGGAAGAACTGGAAAGCACAATCCACACGAAATGGGCAGGAGCGAAGGTAGCGTTCTTTGAGGAGACTGTTTCCACGAACAATGAGATCAGGAGTCTCGCGGAACAGGGTGCTCCCCATGGAACTCTGGCGGTGGCAGAGCGGCAACTCGGCGGAAAAGGCAGGAGAGGTCGTGTATGGACGTCCCCCGCAGGTGTGGGGATCTGGATGAGTATGCTTTTAAGACCGCAGATCGATCCCATGGCGGCGTCCATGCTGACTCTTGTCATGGCACTTGCCACGAGAAAAGGAATTGAAAACGCAACGGGTCTGAGATCTGAGATCAAATGGCCGAATGACCTTGTTCTGAATAAGAAGAAGATCTGTGGGATCCTGACAGAGATGAGCACGGAACTTATGGAGATTCAGTATGTGATACCGGGAACAGGAGTTAACGTCAATCAGACAGAATTTCCGGACGACATCAAGGCGACGGCAACCTCTCTGAGGATCGAGAGCGGAAAGATCCAGAAGAGAAGTGAGATCATCGCGGCGATCATGGAAGCATTCGAGGGATACTATGACACCTTCATGAAGACTCGGGATATGTCCGGACTCATCGAGGAGTACAACGCGAACCTCGTAAATCTCGGAAATGAGGTGTGCGTTTTGGATCCGGCAGGAGAGTACCGCGGCATCTCAGAGGGAATCAACAGGGAAGGCGCACTTCTGGTCCGCCTTTCCGACGGCACATTAAAGGAGATCATTTCCGGGGAAGTTTCTGTCCGCGGAGTCTATGGATATGTATAAGGAAGAAGAAATGAATGTTTCGGGGGCGGATCTTTATTCCGGCCTTCAGAAAATCTTTCCGGATGAGAGGAATCTCACCCTGACGGAGCGTCTGGAAGCCGCAGTGGGGCCGCTCCTTTCCTGGTATCGTGGGAATAAACGAGATCTCCCCTGGAGGGAGGATCGGGATGCTTACCGGATCTGGATTTCTGAGATCATGCTGCAGCAGACGAGGGTCGAAGCGGTAAAGCCTTACTTTGCGAGATTCATGGAGCATTTTCCTACTGTCGGGGCGTTAGCCGCGTGTGAGGAGGAGGAACTCTTTAAGTGCTGGGAAGGTCTCGGATATTACAGCAGGGCCAGAAATTTAAAAAAGGCTGCAAAGATCATCGTTTCAGAGTACGGCGGAAAACTTCCTGCGGATCACACGGCTCTTCTTGCGCTTCCGGGAATCGGAAGCTACACGGCTGGTGCCATCGGATCCATCGCCTTCGGGCTTCCAGTCCCGGCAGTTGACGGAAATGTCCTGCGGGTCTTATCGAGAGTATCCGGAAGTTACGAGGACGTCTTAAAACAGGCGGTAAAAAAGAAGACGGAAGCTGTGGTGGAGAAGGTCTTAAGGACACTCAAAAAGGATGAACCCGGGGACTTTAACCAGGCGCTCATTGAGACCGGGGCAATCGTATGTGTTCCGAACGGCGCGCCGCTCTGTGAATTTCCTTGTCCGTTCTATACGGTCTGTGAGGCAAGAAAAAGAAAACTGACCTCGGAGATTCCGGTAAAAACACCAAAAAAGAAGAGGAAAATAGAGGAAAAGACCGTATTATTAGTGGAATACGGGGACAAAATAGCCATTAGAAAGCGGGATGACACAGGACTTCTGGCATCGCTCTATGAATTTCCAAATCTCGAAGGAAAATGTTCAGAAAAAGAGGTGCTGGAGTATCTCGGAAATGAGGCAGTGGTGGAGAAAAGCCTGGCCGCAGCAAAGCATATTTTCAGTCATGTGGAGTGGCATATGAGCGGGTATCTGATCAGGGTAAAGGAAGAAATTCCGGGCATGCTGTTTGTGGACAGAGAAGAAATGAGAGAGAAATATCCGATACCGAACGCATTTGCGGCATACAGAAGCCTCTGGCAGCAGCAGGATGAGAGGTAGAGGGCATGACTGTGGGTTGCAGAAATAAATGATATTTCTTACGATTACGGCGCACCGGGCGCCTTTTATGGAGCGTGATCACGATGAAGAAAATGATATTTGTTTTTAATCCCCGTTCCGGGAAGGAAGCCATCAAAAACCAGCTGTCTGATATTCTCGGAATTTTCTGCCGGGCAGGATATCTGCCGGGCGTCTATGTGACTCAGGAGGCGGGGGATGCGGCGAGGATCGCTGAGGAATACGGCAAAGATGTGGAGCTTTTTGTCTGCAGCGGTGGAGACGGAACCTTAAACAGTGTGATCTCCGGGATCATGAAACTGGAGAAACGTCCGGAGATCGGATATCTCCCGGCGGGTTCCACGAATGATTTCGCGAGAAGCTTAAAGATCCCGGCAAACCTCACGAAGGCAGCAGAGGATGTGGTGAGCGGAAAGTCCTATGGTGTCGATATCGGAAAGTTCGGTAATGAGCGGTACTTTGTTTATATTGCGGCTTTTGGCGCTTTCACGGAGGTGTCCTACAGTACGCCTCAGGATATCAAAAATCTCCTTGGCCATCAGGCGTATATCCTGGAGTCCATCAAAGCCCTTGGAAATTTGAAGTCCTACAAGATGCATGTGGCGTGGGATCATGGCGAGGCGGACGGAGAATTTATCTTCGGCATGGTGACGAACACCACAAGCGTCGGCGGGTTCAGCGGACTTGCACCGAAGGATGTCTCCTTCCACGATGGTCTGTTTGAGGGAGTGTTTATCCGGACACCGAAGTCTCCGGTGGATCTTCCGAATATTCTAAGTGGTCTGCTCCTGTTCCCGGAGCAGGAAAACAAGGATGTGATCCGTGTGAAATCCTCGAAATTTACTGTGACGGCGGAGGAAGAGGTCCCGTGGGTACTTGACGGTGAGTTCGGGGGATCGGTGACTGAGGCGAGGATCGAAAATGTGAAGGAGGCAGTCACCTTAAGCTGCAGTCCGGAACCGGAAAAAAGTGAGGAAAAGACGGAGAAATGACGGTTGGACTGCAATAAATTCAACGAAAAAGCCAGAGAAAAAAGTTGAAAAATGTCGCGGGATAGTATATAATGAACTATTGTGGAGTATTTTGGTTAGCTCCAACCTGAAAACCAACCTGAAAGGACGTTATTCAGTGGAAAAAGAAGTATTTTTAGACAAACTTAAGAAACTTGTCGCGCTTGGTAAGTCAAAGCAGAACGCGCTTGACGCGACAGAGATCAACGACTTTTTTGCCGGTGATAACCTCGGACCGGAGCAGATGGACGAAATTTATAATTATCTGGAGCACAGCAATATCGATGTTGTGCCGGTAATCGATGACGCAATGCTTGCGGATGATTCCATGCTTCTGGATGATCTTGATGATGACTACCGGGAGGAAAAGGACGGAGAGGACATTGACTTAGACGCGATCGATCTCTTAGAGGGTATCGGAACGGAGGATCCGGTCCGTATGTACTTAAAAGAGATCGGTACTGTGCCGCTTCTTTCTGCGGATGAGGAGCTTCGTCTCGCAAAGAGAAAGGCAGAGGGCGATGAGTCAGCAAAAGAGCGCCTGATCGAGGCCAACCTGCGTCTCGTGGTAAGTATCGCAAAGCGTTATACCGGACGCGGAATGAGTTTCCTGGATCTTGTTCAGGAAGGAAACCTTGGTCTGATCAAGGGTGTTGAGAAGTTCGATTATACAAAAGGATATAAGTTAAGTACATATGCGACCTGGTGGATCCGCCAGTCCGTGACAAGAGCACTTGCAGATCAGGCGAGAACGATCCGTGTTCCGGTGCATATGGTAGAGACGATTAACAAGATGTCAAAGATGCAGAGAAAGCTGACTCTGGAACTTGGTTATGAGCCGTCCGTGACAGAACTTGCGGAAGCGCTCGAGATGTCTGAGGACAAGGTGATGGAGATCATGCAGATCGCGAGAGAGCCAGCATCCTTAGAGACTCCGATCGGTGAGGAGGACGATTCCAACCTCGGCGATTTCGTTGCGGACAGCAACGCGGTGACTCCGGAAGGAAACGTGGAATCCGTAATGTTACGTGAGCACATCGACGCATTACTTGGTGATCTCAAAGAGAGAGAGCGTCAGGTCATCGTTCTTCGATTCGGTCTTGAAGACGGACATCCGAGAACTCTGGAAGAAGTTGGAAAAGAGTTCAATGTAACGAGAGAGCGTATCCGCCAGATCGAGGCGAAAGCATTGAGAAAGCTCAGAAATCCGGTCCGCAGCAAACGGATCCGGGATTTCCTGTAAGACCGGGAAAAGGATATTGGAAGCGGATCGTTGGGGACAGACCGAACGGATTCGGTGAAAATAGAAATGCAGGCAGCGGGAGAAGATCCGGCTGCCTTTTTCCGTTGCGGTCTTTTTGCCGATGTCCTGTAATGGTGAAGTGCCGGTGACGGCAACCTGGCAGAAGGCTGAGACAGAAGGAGACACAGGGGATTGAAGCATCGGGGCAGCATAGCCTGCCGGGAGATCATATGAATAAGAGAAATTATCAGAAGGAATTAGATAAAAAACTGGAAGAACTGCAGAAAGAGGGAAAGGTTCCCACTTTATTTTTACATAGCTGCTGTGCGCCCTGCAGCAGTTATGTTCTGGAATATCTTTCCAGATATTTTGAGATCACGGTATTTTATTATAATCCGAATATCTACCCGCCGTCGGAGTATGAGGAGCGGACATCGGAGCAGGAACGTCTGATCCGGGAATTCAATGGGGAGTGGGAACAGGAGTCAGACCGTCACCCGATCCATTTTGTGGCAGGAACCTATGTGCCCGACGATTTCTATGCAGCGGCAAAAGGGCTCGAGCAGGAGCCGGAAGGCGGCGAAAGATGTACGGAGTGCTTTAAACTCCGCCTTTCCGAGGCAGCGAGAGAGGCAAAAGCCGGCCACTTTGATTTCTTTACGACGACGCTTACGATCAGCCCCTTAAAGGATGCGGAGCGGTTAAACCGGATCGGGGAAGAGATGGGGCGCGAGTATGGCGTAAAGTTTCTGCCATCCGATTTCAAGAAGAGAAACGGATATAAGAGATCCACGGAGCTTTCCAGAGAACACGCGCTCTATCGTCAGAATTACTGCGGCTGCGTGTTCTCAAAGAGGGAGTCGGAGGCGCGCTCAGCGGAGAGACCAGAATAAGATCCCGTCCTTCTCTGTCCGGGTGATCGCCCCTGTCTCTGCCAGCCAGTCCAGACAGGAAAAGAGTTTCGGCCATGTATTGAGATAGGAGAAAAGATAGGAGTATCGGTAGGTCTGCATGCGCTGGACATAGAGTGCCTGATCAAGCTCTAAAAGAGTCATGGGGCGGCGGCTTTCTGCCAGAGCCAGACGGAGCTGGGTGCAGCGTGTCTCATATTCATCGATGATGCGGCAGGTCTCCTCGCGGATCTCAGTGAATTCTCCGTAGTGTCCAGGGAGAAACCGGTAACCGGTATAATCGGCAGCCAGCACCTTAAGGGATGCAAAGTATTCAGCAAGGAGATGCTGGTCTTTTCCTGAGGTGATGACGATGGGAGTAAGTCCCAGGATCACCTGATCAGCGCAGAAGAAAAGCTTTTTCTTCCTCTCCACGAGCCCACACTGACCGGCTGTATGACCGTATAGGGGGACGATCTCGAAATCATAGCCGCCGCAGGAGAGCGTGTCCCCCGGCGCAATGGGGGTAAAGGGAAAATGAAAAGAAATGTTGTTTTCCCTTGCAAGTTGGTCAGCTCCGGTGTTGATTTCCTGCCAGGCATCGGGAGCCAGTTCTTTTGTGACTCCGCATTCTCTGGTGTAGGAGCGGCGCATGGTGTTGTCCTCATAAAGACGATGGTAGCGGTCGGAACATTCGGAGATCTCCACGGGGTTCATGAAGGCCCGGGCACCGCGCTCTATGAAAAGGGAGACGTATCCGCTGTGATCTGCATGGTTATGGGTCACAAAGATGTCGAGATCCCGATAGTTGATGGAAAGCTCTTTTAAGGCATGCTCCATCTCATTCAGACATTCCGGAACTTTCCAGGAGGTGTCGATCATGAGGCTGCGGTCATTGCCTTTTATAATATAGAGGTTTCTCGATGAGGTCCGCATGGCTTTATTGGTGAGAATGACTTTATATAGATTGGGAGCGAGTAGTTTCATTTCGTGGGAACTCCTTGAACGTGGTTTTTAAGGTAGATCGTTTTGATTTTATCCCGGGCTTTGTAAAATGTCAAATCATTCCGGAGCGTTTCGTTGACATCATGGGGTTTGTGGTATAAAATGAAAATGTTTACGTAACTATTCAGTAGGTCTGCGCACATGCTGCGCTGACCGTAAGAACACATAGGATAGAAAGCAAAAATCCCATCAGCGAAGCTGATCTGGAATGGATTTTTGCTCGTGACTATGAAGGTACTGAATAGTTACATGTTTACAAACAAAATAGGAGGAACAGGTTATGGTAGAAAGAAAAGTTACAGTCGTAAACCCGACAGGTCTTCATCTTCGCCCGGCGGGACTGCTCTGCCAGACATCCATGAAGTTCGATTCTAAAGTGATGATTTTTTATAAAGAAAAAGAAATCAATGCGAAGAGTGTGTTAAACGTAATGGCATCCGGGATCCGGTGCGGCGATGAGATCACAGTACATTGTGATGGTCCGGACGAGAAAGAAGCCCTGGAGGCTGTATGTGACCTGATCGAGACAGGTTTAAAGGAATAAGAACAGCGTAAAAAGAAAAATAAGCAACGTGGCAGCATCAGGCTGCCATGGCTCCCGTCAAACTCACAGGTAGAGGATCTGGTGGGAGAATAAGTGATAGAAAGTGAGAGAATCATGAGCGAAACAGCAGAAAATTGTACACATGACTGCGGAAGCTGTACTGCAAACTGCGGAAGCAGAACAAATGAGCCGCAGAGCTTCCTTGAGAAGTTAAATCCGGCGAGCTCTGTAAAGAAAGTGATCGGCGTTGTCAGCGGGAAAGGCGGTGTCGGAAAATCCTTAGTGACATCCCTGATGGCCTGCCGCATGCGCGCGACGGGTGCGAGAGTGGGAATCCTTGATGCGGATATCACAGGTCCGTCGATCCCGAGAGCCTTTGGGATCCATGATGGCGTGACAGTGACTCCGGATGGAAAGCTCCTTGTCCCGGCGACTTCCTCCACTGGTGTTGAGGTGATCTCCTCCAATATGCTTCTGGAGAATGAGACAGATCCGGTGATCTGGCGTGGTCCGGTGATCGCAGGTGCAGTGAAACAGTTCTGGAGTGAGACACTCTGGCAGGATATCGACTATATGTTCGTAGATATGCCTCCGGGAACCGGCGATGTGCCGCTTACTGTATTTCAGTCTCTTCCGGTCAATGGAATCATCATCGTTACCTCCCCGCAGGAGCTTGTCTCTATGATCGTTGAGAAGGCGGTCAACATGGCGAAGAAAATGAATGTTCCGATCCTCGGTCTTGTTGAGAATATGAGCTATCTCGAATGTCCGGACTGCGGAAAGAAGATTTCTGTATTCGGCGAGAGCCATATTGATGATGTCGCAAAGGAATACGGAATTCCGGTTCTCGCTCAGATCCCGATCCGTCCGGCGATCGCGAAAGCTGTCGACGAGGGAACGGTAGAGTATATAGAAGCAGACTTCTTAGACAATGCGGTGAAGGCAGTGAAGGAAGCTTAGGAAAAGCAAAAAAATAAGGTATGATACACAGGGCAGCTAAGGCAATAGCTGCCCGTATTTTTTGTGTAACAGGAAATTCTCTGTTACACAAAAGGCACATTCTTTTTATGCAATCGAAAATTAAAGGGTTCAATCTGGTAAATGACCACCACAGAAAGACAGATGAATGTCAGAGCCGGAAAAATTCATAAAAGACTCTCTGATATAGAAAAAACCTATAACGACTTATTTCTTATCTGTATTGGACGGATCAGTGAAAACGTGATATCTTATTAGCACACACAGAAATTAGAAAATGTACGACTGGTACGTACATAGGAGGATAAAATTGATTCAGTTAGACCATATTACAAAGACCTTTGATACCGGCGCGGATAAAGTCCACGCGGTCTCCGATGTAACGCTCCATATCAAGAGCGGCGAGATCTTCGGTATCATCGGATTCTCCGGAGCCGGAAAATCCACACTGGTGCGATGCATCAACCTGCTTGAGAGACCGACGAGCGGAACCGTCACTGTAGACGGAAAGGTCCTCACGGATCTTCCAGCAAAGGAATTGAGAGAGGCGAGAAAGAAGATCGGAATGATCTTCCAGCACTTTAACCTGATGCGTTCCAGAACGGTAGGAGAGAATGTCGCTTACCCGTTAAAGGGAAGCGGGCTTACAAAACAGCAGATCAAGGCGAAAGTGAAGGAGCTTTTGGAGCTCGTTGATATCGCAGAGAAGGAAAATGCGTATCCGAGCCAGCTTTCCGGCGGACAGAAACAGAGAGTCGCGATCGCAAGGGCCCTTGCGAATGACCCGAAAGTTCTTCTCTGCGATGAGGCCACCAGCGCTCTGGACCCGCAGACTACGGGGGCGATCTTACAGCTCTTAAAGCATTTAAATAAGAAACTTGGAATCACTATCGTGATCATTACCCACGAGATGGCAGTTGTCAAGGAGATCTGTGACAGGGTTGCTGTTATGGAGCACGGAAATGTTGTTGAGGAAGGCGATGTGTTCTCGATCTTTGCGGCACCGAAGGCTGGTATCACGAGAGATTTCATCCGCACAACTTCAAACCTTCAGAAGATCGAAAAACTGATCGAGGATAAGTCACCGCTTGTAGAATTAAAGCCGGGCGAGAAGATCCTCCGGTTGAACTATATTAAGAAAAATACATCGGAGGCATTGATTTCCGAGACTTCCAGAAAGTTCAACATCAACTTAAATATCATCTTTGCGGATCTGGAGATCGTTCAGGACGCGCCGATCGGCGGAACTGTAGCGATCGCCAGCGGCAGGAAAGAGGATATTGAGGGTGCAGTTGAATATCTGAAAGCAAAGAATGTAGGAGTGGAGGTGATTGAGAATGGCTGATTTTTTAAATGCAATCATCCCAAACGTCATGTCGAAGCCGGATGAACTTCTTGAAAGCTTTGGACAGACGATCTACATGGTGATCGTATCAGGAGCAATCTCCATGGTATTCGGACTTTTCTTCGGAATTGTCCTCACGGCGACCGCTCCGAAGGGTGTTTTAAAAAACAAGGTTGTTTTCAATATTTTAGACAAGCTGGTAAATATTTTCCGTTCGATTCCGTTTGTGATCCTTCTGACAGCTCTGATCCCGCTGACCCGTATGGTAGTGGGAACCGCCATCGGCACGAAGGGCGCGATCTTACCTTTGATCTTCGGTACTGTCCCGTTTTTCACGAGACAGATCGAGAGTGCGCTCGCTGAAGTGGATTACGGACTGATCGAGGCGGCGGAAAGCATGGGGAACAGTCCCTGGGAGATCATTTTCCGGGTATATCTGAAGGAGAGTGTACCGGGAATCGTCCGCGCGATGCAGATCACGTTCATCAGTCTGGTAGGCCTTACCGCGATGGCAGGTGCTGTCGGCGGTGGCGGACTCGGAGACTTCGCGATCCGTTACGGTCATTCCAGAGGACAGACAGACGTCACATATGTGACTGTGATCATCATTCTGATTATGGTAAGCCTCATTCAGAGTACAGGTTCTTATGTTATTAAAAAGACGACCCATTAAGAGGGCATCCCCTTGTTGGGCGGTCGGTATGTTTCAATACCGGTCATAAGAAACGATCATATAGCTTGAAGCGGCGCGGAAATTTTCTGAGCCGTATCAATAGAATGGAACTGTCCGGTCCGTACAGCGAATGCGGACAGAACCGGGCAGCGACAAATCAGTTTAGGAGGAGACATATTATGAAGAAAAGAATTTTAGCACTTGGTACTGCAGCAGTTTTAGCATTATCCTTAACTGCATGCGGAAGCAGCCAGAAGGCAGAGACAACAGCAGCGGCAGCAGACACAACAGCAGCAGGTTCCGCGGCAGCAGATACGACAGCAGCATCCGGCGAGAAGACGGTGATCAAACTCGGTGTTGTCGGCGAGAACAATGAGCAGTGGCAGCCGGTTATCGAGAAGCTTGCTGAGGAGAATATTGATCTGGAACTTGTAAAGTTCGCGGATTATCCGCTTCCGAACCGCGCATTAAATGACGGCGAGATCGATTTGAACTCTTTCCAGCACATCGCATATTTTGAGGATGACTGCAAGAACAACGGATATGACCTCTCCATCATCGGCGAGACCATCATCGCTCCATTGGGACTGTACTCCAACAAGATCAAGGACGTTTCCGAGATCAAGGACGGCGATATCATCGCGATCCCGAACGACGCTACAAACGGCGGTCGTGCGTTAAAGCTTTTAGAGTCTGCAGGTCTCATCAAGGTTGATCCAGAGGCTGGTTATACACCGACAAAGAAAGACATCACAGAGAACCCGTTAAACCTTGACATCAAAGAGGTTGAGGCAGCAAACACAGCAAGCCTTCTTCCGGACGTCGCAGCGGCAGTCATCAACGGCGGCCATGCGGTTGACAACGGTTTAAACCCGGAGAAAGATTCGATCTTCCTTGAGAGTGTTGAAGAGGGAAGCGACAACCCGTATGTAAACATCATCGTTGCGAGAACAGCAGACAAGGACAATGAGCTTTACAAGAAAGTTGTAGATTATTTCCGCACACCGGAGGTTGCAAAGGTGATCGAGGATACATATAAGGGAGCTTACATCCCGGCTTGGGAATAAGCTTAAAAACTGAATCACAAAAGAAAGATCGGACGGGAGGGTGCATAAACATGTACCTCCCGTTCTTTTTTTTCCCATTTTTAAAATATAGGTATGTATTGCTTTTTTGACAAAAATCACGTATGATTTACATAGATATTACATTCAAAAAACAGAATTTACATGCGATGACAGAAAAATGAATGCTGAAAGTACGATTATGAAAATCATAGTGAAGAAAAGGAGAAATTATGGCCGGAATTTCAATCGGACGAAAAAGCAACATCGACATGACAGAGGGCGTGATCTGGAAACAGCTTCTTCTGTTTGCAATCCCTCTGATGATAGGAAATGCATTTCAGCAGCTCTATCACACGGTGGACAGCATTGTTGTTGGAAACTATCTCGGAACCTCCGCTCTGGCGGCGATGGGGGCAACCTCTGCTGTCTGCAACACACTTGTGAATTTTTTTAACGGAATCGCCGTAGGAGCCGGGGTCGTGATCAGTACATGCTTTGGCTCAAGGAATCATAAGAAGCTTCATGAGGCGGTAGAGACAACGATCCTGTTTGCCGTGATCGTCGGGTGTGCGGTCTCCATGATCTCTGTTGGCGTGGTTCCTGTGATGCTAAGGTGGATGTCGGTTCCGGAGGATGTGATCGGACCGGCCAGCGAATATCTGAGAATCTATTTTTTAGGGGTTCCGATGCTGTTCCTCTATAACATGGGCAGTGCGATCCTGCGTGCAGTCGGTGATACAAAACGTCCGCTGATCTTTCTGGTCATCAGCAGCGCGATGAATATCTCTCTGGATCTGTTATTTGTCGGGGCGCTCCACTGGGGCATCGGCGGTGTGGCTGTTGCTACGGTGCTTGCAGAAGCGGTGTCAGCCTTCCTTGCATGCAGAACGCTCGCAAAGACGAATGAGGCCCATAAGCTTGTCATAAAAGATCTGCATATCAACAGAGCGTGTCTTTGGGAAATCTTTCGCATCGGTCTCCCTGCCGGGATCCAGCAGGGACTCACGGCGTTCTCAAATGCTCTGGTACAGTCGTATATCAACGGTCTTGGTTCCTCCGGGATCATGGCCGGATGGAGCTGTCACTCCAAGATCGATTCTTTTGCGACCTTGCCGGCACAGGGAATGGGACAGGCAGCAACAACCTTTGTCGGTCAGAATCTTGGCGCAAAGGATGTGAAGCGCGCCAGAACCGGTGTCAGACAGGCTGTGTCGATCGGTCTGGGGGCTTTGATCTGTACCTCGATCATCATGGGATGCTCTGCCCGCTTTTTTGTATCCCTGTTCAATCAGGATCCGGATGTGCTGCATTACGGAACCATGTTTATTCTGATGATGGTTCCGTTCCGGTTCTGTACTGCTTTTATCCAGATCCTGGCCGGTTCCTTAAGAGGGTCCGGAGATGCAAAGGGACCGATGTGCATCATGCTGTTCAGCTTTGTTCTCTGTAGACAGATCTATCTGTTCTTCGTGACAAAGATCGCATTCAATGAGTTTACGGTCGGGCTTGGATACCCGGTCGGTTGGGTCGTATGTACGATCCTGATCATATTGTATTACAGAAAGAGTAAATGGGAAGAGAAAGTAGAAAATATCTGATGGAAGAGAAGCTGTTTTTGTGATATACTGTGTTCCGAGCGCTTTAGACAGGTGGAGCCTTTGTGACAGACGGAAGAAGTCATGAGTGATAGCGGGCTTTTTGCGGCGCCATAGGAAAATATGCCGAACGTATCAAACGATACGGATACGGCTGAAGGAGATAGAAGGAGCAGCCACAGGGCTGCCCCGAGTGTAACAGGAGGACATTATGATATTATCCTGCAGCAATATCTGCAAAGCATTCGGAAGCGATGAGATCATCAAGAATGCTTCTTTTCATATTGAGGATCATGAAAAAGCGGCGATCGTTGGTATCAATGGGGCGGGAAAATCGACGCTTTTAAAAATAATCGTAGGTGAACTGCAGCCGGATTCCGGAGAGGTGGTGCTGGGAAGCGGGAAGACGCTGGGCTACCTGGCACAGAACCAGGATCTTTTGAGCCATCGGACCATCTATGAGGAGATGCTGGATGCAAAGAAGGCGGTCATTGAGATGGAAAACCGTTTGAGAGAGCTGGAAAATTCCATGAAGACGGCATCCGGTGAAGCATTGGAGACCATGATGAACCAGTACAGCCGTTTGAGCCATGAGTTTGAGCTTATCAACGGCTATGCCTGGAAGAGTGAGATCGTGGGGGTCTTAAAGGGACTTGGCTTTACGGAGGAGGAGTTCTCCAAGCAGATCTCCACGCTTTCCGGCGGACAGAAGACAAGAGTTTCCCTGGGCAAGCTTCTTCTCACAAACCCGGATATCATTCTTCTCGATGAGCCGACGAACCATCTGGATATGTCTTCCATCGCATGGCTGGAGACATATCTTTTAAACTACCGTGGGGCTGTTCTCATCGTCGCCCATGACCGGTATTTTCTTGATAAGATCGTATCGAAGGTCATCGAGCTGGATAATGGACATGCTGTGGTCTACTCCGGAAATTATACGGCCTACAGCGAAAAGAGAGCGCAGATGCGCGCGATCCAGATGAAGGCGTACTTAAACCAGCAACAGGAGATCAGGCACCAGGAAGCGGTCATCGAAAAGTTAAAATCCTTCAACCGGGAAAAGTCCATTAAGAGAGCGGAGAGCCGGGAAAAGATGTTAGATAAGATCGAAGTCCTGGAGAAGCCGACGGAGGTCAATGACGCCATGGATATCCGCCTGGAACCGAATATCTTAAGCGGAAATGATGTACTGACGGTAAACGGTCTGGCGAAGTCCTTTGGCTCCCAGACATTATTTACAGATCTGAATTTCGATGTCAAGCGCGGTGAGCGTGTAGCGATCATCGGAGACAACGGAACGGGAAAGACCACGATCTTAAAGATCATCAACGGCCTCGTGGAGCCGGATGACGGCGAGATCATTCTTGGTTCCAGAGTCCACATCGGATATTATGACCAGGATCATCAGGTGCTCCACATGGAAAAGACGTTGTTTGAGGAGATCTCCGACGCCTATCCGGGAATGTCAAACACCCAGATCAGAAGTACGTTAGCGGCATTCCTCTTCACCGGGGACGATGTGTTTAAGCGGATCGGGGACTTAAGCGGCGGCGAGAGAGGCCGTGTCTCCCTCGCGAAGCTCATGCTCTCCGAGGCAAACTTCCTGATCCTCGATGAGCCGACAAACCATCTTGATATTACATCAAAGGAGATCCTGGAGAATGCCTTAAGCCATTACGGCGGAACGGTGCTCTACGTCTCCCATGACCGGTATTTTATCAACAAGACCGCCACGAGGATCCTGGATCTCACCGGAAAGCGGATGATGAATTATATCGGAAACTATGATTATTATCTGGAAAAACATGAGGCGATGATGAACGCCCATTTTGGAACCGAGAACGTGGAAAGTACCGGCGGAATCGTCGGATTCGGTGCGTCAAAGACTGGGGCTGCAGCCGATGTTTCCAATAACGCGGCACAGGGCAGCGCGGCGGACGCAGGTGGAAAGCTTGACTGGAAAGCCCAGAAGGAAGAGCAGGCTCGCCAGAGAAAGCGCCAAAATGATCTCAAGAAAGTCGAGGATGAGATCCACAAGCTTGAGACGAGAGACGGCGAGATCGACGGACTTCTCTGTGACGAGAGCGTCTTCTCCGATGTGGCGAAGCTCATGGAGTTAAATAAAGAAAAAGAGGAGATCGCAGGGAAACTTGAGACTCTTTATGAAAAATGGGAAGAGCTGGCTGAATAAGCCGGCTCTTTTTCTGCGTGAATGACAGAAGGATCATTTGAGAAAAATTCTCAATAAGGAAAACAAATAATCGAATTAAGTTTTTTATATAGCCGCTATTCCATGGGATAGTTTGTCAAAATTTTGTTAAGATGATACAATAATGAATATAATGATGAAGGAAATTACGACAGTCAGAGTCGAGGCACATGGCTTTCCGGATTGAAAAGATGTATGATCGTTCGATTCCGGAAGTGGTGTATCTGAGAGAGGAGCGATATTCATGGATCTTCGGGAACAGAAATATGTCTGTACACTGGCAGAGCTTGGAAACCTGACGAGAGCGGCAGAAAGGCTTTATATTTCTCAGCCGGCCCTCAGCATTTATATCACAAATCTGGAAAAAAATCTTGGGACTCCTCTGTTTGACAGGAGCGGAAAGAAGTTTACACTGACTTATGCAGGGGAACAGTATGTGAAGAGAGCAGAAAAGATGCTCGAGCTGGAGCGGGAATTCAACGAGGAGATTGAAAAGATCTCCAGGGAGACGGCAGGGCGGATCCGTCTCGGAATCTCCCAGCGGCGGGGCTGCTTTTTCCTGCCTCCGGTGATTGCGGAATATGAGAGGCGCTGGCCGGAGATCGATCTGGTGGTACGGGAGGGAAACCTTACGGATCTCGGGGAGATGTTTAGGAACGGTGAGCTTGATATGGTCATTCTGAACCGGATAGATGTGAAGGAAAATATGGATACGGAGCTTCTGTTTCAGGAGGAATTCCTCGCAGCGGTTCCGGTCTGTCATGAGATCAATGAAAAGTCGGAGTATGTGCCCGGAAGCCGTTTCCGAAAGCTCAAGCCGGAGTATCTGAATGGGGAGGTTCTGATCTTACATACGGCCTGGCAGAGCAGCAGAAAGATCGAGGACGCGATTCTGAGACAACATGGCGTGACGCCCGGAAAAGTCCGTGTGATCCGCAGCATGGAGACCGCGGTCCAGATGGCGGCGGAAGGTCTTGGGATCACCTTTATCCGGGAAGCGTATGCGGTGAATTTCCATTACCGGAAGCCGGTGAACTATTATATTCTGGATATCGAACGCCATAAACGCGACGTGGTAGTTGCATTCAAAAAAAATGGTGAGCTTCCGGCCTATATGAAAGGTCTGGTAGAGATCCTGAAAGAATTTGGACAGGACTATCTTGAACGATAGAAAATCATGATTGCCAATAGTAATCTTAAATTTTATATATTTCACGGGCACCTTCGATGTCTGATATCATTGTGGTATCAAACAACGGAGGTGCTTTTTATGTTGAAAGAAGTCATGTTCCGGGATATTGATGGGATCCGGAATGAAATGACAGCTATGGCGGATGATATTTTTGATCATCCGGAGATCGGACTGGAGGAGTTTCATGCGCAGAAAGTTCTTACGGACTGGCTGGAGAAGGAAGGCTTCGCGGTAGAGAGAGGAGTTGCCGGTGTCGAGACCGCGTTTAAGGCTGTCTACCGTCACGGTGAGGGCGGACCGAATATCGGACTGCTCTGTGAGTATGATGCTCTTCCGGGAATCGGACATGCCTGCGGACATCATATGCAGGGACCATCGATCCTGGCTGCCGCCAAGGCGCTGAAGGACGCAGAGATCAGGAAACCGTATACGATCACGGTTTATGGAACTCCGGCGGAGGAGAGCGTCAGCGGAAAGATCAGAATGATCCAGAATGGATGTACATTTGAGGAACTGGATGTGGCACTTATGATGCATGGCGGTCCGGCAACTCAGGTGGATGTGAAGTCTCTGGCAAATTCCAAGTACAAAGTGATCTTCCACGGGGTGAGCGCCCACGCGGCGATCAAGCCGGAGAAGGGAAGAAGTGCTCTTGATGCTCTGATCCTTGCATTTCAGGGGATTGAATTCCTGAGAGAGCATGTCAACTCTGACGTAAAGATCCATTACACAGTCGTAAACTGCGGAGGAACTCCGGCAAATGTGGTTCCTGCTTACGCGGAAGCGAGTGTGTATGTCCGCTCCTACAACCGTGCGTATCTCGATACCGTATGCAGACGGTTTGAGAAGGTCTTAAAGGGTGCTGCCATGATGACAGAGACTGAGGTGGAGATCATCGAGGAGAAGAAGGTAGACAACAAGATTCCGGTTCTCACTTTAAATGATCTTGTGATGAAGCAGGCTGAGGAAATCCATGCTCCGCAGATCGCTCCGGCGCGGGAGAAGACGGGTTCCACGGATTTCGGAAATGTCATGAGACGTGTTCCGGGAACATGTGCGAGAATCGCGTTTGTGGCACCGGGGGCTGCAGCCCATTCTCAGGAGTACATCGAAGCCGGTAAGACGGAAGCTGCCCATGACGCAGTGATCTACGGGGCAAAGATCCTCGCAGGGACTGCATTGGAGCTCATCGAAAATCCGGAGCTTTTAAAACAGGCGAAAGAGGAATTCAGGAAAAATCTGGCAAAAGAGAATTCCGAAGTTTAAAAGCAAAACAGATACTATCAGACACACCGGTAGAACAAAAACTGCCGGAACCTAAGAATAGGGGATTACTATGGAAAAAAAGAAATTTAAAATGCCGCATTCGTATGTTATTATCTTTATGCTTCTGATCTTTGTATCGATCATGACATACCTGATCCCGGCACATGAATATGACCGCGAGAAGAATGAGGCAGGCAACACCACAGTTATTGTAGAATCTTATCATGAAGTTGAGGGCGAACCGGTTCCGGTCTGGAAAATCCCGAACTTTGTCATGAAGGGACTTTCCAAACAGGCTGACATTATTTTCCCGTTGATCGTGATCGCCGGCTGCCTTGAGGTGATCTTATCCACAGGAATGTTCCATGCGTACTGTGGAAAGATGGCAATGAAGTGCAAAGGTAAGGAGAAAATATTCATACCTGCGATCCTGTTGATTTTTGCCTTTATCGGTATTACACAGTCCACAAATAAGTTCATCGGATTTGCTCCGCTGGGAGTTATGCTTGCCGCAACGCTTGGCTATGACGCGATCGTCGGTGTGGCGATCGTTCTTCTCGGTGTCGGCATTGGCTTCTCAACCGGTATTCTTGCGCCAACGACAGCCGTTGCGCAGGATCTCGCAGAGCTCCCGGCCTATTCCGGTATGTGGCTCCGTGTTGTGAGCTTCGTCCTCTTCTATGTTGTGACAGCCGCTTATATCATCTGGTACGGCGAGCGCTGCAAAAAGGACCCGACAAAGAGCGCGATCTACGGTGTGGAAGGTGTCAGCAGTTTTGATGTATCCGGCACACAGGTCGAGGTAAATAAGCGTCATCCGTACGTTCTGGCAGTATTTTTATTTCCTTCGGTACATTAATGTACGGCTGCATCACCCGCGGTTGGGGCCTTGTTGAGACTGCTGTCTGCTTATTCTGGATGGCATTCATCGGCGGACTTATTTACGGATACGATCCGAGCACGATCGCAAAAAACTTTGTGAAAGGTGCGAAGAACATGACTTCCGCAGCCCTGATCGTTGGTCTCGGCGCTACAGTTGCCCTGATCCTTCAGTCCGCGAAGGTCCTTGATACGGTTGTTTACGGACTTGCAAATATGCTGTCCCTGTTCCCGAACTTCTTAAAACCGGCGGTTATGCTTGTCATGAACGTGATCGTCAATGGTTTCGTAACATCAGGTACCGGTCAGGCAGCAGTTGTTATGCCGGTTATGGTTCCACTTGCTGACGTAGCGGGCGTGACAAGACAGACCGCAGTTCTTGCATATAAGTTTGGTGACGGCTTCTGTAACTACATTCTTCCGCATGCGTCTGCCCTTATGGGATTCCTCGGTGCTACCGGTATCGGTTATGACCGCTGGATGAAATTTATGGGCAAGCTGTTCGGAATCTGGATGCTTTTAGGATCTGCGATCCTGATCTTCGGTTACTTTGTACAGTACGCGTAACGATCCGGCAGATCTGTGCACCTATATAGATTGATCAAACAGATATCGATATACTCAAAAGAAAAATGTTCCGTCCGGTCGGGGAGATCATGGGCGGGACATTTTCTTTTTTATGGGATAGGGCAGTTCCAGCCCCAATTCGCCTAAATTCTTTGACAAGGATTTGACAAATAATATAGATATGAGTATAATAGATTCCATCGTTATATGAAAGTTTTGAGAAGGTGAAACCAGAAAATGACAGATGAAAGACAGATTTCAAAGGCGGTTATTTCCAGACTTCCGCGCTATTACAGATATCTGGGTGAGCTGATGGAGGAGGGGATCGAAAGGATTTCTTCCAATGAGCTGAGCGCCAGAATGAAGGTGACGGCGTCCCAGATCCGTCAGGATCTTAACAATTTCGGCGGCTTCGGCCAGCAGGGATACGGATATAATGTTAAGTATCTCTATACGGAGATCGCAAGGATTTTAGGAATCGACAGACAGCACAACCTCATTATCATCGGAGCCGGAAACCTTGGACAGGCCATCGCCAATTACACAAATTTTGAGAAGCGCGGATTTATAATCAAGGGAATGTTCGATACCAATCCGCGGCTGATCGGTCTCGTGGTCCGTGGTGTGGAAATCCGCGGGATCGATGACCTTGAACAGTTTATTATCGATAACGAGGTGCAGATCGCAGCCCTCACGATCCCGAAGTCCAAGGCTCCGGAGATCGCAGAGCGCCTGGTAAAGGCCGGAATCAAGGCGATCTGGAACTTTGCCCATACCGACCTAAATGTTCCGGATGATGTGGTCGTTGAGAATGTCCACCTCTCCGAGAGCCTGATGCGACTTTCCTATCGTGTCTGCAGCATGCAGGATGAGCGGGAGCGGAAAGCAAAGGAAAAAGCAGAACAGACGGGAACCAATGAGACATGTTGATTGGAGTTGGCTGTGATTTGATCGAAATTGAACGCGTAAAAAAAGCCTGTGATAAAGAGGCTTTTTTGTCGCGTATTTATACCGAGCGTGAGCGCCGGCAGGCAAAGGGAGATCCCCGGGTCCTTGCCGGCACTTTTGCCGTTAAAGAAGCAGTGGCGAAGGTGTTTGGAACGGGATTCCGGGAGTTTATGCCGATTCATGTGGAGGTCTTAAGAGATCCTCTTGGAAAGCCCTATGTGGAGCTTCATGAGGGAGCCGCAAAAATAGCCGAAGATCTCGGGATCACAAAGATCGAAGTGTCGATCTCAGACACGAAGGACCATGCGATGGCGTTTGCCGTCGGAGAGGGGGATGCCGGATGAAAGCAGTTCTCAATGGAAAAGAAATGAAAGAGTTCGATGCAAGGTCCATCAAAGGGTATGGGATTCCATCCTTAGTCCTGATGGAACGGGCGGCGATGGCAGTTGCAGAGAAAGCAGAGGAGATACTGGAAAAAGAAGAGGCAGGGACCGTCTGGTCCGTCTGCGGCTTTGGAAATAACGGGGCGGATGGGGTTGCCGCCGCCAGAATGCTGTTTTTAAAGGGGTACGATGTGAAGATCGTTTTCCCGCAGCGGGACGGAAAAGGAAGCGAGGAACTGGAAGCCCAGCTGAATGTCGTAAAACGACTGGGAATCCCGGTGATGACGGCGGAAGATCTGCCGGACCTGGTGGAAAAGAAGATCCCGGCGCAGCCGTTTAGAAAGGCCGGGGAGAGAAAAAGAAGCTGCCGGGGCGTGATTCTGGACGCAATCTTCGGGATCGGTCTTTCGAGAAATGTGGAGGGCGCATACCGGAAGCTGATCCGGTGGATCAATGGACAGGAAGACATGAAAGTCATTGCTGTCGATGTCCCGTCGGGCATCAGCTCCGATAACGGAAGCGTGATGGGAGATGCAGTCCGCGCAGATGTGACGGTCACGTTCGGAGAAAAGAAGCTTGGACAGGTGCTGTTTCCGGGGCGGGAACTCTGCGGACATCTTCTCGTAAAAGATGTGGGCTTTGTGCCGGAGAGCAGCGCAGAACGGGAAAAACATGTCCAGATGCTGGATCGGGAAGATCTTTTGAGGATCCCGGCCCGCATGGCTGATTCCAACAAGGGAACATACGGAAAGGTCCTTGTGATGGCAGGAGCGAAGAATATGGCGGGGGCTTCCCTGCTTTCCGCCAGAGCGGCATACCGGATGGGAGCCGGTCTCGTAAAGGTCTTTACCCCGGAGGAGAACCGGCTGATCGTACAGGAAAAGCTTCCAGAGGCCATTTTAGCTACCTACGACACGAAGGAGGCCGAGAAAGATCCGGAAAACTTTGCGCGAAAGATCGCGAGGGAGACGGAATGGGCGGATGTGATCGTTCTGGGACCCGGGATCGGGATGGAAGATTATGCCAGATGCATGGTGGAAAATGTCCTGAAGGACGCCTATGTTCCGATCATTCTTGACGCGGATGCTCTGAATCTTGCGGCGGAATACCGGGAACTGACAGGTTATTTTACGGAGAATATTATTGTGACGCCGCATATGAAGGAGATGTCGCGGCTTACAGGAATTCAGATTGAAGAAATGAAGGAGAATCCGGTCCGCACTGCCAGAGAGTTCGCGGATCAGTACGGCGTAGTATGCGTCTTAAAGGACGCAGCGACGGTGATCGCCGGAAGAGATGGTAAGACATTCGTGAACGGAAGCGGGACTCCGGCTATGGCCAAAGGCGGTTCCGGTGATGTGCTTACGGGCGTGATCGCCGGGCTCGTAGCGCTGGGACTGGAGGAGAGTGACGCGGCGGCCCTTGGCGTTTATGTACACGGTCTCGCCGGTGAGGCCGCTGAGAAACACTTTGGAGTCCACGGAGTGTTAGCAGGAGAGATCGCAGATTGCCTTTCGGAGGTATACAGAGATGGAATTTGACAGAATCTACGCAGAGGTTGATCTCGGGCGTATTGAAGAAAATATGGAGGCCATGAAGGAGCATCTTCGTCCGGGAACGAAGATGTACGGCGTGGTAAAGACGGATGCATACGGACATGGGGCAGTTCCGGTGGCGAGGACCATCGACCGTTTTGTCTGTGGGTACGCGGTGGCAACGGTGGATGAGGGGCTTAAGCTCAGGAGACATGGAATCGAAAAAGAGATCCTGTGTCTTGGTCCGGTTTCAGCCGGCCGCTATCAGGAATGTCTTGAAAACGACATCAGTCTGCCTATGTTTGAATACCGGAGAGCAAAAGAATTATCAGATGCCGCTGTGGCAGAGGGAAAGACCGCGAAGATCCATATCGCGGTGGATACGGGAATGAGCCGTATCGGACTTTTCCCGGATGAGGGATCTGTGGAGATCGTAAAGGAGATCGCGGAGCTTCCGGCTCTCAGGATCGCCGGTATGTTTACCCACTTCGCACGGGCAGACGAGGCAGATAAGACGAATGCAGGGGAGCAGTACAGACGGTTTCGCGAGTTCTGCGATGATGTGAAGGCAGCCGGTGTGGCTGTCCCGGTCTGTCACTGTTCTAACAGCGCCGGAATCGTAGAACTCCCGGATTTTAACATGGACGCGGTCCGCGCGGGAATCACGATCTACGGCATGTATCCGTCGGATGAGGTAAAACAGGATATTATTTCTCTGAAACCGGCGATGACGTTAAAGAGCTTTATCACTTACATCAAGGAGATCGGACCGGGAACGGAGGTCAGCTACGGCGGAACCTTTAAGGCGGAGAAGACGATGCGGATCGCTACGGTCTCTGCAGGTTACGGGGATGGCTATCCGAGAAATCTCTCCGGAAAAGGAGAAGTGCTGATCCATGGAAAACGGGCAAAGATCTTAGGACGGATCTGTATGGACCAGTTTATGGCGGATCTTACGGGGATCCCGGAGGCCAAAGAGGGAGATTCTGTGACTCTTGTGGGCAGAGACGGGAATCAGGAGATCACTATGGAGGAGCTTGCAGAGATTTCCGGCGGATTCCATTACGAGATCCCATGTCTGATCGGAAAACGTGTGCCGCGGCGGTACGTGAAGAATGGAAAAGAAGTGGGCGGCATGATGTGCAGGGATGAGGAGTACGAAGGCTTCTGACGGTCATGCTCGAAAACCGGTACGTCTGAATAAAATATCATAAGTGGGAAATACTCTGGACTATAAGAAGCACGCGTAGCAGGCTTCTTGAGGGAGCGCGGCAGCCGCCGGGGACAGGTGCAGGCACAGCCCCGGATCTGCTGACCGCATAGAAATTCAGGCGGAGTGTGAGACTTGTGATTATCAGACGGGGCGATATCTATTATGCGGATCTGAGACCGGTAGTCGGTTCGGAGCAGGGAGGCGTGCGGCCTGTGCTCGTGATCCAGAACGATGTGGGGAACAAGCACAGTCCCACGGTGATCTGTGCGGCGATCACATCAAGGATGAATAAGGCAAAACTTCCTACCCATGTGGAGCTTTCCGCCAGAGACTGTGACATGGTGAAGGACTCTGTGATCCTTTTAGAACAGCTTCGGACCATCGACAAGCAGAGGCTCAGGGAAAAGATCTGCCATATCGACGGGGAGCTGTTAGGCCGGGTGGACGAGGCGCTGAAGGTCAGCCTGGAACTTGGAGGCTATTAGGAAAATGCCTGTGAAAGGGGCGGAACCTGTTACATAATCGCGGGTGTATTCCTTGACGGGGCATGGATTTAATGCTATAGTGGACAAATAGTAACTGTTCAGCAGGTCTGCGCATTTACTGCGCTGACCGTAAGAAAACTTAGATTAGAAGGCAAAAATCCTATCGGCACAGCCGATTTGGAATGGATCTTTGAAACAATTCAGCCGTGGATCTGGAAACGGCTGGATGCAGTACTGAAAATGATAAAGGAGTGTATGTAATTCTCATGGACGATGGCAATTCGTGGATAGGAATTGTTTTATTTGCCGCATCAGTGATCCTGTTTGCGGTGATGTACGGATTCGGTGCGGCGGTTCAGGCGCTGAACACCAGCGCGCTGGAGGATGAGCGCGACGAGGGGAATAAGAGGGCGGAAAAGCTTCTGAAGATCCAGGAGGATCCGTATCTCTTTATCCGCACGAATCAGCTGGCGACGAGTATCCTGACACTGGCAATGGGTGCTTCTTCCCTGCTGTTTGTGGTACGAAATCTGACGGCGTTGCTCGGAGTGCGCACGAAGTTGCCGCATCTGGCATCCGTTGGAATTTCATATGTCGCGGGACTTGTGGGAATCGCATTCCTGCTCACGGGACTGGGGATCGTGATCCCGAAGCGCATCGCTGCGAAAAGTCCGATCCGGTTCTGTTATAAGGTGCTTCCACTGGTGGAGCTTGTGGCAAAATTCCTCTTTCCGTTCGCGTGGCTGATGGATCAGTTTGCCTATATTTCCCTGAAGGCGGTGGGCATCAATATCCGCGAAAAAGATGACAATGTGACCGAGGAAGACATCATGTACATGGTCAATGAAGGTCATGAGCAGGGGGTCTTAGAGGCCAGTGAGGCGGAGATGATCACGAATATCTTCGAGTTCGATGATAAAGTGGCGGCGGATATCATGACGCACCGCACGGCTGTCCTTGCGTTGGACGGGGAGATCACGCTTAAGGAAGCGCTGGATTTCGTTGTGAAGGAAGCAAATTACTCGAGATTCCCGGTTTACGAGGAAGATATCGATAATATCATCGGTATTCTCCACATGCGGGACATGCTTCATTATACAGACTCGAAAGAACATTTAAATACGCCGATCAAAAAGATCAAGGGTCTGCTCAGAAGTCCCCACTTTATTCCGGAGACGAAGAATATCAACGCACTCTTTAAGGAGATGCAGTCCCAGAAGATCCATATCGAGCTGGTCGTGGATGAGTATGGACAGCTTGCAGGTATCGTCACGATGGAGGATATCTTAGAGGAGATCGTCGGAAATATTCTGGACGAGTATGATAAGGAAGAGCCGGATATCGTTTCCAGAAAGAATGGTACATATGAGCTTACCGGTCTCACACTCTTAGATGATGTGGAGGAGACTCTTGGGGTGGAATTTGATAAGGAAGATAAGGATAACTTTGATACGTTGAACGGTTTCATGGTGTCCAGACTTGGACATATCCCGAAACCGGGAGAGAAGGGGAGTGTCCGGATCGGGGACTATCTGTTAAAGATCATGAAAGTGGAGAACAAGGTGATCCAGACGGTTCTTGCGATTCCGTTACCGAAAGAAGAGAAGAAATAGAAAGAAAAATAAAAAACGGATACTTTGCACTTCGGCATTCCTGCCGGAAGCGAAAGTATCCGTTTTTACATTAGTCCTGTTCGCGGAACTTTACGGTGCCGGCAGCCGGGTCCATGGATTCAACGATCGCTAAGGACTCTAAGTGGTAGCCCAGATTTCTGATGACCTGTCCGCCGATCTGGAATCCTTTTTCTACTGCAATGCCGATTCCCTCAACCGTAGCGCCTGCCTCATGGACAATGGAGATCAGTCCCTGAAGGGCATAACCGTTTGCGAGAAAGTCATCGATAATTAAAACATGGTCATCCGGGGAAAGGAATTTCTTGGAAACGATGACCTGATTTTTACATTTATGGGTGAAGGATTCTACTTCAGCAACATACATTTCGCCGTCAAGGTTTACGCTCTGTGATTTTTTCGCGAAAACGACCGGCACATGGAAATGCATTGCCGCGATACAGGCGATACCGATGCCGGATGCCTCGATGGTCAGGATCTTGTTGATATTTTCATTTGCAAAACGGCGCTTGAACTCTGCGCCCATCTCGTCAAAAAGTTCGATATCCATCTGATGGTTTAAAAAGCTGTCAACCTTTAATACGTTTCCCTCTTTTACCACACCGTCTTTCGCAATGCGTTCTTCTAAAAAGTTCATGTTCTATCCTCCGTCAAATTCCTCTTTGGGTGTATCTGTATTGTAACCAATTATAGCAATATTGGGGGGAGATTACAAGATAAAAACACATCTTGCAGACGGGTATGGGAAGTGGTAAGATGGAACAACTATGATTTTACGAAGAGGTACGGAGAATATATGAATAAATATGAGGTATTAAAACAGTATTTCGGCTATGACACCTTCCGGGACGGGCAGGAGAAGATGATCGATGCGATCACGTCCGGACGAGATGCTTTAGGAATCATGCCGACGGGAGCGGGAAAGTCCCTCTGCTACCAGATCCCGGCGCTGATGGCAGGAGAAAAGGGGGGAATTACGCTGGTGATCTCTCCGTTGATCTCTCTGATGAAAGATCAGGTCAGCGCACTGAATCAGGCGGGAGTCCACGCAGCTTATTTAAACAGTTCCCTGACACCGGGACAGTATTATAAGGCACTGGGCTACGCGAGGGAGGGCCGATATCCGATCATCTACGTCGCGCCGGAGCGTCTTTTGACACCGGAATTTCTCGATTTCGCCGTCCACGCAAAGATCGCTATGGTGGCGGTGGACGAGGCCCACTGTGTCTCCCAATGGGGACAGGATTTTCGACCGGGATACTTAAAAATAGAAGAATTCCTGCGGACGCTTCCGAACCGTCCGGTGGTCAGCGCCTTCACGGCAACCGCAACGTCAGAGGTCCGGGACGATATCATTGATCTCTTGAAACTGCAGGATCCCCTGGTGGCGACGACAGGCTTTGACCGCCCGAATCTCTATTTTGAGGTTCAGAGCCCGAAGGACAAATACGCGGCGGTAAAATCATACATCGAGGAGCACGCCGGGCAGTGCGGGATCGTTTACTGTCTGACGAGGAAGCTCGTGGAGGAGGTAACGGAAAAGCTCATAAAGGATGGATTTTCCGTGACGAGATACCATGCGGGACTTTCCGACAATGAGAGAAAGCAGAATCAGGATGATTTTATCTTCGACCGGGCGCAGATCATGGTGGCGACTAACGCCTTTGGAATGGGGATCGACAAATCCAATGTCCGCTTCGTGATCCACTACAATATGCCGAAAAACATGGAGAGCTATTATCAGGAAGCCGGCCGCGCGGGGCGTGACGGGGAACCGGCAGACTGCCTGCTGCTCTACGGCAGCCGCGATGTGGTAACAAATCAGATGTTTATCGATAATAACCGGGATAATGAGGAGCTTGACGATGTGACGAGAGCGATCGTTGCGGAGAGAGACAGGGAACGTTTGAAAAAGATGACGTTCTACTGCTTTACGAATGACTGTCTGAGAGAATATATCCTGCGTTATTTCGGAGAGTATGGAAGTGGATATTGTGACAACTGCTCGAATTGTAAGACGCAGTTTGAGGAGACGGATGTGACGGAGATCGCGAAGTCCATAGTGGGCTGTGTCGCAGAGTGCCGGGGGCGGTACGGAACCACGGTGATCCTGGATACTGTCCATGGGGCGGCAACGGTAAAGATCCGGAATTATCATATGGATGAGAACTCTCACTATGGGGAACTGGCGAAGGTTCCGGCATACCGGCTGCGTCAGGCCTTAAACTTCCTCCAGATCAAAGAATATCTTGTGGTGACCTCCGATGAGTATGCCATTGTAAAGCTTGGAAAGAACGCGGTGGCGCTGTTAAACGGCGGAGACAGCCAGAAAGTTACGATGAAGCTTCCGAAAGAGCAGGAGAGAGTGAAGATCGGGAAGATTTCCGGCGCAAAGAAGAAGCCGACAGCCGGAAGTGAAAACTTCACGGAGAAAGAGACAACACTATTTGACCGTTTAAAAGAACTCCGCAGAGAAATCGCAAAAGAGGAAAAAGTACCGCCTTACATCGTATTCTCTGACAGGACTCTGGTGCATATGTGCCTTATAAAGCCGAAAAATAAGGAGGAAATGCTGAAGGTTTCAGGCGTTGGTGAGTATAAGTTTGAGAAGTACGGGGAGAGGTTCCTGAATAAAATCAGGAAATCGACTTGACGAATCCCGGAAACAGGTGTATGATAATGACAGTTTTACTTACGTGCGTTAAAGCGTAACGCAACAACGTATTTAAGAATGGGAGGCCCTGTATGAAGGGAAGGACCTCATAAAAAAGAAAAAATCTGAGGGGAGATCGATATTATGAAAAAAGTAACAGCACTTGCAATGGCAGCCGTTGTTGCGGCTTCTGCACTGACCGGTTGTGGATCCAGCTCCACAGCGGAGACAACAGCAGCAGCCACAGAGACAAAGACCGAGGCGAAGACAGAAACTGCGGCAGCTGATTCCACAGGGGCGGCAAAAGAGGACGGCAAGATTTACAACGTAGGTATCTGCCAGTTAGTCCAGCATCCGGCTCTTGATGCGGCGACAGAAGGCTTTGAGGCTGCATTAAAAGATAAACTCGGTGATAATGTAAAATTTGATCTTCAGAACGCATCCGGTGATTCCGCAACATGCGCGACGATCATCAACCAGTTCGTTTCCAATGACGTAGATCTGATCCTTGCAAACGCGACTGCAGCTCTTCAGGCCGCAGCGGCAGGAACCAGCGAGATCCCGATCCTCGGAACTTCCATCACAGACTATGCGACTGCTCTTGACATCGATAATTGGACCGGTACGACAGGTCTTAACATTTCCGGAACCTCCGATCTCGCACCGCTTGACCAGCAGGCTGAGATGCTCAACGAGCTGTTCCCGGACGCAAAGAATGTCGGCTTATTATATTGCTCCGCAGAACCGAACTCCAAATATCAGGCAACAACCGTAAAAGGATATCTGGAGGATCTTGGATACACCTGTAAGGAATATACCTTCGCAGACTCCAACGATATCGCTTCTGTAACAACAACAGCAGCGGGAGAGAACGATGTTCTCTATGTCCCGACCGACAATACGGCTGCTTCCAATGCAGAGATCATAAACAATATCTGCCTTCCGGCGAAAGTTCCGGTAATTGCAGGTGAAGAAGGAATCTGCTCCGGATGCGGCGTTGCAACTCTTTCCATCGATTACTATGATATCGGATACAAAGCCGGTGAGATGGGCGCAGAGATCCTGATGGACGGCAAGGATGTTAAGGAAATGCCGATCGAGTTTGCACCACAGGTAACAAAGAAATACAACAAGGCAAACTGCGAGGCACTTGGAATCACGGTTCCGGATGACTACGTTGCGATCGAAGAATAATAACGACTTGAAATTATGAGGACATCAGGGTGGCAAACAGCAAAAAAAATTGTCACCCTGTTTGTTATCATTAGCCATAGGAGGAAAGAAACGTGAATTTTGCAACATTGTTTAATGCATTGCCGGGTGCCTGTGCACAGGGACTCATCTGGGGCATCATGGCAATCGGCGTTTATATTACATACAAGATCCTCGATCTTGCAGACCTTACTGTGGATGGAACCATGTGTACAGGTGGTGCTGTCTGCATTATTTTCATGTTAAACGGGCATTCCGTAGGGGTATCCCTGTTTGCAGCGTTTATCGCGGGAATGATCGCGGGTCTGGTGACCGGAATCTTTCACACGGCGATGGGTATCCCGGCGATCCTCGCGGGAATCCTGACTCAGCTTGGTCTCTACTCTATCAACCTTCGCATTATGGGTGGTAAGGCAAATCAGGCCATCAGTGTGGATAAGTATGATCTTTTAGTGTCTCTCCGTTATGTAAAGGGAGTCGCTTTTTATAAGAACACGATCTTCGTGACGGCATTGATCATTGTGATCCTGATCGGAGTCCTCTACTGGTTCTTCGGAACGGAGATCGGATGTTCCATCCGTGCCACAGGCTCCAATCAGAACATGTCACGTGCTCAGGGTATCAATACCGATTTCACAAAGATCTTAGGTCTTATGATCTCCAACGGAATCGTTGCCTTTGCAAGCGGCTTATATGCTCAGTATCAGGGCTTTGCAGATGTCAATGCAGGCCGTGGTGCCATCGTGATCGGTCTTGCAGCCGTTATCATCGGTGAGGTCGTTTTCGGAAAGATCAGCCAGAACTTCGGTTTCAAGCTGTTCTCCGTTGCCTTCGGCGCGATCATTTACTATCTGGTACTTCAGGTCGTACTCTGGATGGGATTAAATTCCAACGATTTAAAACTCCTGTCAG
>ERZ1026901.370-NODE-370-length-38211-cov-52.222350_pt1 | contig 38211 bp, 28 predicted proteins | sample MGYA00380179_ERZ1026901 | MGnify/ENA primary metagenome ERZ1026901 (study PRJEB33269, sample SAMEA4719815) | human gut metagenome | biome: human-associated habitat; feature: organic feature; material: feces | place: Cameroon | collected 2013-10 ... | reverse complement strand
TGTAAAGACGGTGACGTCAAAGCCGAGCAGTACTAATTGCCCGAGACTTTCTTCAGTGTAGCCGAGGTATCCTGCCTCGGCAGAAAGTAGCGATACTTTCAGTTGTTGTACAACTTAACAATAGTTTTGCTTAATCAACGTGTCTAACTTATACGCTTGACGAATTAATAATTAATAATTAAAAATTACTAATTGTCGCAGGCGAACGAATATTAGGCGGTTATTGCGGCGGTGTCCCACCTCTTCCCATTCCGAACAGAGAAGTTAAGCCCGCTTGCGCCGATGGTACTGCAATGCAATGCGGGAGAGTAGGTGGCTGCCTTCTTTACTTGAGGTCTTCAGAGTCAAACGACTTTGGAGACCTTTTTTTGTGTCCGTAGGAGAGTTAGCCCTCCGCCACTATTTTATAGTTTTGACACACCCGACACACTCTTGTTTAAGAAGTTCCCTTCAGTTGGTGCACTTTAAGGGGGTGCACTTGTCTCAAGTGCACCAACTGATCAATACGTGTACCAACCGAAGCTTGTTTGGTGCAGCAGAGACTGCTGCACCCCCTGATCCTGGTAGATGTCTTCAAATCCTGGTAGATGCAACCTGCATCTTCCAGCCTTTAATCACTTCAAAGCCAATTGGCTGTGCCGCTGCTGTAAGATATGGTAGATTTTTTCTGCAACCTATTTGTAGTTGCAGATATTTAGTATAGTTTGATGTATTCGTATGTATTGCCAACGCTTGTAAGATATTTCTCGAAGTTATGTCGGCCTATTACGACGGTGCCGCGACAGTCGTTGGGATGGAATGACAATGTATCTGCTTGCTGCAGGTTTGCGTCAAGAAACAGATGAACATGATGATCGGTATCGTTAATGAGTCCGAATGGTGAGACGCTGCCCGGTTCTAAGCCCAGATACTTCATCATACGCTCCGGCGAAGCGAACGACAGCTTGCCGCATGAAGGCAGTCCCTTGCTTACAAGCGACTCTTTCAGCAGATGCTCCAGATTGTGAATGGCGAGATCGTGGTCGCAGTTGAAGCATACAAGATAATGGCGGTTGCCTTTGTGGTTGCGGAAGAAGAGGTTCTTGCAGTGAATGCTGCCATCGTCCTTCCACCATCGTTTCGCTTCCTCGATGGTTTTGCCTTCGGGGTGGTTGTAGCAGGTGAATGGGATGTTGTGTTCTGAAAGGTAGTTAAGAACCTTTACTTGTCGTGTAGATATCTGTTCCATAGCTTCAATGTATTTATTTCTTACAAAAATACAACAAATCATGTATAAACAAAAGCTATTCAATAATAAATCTATATCTTTGTATTAGTAAAATCAATAGCATCTATGAATTCAATCAAGCGTTATTTCATCTGGCTACGCCGAATGTCACACAGTCGTGGTCTCGGGGTGCAGTCGCCGTCGGCATATCGTTTCATTCGCTATGTCATCAGCGAGCACTATCCGTATTATGCCTACGATGATTTGCGCAAGAAGTACCCTGCGCTCGATTGGCTGACGCGAAAGCGTATGGAGCTCTATTTCCGTCTCTCCAATTTCTGCCGTACTAAGCAGATGGTCGATTATAGCGAGGAGAGCAGTCTGCTTGCCGATTACGTAAAGCATGGATGCTGTGCGACACGAGTGCTTAATGTCTATAATGAGGTGCTCGACGCACTCAATGCACGTCTTATGAGAATCTGTCCGATTGACGGCTGCGACGACTTTCTTGAGATTGCGCTCGCAGAATCGGACCAGGAGTCTGTGTTCGTTGTAGAGGATATCTGCACCAACCCCGTGGCTTCGCGAATGTGGCAGCGCCTTGTAGAGAGTGAGAAGGTGAGTGTGAGCTACGATCTTTATTATTGCGGCATTGCCTTCTTCGATACCGACCGCCACAAGACTAATTACATTGTAAACTTTTAGACTTCACGCCCCATCAGTATTATATCGATAAGAACCATTAAATAGAACGATGCCTATGAAGCTATACACACGACATGGTGACACGGGACAAACCTCGCTTGTAGGCGGCAAGCGTGTGTCGAAGGACGACATACGTATCGCCGTGTGTGGCGACCTTGACGAGCTGAACGCCCATATAGGTCTGCTCCTATCGTTCGGCGTGCCCGAACGAGAATCTGCTGTGCTCATACGCGTACAGCAACTGCTGTTTCATATCGGCGGCGAACTGTCGAATCCCGACTACACGATGAGCTCGCACCTCACAGTTGCCGACATCGCACAGCTCGAGCACTCAATCGACACGCTACAGCAGCAGACTCCCGAGCCCACCACCTTCGTTCTGCCTGAAGGATGCGCTGCAGCAGCCGAGTCGCACATCTGCCGCACCGTGACACGTAGGGCAGAGCGTAGCATGGTAGCCATGTCGCACCAGTATCGAGTAGACCCGCTCGCGATGCAATATGTAAACCGTCTGTCTGACTATTTCTTTGTTTTGGCTCTCAATTTAAACTTTATTTCATCCATAGACGAAAAAAAACTCTATATCTCTTGCAAATAACGCAAAATTTACTATTTTTGCAATCGGTTAGAGCAGGGTGGCAATCCATGAAGAACAGTGCCTCGCGGCTCTTAGAAAAAACATATTAAAGTACGACATTTAAAACTTACGACTATGTATTGGACACTTGAATTGGCTTCCAAGTTGGAAGACGCCCCTTGGCCAGCAACTAAAGACGAACTCATCGACTATGCTATGCGTTCTGGCGCTCCGCTCGAAGTGCTTGAGAACCTTCAGGAGATTGAGGATGAGGGTGATGTTTATGAAAGCATCGAGGACTTATGGCCCGACTACCCCACAAAAGAGGACTTCCTCTTCAACGAGGACGAATATTAATCGCTTTGGGCTGTGCTGATGCGGCTTGAGGCAAGATAATAATAAGCGATATGGAGATTTCTGTTCGGAGATTGCCATATCGCTTTTTTCATACATACCTGCTACCTTTTATTAATAATATCCTTCACTAAATAACCAGAAACAACGATGAGCCACACTACTTCCGACTTCTTTACTGCCCCTAATGGTTTGATGACTAACACTTACAGCGACTTTGGAGCGATTGCTTCTTCAAAGTATACTGTTATCGTGAAGGCAAGGAAGTATGGTCAGTGGTTTGTGCTGAAAGCACTTGCCGAGGATTATCGCGGAAGAGGACAGTACGAATCGCTTTTGACTTCGGACTGTCCGACTCTGACAGCTATGCCATTCTTTTAAAGCATTCGAGCGTACTGCTACCAACCGCAACTCTGCGGAGCCTGCCTCAGCAAAAGTCTCGCTCGATGATTTGATGGTGGAGATGGACAACGGAATAGCCGAAATCATGAACCCGTATATAGCGAGGGCGAAGGCAGGCATCAAGGAATACGAACAAAATGCCATCTTGGTGGAGATAAGCGAAAAGATGGAGAGCTACTGCAGGTCTTTCTTCTCAAGAGATGATTTGGGCGATTCGTCCGTCATCCTTATGCATGAATTTGAAAGGTATTTTAAAAATAGAATGGACGGCCCACCTTTATCTTTGCATTGTCAGCCCGCTCTACCACGAACCGCTCGTTGCCAATGTAGCGGAAAAGGTGGCGGCTGGGCTTGTAAAACGCAGTGGGAGAGGGATATGAAAACTGGAGTGCGAAAAAAAGTTGAAGAAAAACGTGCATTGTATTAAAAAATATACTATCTTTGCAAATGCCAGGCTTTTGCGCCTGCTTACTGACTAGACCTTGAGATTTAATTGCTCCCTATGTGTGCTTGTTCTGTAGAACATGAATAGACTGAACTAAACGAAAACTTATTAAAACCCCCGAAACTAAAAGCTAACTAAACCCGTAATTAAATAAAAAACTAAACCCGAATTAAGTAAAAAAACTAGACAACCCCAGAAACCATAAACCCTAACTGTGCAATAATAGACGTTGATGCCCCTGCACAAGGAGTAGGCTGCAACGTTATACGCCGTCAATGTATCAGTCAGAATAGCGTTCACGCCGTCAATGCAGAAGTTGGAATAGAGGTTTAAGGCACGTCAATACAGAAATTAGATAGAAATAACATAAACAATCCAAAAACTCAACACAATGAAAAGAACGCTTATCACTCTGGGTGTGTTCGCAGCCGTTCTGTGTACACTCGCCTTTGCCGCAACCGGTCAAGGCCCCATCAGTCAACTAAAGCAAATGTTAGGTTCTGCCTCCCAAAAGCAGAGCAAGTCGATAACCGAATTGAAGATAGACGAGGCGAGTCTTGCCTTGGCACGCAACAGAGTGCCCGACAGCGGCAAGACAGCCCGCATGAAGAAGCTGAAGAGCAGCCTGCAGACACAGGTGGTCGACTTGTGGAAGTTCGATGACGGCACATCGCTGGCGCACAATGGCTACGTGGATGTTGATCTTGCCTCTAATGTCATAGATATTACGGGTAGCGATCTTAGCTTCAACGCCCTGCTTACGAAGCAGAAGGACGGCGTAGACTCATGGGTAGCATCGTATAAGAACATGTACAACTTCAGCGGCAGGCTGGAAGCTGACGGCGACGCAGTCGTAAAGCCTTGCATTCTCTATTTAGCAGATGATGGAAGCACGCTGTATATCCAGAATTCGACGGAAGTGACGCTTAGCGCCGAGAACAACTATACAAGCGATTTCTTTGTAGACACTTGGGTGCCCGATGAAAAGAAGATGTATCTTGCATTCAGCGTTCAGAAGAGTGACAAGAGCACCGTCATCAAGTCGCACGACAATGCGTTCTACTCTTCGCGCGAAATTCTCGTGGCAGAGAAGTGGAGCGCCGAGAAGAATCTGCCAGGTCTTGGTATCACCGAGGATATGGCAGACAACGCCTACACCATAGTATGCCCCGACACCGTTACGACGCTCGGCCTGTATCTCGCCGGCGATACGTTGTGCATGGTGGGCATGAACACCACAGCTACCTCCTTTGTAGCTCCGAGCAGCGTGTTTATAAACGATAAGGAGTACGCAGTAGAACTGTTCGGCAAGCCGAAGTTCGACACGTTCGACTGGTCGGGTTCGCAGAGCGTCACCGCGCTCGACCTCAGCGGTGTGAAGGATGTGAATCTGCTGTTCGGCGGTTCTTCCGTAACCGACCTCTATCTATCCACCTATTGCTCGATTAATAGCTACGGCTATCTGGGCAATATCTATCTGCATCTGCCTTACGGTGATTTGCGCTCTCCGTATAAAGACTTCAACTTCAAGCGCATCCTCATCGGCGAGGAGCAGCCCGAGTATCCCGAGTCGGCATTTGACAACGCATGGATCATGCCCGGCGAGCGTGAGGGCGACTACTTCGGCGTAATGAACAACGCGGGCTACCTCAACCTGGTTGAGATCATCACGCAGGAAGAGAGCGTAGTTCTGCCGGCTACAAGCAGCTGGTATGGCAACAAAATATACATCACACAGTTCGGCGCACAGCACACCGCCACTCCGGAGGCGCTTTACGCCAAGGCGCCCAACCTCAAGTCGGTTGTTCTGCCCGAGCGCTGTCAGAAACTCTTTGTCGACTGGGAGGCTGCGCCTTTCACCGAGCTTCACATTATGGGCTCTAAGCCCGAGACGCAGTACGCCCTGCCTTCGGGCATGAGCGTGTACATCGCTTCGCAGGAAATCTACAACGACTTCAAGTACGACGACGCATGGAACTCAGCCGAGCTTAAGCCCGAAGGCTGGGAGCTGAAGAAGCTCGAGGCGATGTGCGCCGACAGCCTCACCACGCTCGAGTTCGACTACTTCGACGGAGAGCTCGGCGTAGTGGGCATACGCACCACAGCCACCACCGTCACCATCCCCGACAGCGTAGTGCTCGACAGCGTGAAGCACAAGGTGGAGATATTCGGCGACGCAAGACTGAACCGCTTCGACTGGTCGGAAGCACAGAGCGTGACCACGCTCAACCTCACGAACGTGGAGCAGCTGTATTTCAACTTCGAAGGCTCTGCCATCACCGACCTTTTCTTGAGCGGAAACTTCTCAATTAAGCGAGAAGCCGACCTGAGCCAGATTTATGTGCACATGCCTTACGGTGTGAACCGCAACAACTACGGACACCTCGGCGCAAAGCGCGTGCTCATAGGCGAAGAGAAGTCGTTCTATCCAGAGCCGAGAATACAGAACAGCTGGGTGATTGCAGGCGAACGCGAAGGCGACTACTTCAGCATTATGCAGAACGGCGACCGCTTCTGTGTCGTTGAGATATTCACTGAGCAGGACAGCATACAGCTGCCCGAATCGACACCGTACGAGAACGGTAGCGTCATGCAGATCGCCTCTGCCGGCAACAGCAGTTACTACGAAACATCATATCGCATATTCGAGAAAGCGCCTAACCTGAAGTCGCTCGCCGTGCCCGCCGGCTACAACCAGATCTATCTCAACTGGAACAATTCAATGTGCCGTCTCAACGAACTGCACATGAAGGGCAACATGCCTACAACCAACTGGAACGTTCAGTCGTCTTACATTATATATATCGGAGCCAAGGAGGCATACGACCAATATAGCGCCAATTCAAATTGGAATAGAGCCGAACTCATGCCCGAGGGCTGGGACTTCGACTGGCTCGCCGTAAACGTGCAGCGCAAGGGCGAGTTCGCACAGACCTACATCGAGATGACCGACGCCGACTGGAGCCAGGGCATCAACGTGAAGGTGATAGGTGCGCTCAACGATACCGACCTCTCTAACATTAAGAAGCTCACACGTCTGCGCTGTCTCGATCTCGCCGACGCTACGTTCCAGGCTTTGCCTTCGTCGTTCCTTAACGGACAGAAGACCATCAAGGAGATTACGCTGCCCGAGAACCTCAAGATCATACCAAGCTATGCATTCAACGGCTGCCAGCGTCTCGCTAAGGTGAACGCCGCCGGCGTTGAACGCATCGAAAACTACGCATTCAACAGCTGCTACAATCTCGCCGACTTCGACATTTCGAAGGTTGCGTACATCGGATCGTATGCGTTCAATACTTGCAGCATGTTCGCACCCACCGTCCTCTCAGACGCGCTGCAGACTCTCGGTTCAAACGCCTTCGCCGGTACGGCAATAACAGAAATAGCCGTTCCGCAGACCATCACAGCTCTCGAGAACAATGTGTTCAGCGGATGCCAACAGCTGCAGAAAGTGACGCTCTCGCCGACGCTTCGCACCATCGGCAGCAGTACGTTCGAGAATTGTACGGCACTTAGCGAGATGGTAGTGCCCGAGGCGGTTACGTCTATCGGCAACAACGCATTCAGCGGATGCAGCGCCCTCAGCAGCATCACCCTGCCCGAGACGCTTACCAAGATAGGTTCGTACGCATTCTCTGGCTGTAGCGCCCTCACCGAGCTCACCATACCGTCGAGTGTGGAAGACTTCAGCTACAGCACCCTGCAGAACTGCAGCGGCCTGCTCACCGTGAAGTGTAAGGCCATCGTGCCTCCGCTTGCAACAGGCAGCTTCACCGGCGGCATGGACCTCAACCACTGTACGCTCTACATAGCTCCGTTCACTATCGACGCCTACCGCGACGCACAATACTGGAGCGAGTTCTACATCATGAAGCCGCTCAACGAGCCGGTGAAGAACATCTACGTCAAGCGACCGATGACGTTCGACCTCCAGTCGGGAGACAACGCCGTGCTGCAGGACAACCCGAACATGACGCTCGACTACAACATCGACAACGACTACTGGGGAAGCTCTTCTCGCAACAGCGTCGGACAGCTCACCGCTTCTGGCGACGGCACACTCTCGGCAGGCGTATTCACCATCAACAACTACTTCTACAACCGCAACAACAATAACATCAACGAGAACAACGGCATATACTACAGCAGCGACCGCCGACCGACACTCCTCAACAACGCAGAGAATATGCGCGCCGACAGCGTGCTCTGCAAAGTGACGTTCGAGAAGAACGAATGGCACTTCATCTCGTTCCAGTACGACGTGCAGATGAGCGACGTATACGCACTCAACAACACCGACTATGTCATCCGCCAGTACAACAGCGCCAAGCGTGCGGCTGCAACCGGCGACCAGACCGAGCAGACCGGCGCCTCAAGCAATTGGGAGGATGTGCCGGCAGACGGCGTGCTGCAGGCAGGCAAGGGCTACATCATTCAGGCTGCCAACAACACCACAAACGAGAACGGAAACTACAACGACGCAGTGGTGGTGTTCCCGTCGCGCAACACCGTTACGAAGAACCGTCTCTTCACTTCTAACGACATCATCGTGCCGCTTGAGGAGTATGCAGCCGAGTTCGCCCACAACCGCTCGTGGAACCTCGTGGGCAACCCATACCCATGCTATTTCAGCATGAACCAGCTGAAGGACGAGTTCTACTCGCCAATCGTGCTCTGGATGGGCAATAGCTATCAGGCTTACTCGCCTATTGATGACGACATTATCCTGCGTCCTTACGAGTCGTTCTTCGTGCAGCGACCGATAGACGTAGAGCAGATGGTGTTCGGTGCCGAGGGACGCATGCACTACAACGACGCGCTCAAGGCTACCCAGGCCGACTCTCAGAAGCCTGGCGTCAACAGCGCTCCGGCACGCAGCATCGACGGCGCACAGCGCAACGTCTTCAACTTCACCATCGAGGGCTGCGGCAGCGACAACCGCACACGCATCGTGCTGAACGAGAAGGCATCGATGGATTACGACTGCTCGCGCGACGCAGCTAAGTTCTTCGCTTCTAAGCCGTCGGGCGCCGAGATATACGTAGACGCCGACGTGAAGTACGACATCTGCGAACGTCCGCTCGCAGACGGCACGGCACAGCTCGCCATCCGCACAGCCAAGGCAGGCGAATATACCATTACGCTCTCTGGCCGCTACACAGCCGACTGGACCGTGATGCTCACCGACCGCGAGACCGGCGCAACCGTGAACCTCTGCGAGGGCGCTTACACCTTCGAGGCAGCAGCCGGCACTACGGCAGGCCGCTTCCAGATAAGCTTCAAGTCGCCTCTGACCGCTATCGACGCTATCGCAGCTGAGATAGGTGCCGACGCCGAAGTGACAGTAGTGAACACAGCCGGCATGACCGTCTTCAGCGGCAGCTACGCCGAGTTCAAGACAAAGGCACAGGCAGGCATCTACGTCGTAGTATGCGGCGACAAGACATACAAGACAGTGATAAAGTAAAAACCCCGGTCTTATGAAACACCTATTTATAAACATACAACGAACGGCCATGCTGCTCGCCCTGCTCATAGCGGGGTGGGTAGCCGGCTGCCCGCTGTCGGCACAAACCGTCGTCGAGCTGGTACCTGACCAGACTCTCAGCAACGGCACCGACGTAGCGAGCCTGAACGACGAGGCCACAGGCATCTCGTTCGTGTTCGACAAGAATACCAACTCGATACCTCCGAAGTATTACAATGGTGCAATCAGAGTGTACACCGGCAACACCGTCACCATGTCTGTTCCGGCAGAGTGCAACGTGTCGAAGGTGGAGTTTCTGACAGAGACATACAAGAACGACGCCACCACGCTCTCTGCCAACGTAGGCAGCGTGAGCTATGACGCCACGGCCAAGCTGTACACATGGGAGAGCAGCACGGCTGCAACCGAGGTGCTGTTCAGCATCAACAAGGGACAGTTCCGCGTGAAGAACATTAAGGTGTATCTCAACTCGACGGGCGAAGTGAAGCCTAAGCCGAAGGCGCCGGTCATCTCGCACGAGAGCGGCGAGTTCTACCGCACGTTCCAAGCGGTTATCACCGACCTCAACGAGCCCGCAACAACCATACGCTACACGCTCGACGGCACCGACCCGACGGCAGACAACGGCATGGTATATACCGCTCCGGTGGAGATTCAGGCAGGTGCAGACGCCACGCTAAAGGCGGTGTGCGTCAATGCGAACGGCGTGAGCCTCGTCGCATCCGCCACATACACCTACAAGGCAAAGAGCAAGCTCTCGTTCAGAACCAACAACAAGGGCGGTCTCAGCGCTCTCAACTATAACACATACAGCGCAGAATACGGCTCGTTCAGAGGCGATGGCGAAGCATATATAACCGACGGCTCGAACGTATATCTGAACGTAAACCTGAACAGCGGCTACCGACTCCGCAGCCTTACCCTCGACGGCAAGCAGCTTGAAAAGCAGTACAGCGAATACCATTTCGTAATGCCTTCAGTTACCGACGTCACGGTCATGGCAGACATCGTGTACGACCCCGAATCGCCTTCCGATCCGCAGCCGCCGACGCCGCCCGTGAAGACATATAAGCTCACTGTGGTATGCAACCCTATCGGTGCTGCATCGCTTTCGGGCGCAGGCAGCTACAAGGAGGGCGATTGGGTAAACCTCTCTGCAAATAGCTACTCGGGCTACGTGTTCAAAGGCTGGACACGCGACGGCGAGACCGTCAGCACCAACAGCTATTATAACTTTGAGATGCCGGCTTCGGACATGGTGCTTACTGCCAACTATGTCTATAACCCTACCAACCCCAAAGACCCCGAGCAGCCTAAGCTGAAGCGACCTCTGACAGCTATTGCGTCGCCGGCAGGAGCTGCAAGGCTCTCGCTCTCGGCTTCTGAGGTGGTGTCAGGAGAGACATTTACCGTCAGAGCTTATCCCGCAACAGGCTACCGCTTCAAGGGATGGGTGCTGAACGGTGTGGCGCAGGAGGAGAAGTCTACTTACTTCAGTGCTACTATGACTGACGCTGGCGCGCAGGTTGTGGCGATACTCGTCTACGATCCCGAGTCGCCAGGCAATCCGGGTGCCAACTACTACAACGCCGCCACCGGACTCGCCATCATCGACGACTTCACACCGGGCAATATCTCCAGAGCGCTCGGCGCCACTGTGGGCAGCGACAACTATCAGAACGTGAACCGACTGATTGTGAAGGGACGCATGACGGACGACGACTACTACTGCATGCGCTACTTCAAGAACGCTTCGGCTGTCGACCTCTCGCGTACGGGTGGTGCTACGGAGGTGCCAAACGGCGTGTTCCAAGACCTTGCGGTTGCGTCGGTTGCGCTTCCGGCTACCATATCACAATTGGGCTACGATGTGTTCGGCAACTGCCAGAACCTCATCGCGCTCACCGTGTACGCAATGGAGCCGCCGAGCTGCTATAACTCGACGTTCGCCAACTTTACGAACAAAGCCAACTGCATCGTTTATGTTCCCGAAGAAGCCGTAGAAATGTATGCTGCCGCCGAAGGCTGGAAGGACTTCACCATTCAGCCTATCACCAACGACGCACACATGCTGCAGGTGAACCTGCCGGCTGAAGGCAAGGACGGACGCTACAAGAACAACACCATCGAGCTGGTGAACATCAACTCTGGCGTGCGACAGAAGTATGTCATCACCGACCGACAGATATACACGTTCAGCGGACTGCGCAAGGACGAGCAGTATAATGTATATATGTACTCGCGTGCAGGACTTGAGATCGGACGCATCGAGAACGTAACCATACCGGATGACGACATGGAGGTGGCGTTCGGCACATTGAAGCCTCTGCACACCGTTGCGGCAAAGGTGGTTTCGCCCGAAGGCGAGAACCTCACGTCGATGGCAACCGTAGAATGGCTCAAGCCGCTTGAAGACGGCACGACGGTATATCTGCGCAAGGCAGTATCGTTGGGCGAGATTCCTGAAGGTCAGCAGCTCGTATGCCGCGTTACGCTCAGCGACAAACTCGGCACAGCGTACAAGGCTCCTGCCGACACCGCAATCAGCGTGAGCGGCGCCAACAACATCTGCGTTGTAAAACTGCAGCCGCTGCGCACCATCACCCTTACCGGAACCGTTGTTGACGATGACGACATATATATTGCAGACGCTTCGGTGTCGGCAACGCAGACGCTCAACGGCAAGTTCCAAAAGACGTTCACCACAAAGACCGACCGTCGCGGACAATGGACCTTGTCTGTTCTGGCTGCGCCCGAGACACACCTCGTTGTAGCAGCTACGGAGTGCGTGAACAAGCTCGACACGCTCGGCGCATTTGCCGACGACGAGACCCAGCGCGACATGGGCAAGGCGGTGATGAAGTCGATGGTAGGCGCACGCATCGCTTATGGATTCACGTATAAGGCAGCCGGATCGGAAGAAACGCAGAACTTCTACGCCGACCATCGCAACGTGACTGTCAGCGTGTTCAACGTGACGCAGAACCGCGAGCAGAAAGACCTCTCGGTGCAGTATCCTACACTCACCGTGCTCGACGAAATCATGAACATCGGCGACCAACTGCGTCTTACTGCAGTGTCTAAGACCGGCGCATTCAGTCCGATAGAACGCATGGTGACGGTGGACGATAACCGCCGCGCACAGGCTACGTTCGACATCGTGGGCAAGGGCTGCATAGAAGCATCGTTCGAGATGACCGACAACCGCGCCGTGACAGCAATGCTCTATACTGACAAGGGCGAATTGCTGAAGAAGACCGCATACGCTGAGGCTAAGGCTTCGTTCGCTGATGTGGACGACGGCGAGTACACACTCGTCACGATGGGTCAGTCGGAACTGATGAACTCCATCCTTCGTCTCTCTGCTTTCGACGAGATAGGACTCAGCGAAGGCAAGGACTACGTGAAGAACGCGGTAAAGGTGGAGACAGGAAAGATTGCGATCGTGCACAACGCTACCGTTCCGGCATTCGACGAGAGTCTGTTCAGCTACACAACGGCTTCAACCTCGTTCTCTTCCAACAAGAGCAGCATCACCAACGGCAAGTATCTCACACTAAGTTCGGTAGTCGACTTCAAGGGCGTATACAAGAGCGACGTAAGCAATGTGAAGCTCGTTGTAGACCTTCCTGACGCATGCGACTTCGTGGAGAAGTCGGTCATCCAGGGTCCGAAGCTCATGCCGTACACACTCAGCGGCAAGCGACTCACCGTACAGCTCGGCGACAACTACCAGGCTCAGACGCGCTTCTGCGTGATACCAACCGCCAGCAGCACGTTCAACGCCACCGCATCGGTAGTGTTCGACTACAAGGGCGCCACGCTCACGCAGCCCATCGGCTCTGCAACCGTGGAGGTGAAGACACTCGACATCATTGTGCCCGAGATAATAACATCGGCTACAATCAATGTGGCTGGTTCGGCGCCAGCACGTTCTAAGGTAGACGTATACTCGGACAACGAACTCGTAGGTCACACCACGGCAAAGGCGAACGGCAGTTGGAATGTAGAGTGTACGTTGCTCAATGTGTTTAATCTGAACGAGTATCCAATCTCGGCGAAGATTACGACCGAGTCGGGCAGTATGCTTCTCACCGAGACCAAGAACGTGACATACATCAGCAACTATCCGAAGATAAAGACGGTGACCATGAACACGAACCCGACAATCGTGTTCGACTTCGAGAAGGGCACCACCTCACACTCGTGGTACTACACGCCCGACAACGTGCTGTTCACGCTCGACTTTACCAATAACAGCGCCGATGTGCTGCAGGAGGTGTATCTGAACATCTTCGGCGAGGACGGTTCGGTGCGCACTATCGACTGCAGTTACGACACTCGCAAGTCGATATGGTTTGCCAACGTGAAGTTCGATACCTACAACGGCATCGTTAACCTCAGCGTCAACTACATTGCGAAGGGCGACTACAGCTACGACTCGGCTCAGGCTAAGCTCATCGCAAAGAAGTTTGAAGACCAGATGGCGAACGAGAAGGACAAGGCAGACGAGTTCAAGCAACTCGTTGACAACGCCTTCGTATATATCAAGCGCGACGACGTGACACGTGAGGAGAAGATAGCTTACGTCAATCGTATCAAGAAACGTGTATACAAATACTACACCGGCAACGACGACGTTCCTGCCTACGGAAGTAGCGGAAACGTGAACCTCGGCATACTTGAAGACGCCGACTATAACGGAGGTAGTGCGATACTGTTCGGCGAACGCGAGGAGGACAAGAATCCGGATGCAGACCGATACATGCAGGATGCTCCGAATCCTTATGATACGAACGTGTCTTTGCCTGGAACCGACATCTCGGCTTCCGTCTCTTCTGACAAGGGATCGGCAGAATATGTATCGCCTGGCGATTACAACTTCGAGTCGATAGCCGAAGGTTTTAACGGCAACACCGACTTCACCGTCCGCAACTCTAACGGCGATGTGTGGAGTAGCCGAAACAACGACATTCCTGCCAGCTTCGACGCTGACTCGGATGAGGCTGTTGCTGCCTTCTACGATGCTGTTGCCAAAGAGCAAAGAGAGCTTTATGCAGAGTGGGCAGGCAAGGTTGGAGATATCCTAAGTGCAGCCGATTTGTCTATAGCACTGGGCGAGTCGATGCAGACAAGATATTTCAGCGACAATTTCGACCAGCTCGTAGCTCTTGCAGGCAATAAGAATCCGAATGTAAAGGCTGAGATAGAAAGCCTGGAAGCAAGTGTCGGCAAGAATCTTAAGAATCTCAAGAACCTTAAGATTGCTGGCAACGCATTAGGTGGAGTAGGCGCTTTTGTCGGCGGCTGGACTGTCGGAACTGATATCCTTGTCGGCTACGACCGTATGAAGGAATGGACCCGCATCATCGAGTCGGTAAAGGAGTCTTGTGCTGGCAATGATGTCGAGTCGATCATAGCATTGGCTAAAAAGTACAGAACATGGATCGTCGTAAGAGATGCTTCGAAGGGCGTTGGCGACTTGGGTAATACGGCTCTTGGCATTGCCGGAGTGGCATCCGCTCCTGAGACATTAGGCGCTTCGCTCGTCCTTAATCTTGTTTCGTACGGCATCGACAAGGGCTTGAGTCATTGGGAGAGCTGCTATGCTCGAACCAACATTGAGCACCTCACCGAGGTGAAGAGCCTTATAAGGCGCACATCCGACTGTCCTGACGACATGTTCAACGACGAGTATACTCCCAACCGTCCGCCGTTCGACCCGCTCACCATCAACCACGACCCTGCAGGCTACGTCTATGAGGCTGTGCCAGAGAATCGTGTGGAGGGCGTGCAAGCCACCATCTACTATAAGGAAGAAGTGGAGGACCTTTGGGGCGACAAGCACGAGGAAATCGTGATGTGGAACGCAGAGGAATATGCTCAGAAGAACCCGCTCTTCACCGACGAGGACGGTATGTATCGTTGGGATGTGCCGCAGGGACTCTGGCAGGTGAAGTTCGAGAAGGACGGATACCTCACCGCATACAGCGAATGGCTGCCTGTGCCGCCGCCTCAGTTGGAGGTGAACGTAGGAATCACTCAGAACAAGCAGCCTGAAGTAGTTGAGGCTCGCGCATACGAAGAGGGCATAGAGGTGCAGTTCGACAAGTACATGGACCCGACAACCCTTACTGATGCCAACATCAGCGTGACGGCTGGCGGAAAGAAGCTCGCGGGCGAGATACAACTCGTAGACGCGGCGCTTGCCGACGAATACGCTTCGCCCGACGATGCTGAGGCTGTGCGCTACGCTTCGCGCGTCAGATTCGTGCCCGAGCAGGCTCTCGCCACCACAACCGGCGAGATTCGCCTCATGGTAAGCCGCAATGTTATGTCGTATGCCGGCATACCGATGACCGAGACCTACAGTCAGACGCTCGACGTAGAGAAGGAGGTGCAGCAGATCACTGCCGAGAACACCAAGGTGCTCTACGGAGCAGAGAAGGAACTCACTGTCTACGCTCTGCCGAGTGAGGCTGCTGCCGGACGCGTCGTTCACATCGCCAACTCGTCGGATATGGTTGCGTCGCTCGACGCCACCGACCTCACTCTCGACGCAGAGGGCAAGGCGGTAGTGAAGATAAAGGGCGACCTTCCGGGACGCACCCAGCTCTCGTTCTCTATCGACGACGTTACGACGAAGGGACAGTGTACGGTCGACGTGATGACCGAGATTGTCACCGCTGAGGCTCCTACCGCTTCGCGCGCCAGCGGCACTGCCGTATATCGCGGCACTAAGCTCGAATTGGCTACCGACTCGAAGGATGCTACCATCTACTTCACTACTGACGGCTCGTGCCCGTGCGACGAGAACGGCACCCGACGCAAGTACAGCGTGCCTATCGTCATCAACGACGACACCCATATCAAGGCGATGACAATGGTCGGCAGCGACGATGTGTCGGAGGTGAAGGAGTTCAGCTACACGCTGAAGAAGTCGGATATGGACATCGCTATGGTTGAGGGCTGGACGTGGATGTCGCACAGCTTCGCCGACGGTCTTACTGCCGTGCAGCTGGCTGACGACGCTGCCGTACAGCGTGTGCAGAGTCAGACGCAGGAGCTTGTACGCGACCCGCAGCTCGGACTCATCGGCACGCTCTCCGCTCTCGAAGCGTCTGAGAGTTACAAGGTGGAGACATCGGCTGCCGTTGCTTTGCCACGCATCAGTGGCGTGGCATGGAACCCGGCTACACCTATCGCTCTGAGCGACGGCTGGAACTGGCTTGGCTATCCTGCCGAGCAGACCATGACTCTCGACGAGGCTTTCGCCACTACTACGGTGGAGAAGCTCGACGCTATCGTCGGTCAGGAAGGCTTCGCACAGTACGACGGCGAACGCTGGGTGGGCACGCTCACCACGCTCGTGCCGGGCAAGGGTTATATGTACCAGAGTCAGACCGAGAAGCAGGTGGCTTACAATACCACCATCGTCTCGAAGGCTCACGCACAGCACACGCAGGGCATCGCCGACCGTCTGCCGCTTGCTTTCGACAAGCATAAGTATCCGTCTGTGATGGCTGTTGTGGCTGCCGTCTGCGACGCTGACGGCATGGCTGCCGACAATGCCGACTATCAGTTGGCTGCGTTCTGTGGCAGCGAGTGTCGCGGTGTCGGTCAGATAGCTGGCGGACTGCTGATGATGAACGTCTACGGCAACGTGGGCGACCGCATCACTCTCCATGTCACCGACCGCGACGGCGCTGACGTGCTTGCTACCGCGACGCTCGACTTCTCTGAGGGTCTCGTGGGCAGCATCGACGCTCCGTATGCTATCAACGTTGGCAAGACAACTACTGTCGGTGCTGCGGCATACGACGGCGACGTGCGTCTCAGCGTGGTTGGCAAGCGTCTTGTCATCAGTGGCGTGGCTGCCGACGACGTTAGCAGGGTAGAACTCTTCGACATCAACGGTCAGAAGGTGATGCACGAGACACATATCAGCGAGAGTGGCATCGACATTTCTTCTCTGTCGGGTGGCGTCTACGTTGCTGTTGTATGCAGCGACGCACACTACACCTATCATAAGATTGCCGTACGCTAAACCATAAAAACGATACACAATGAAAAGTTCGATTATCAGACATACAATGGCGATAGTCGCGCTCCTCATGGCGCTCTTCCATAGTGTCGCGGCTTCTGCCGCCGACACATGGAGCGTCAATCCGAGCGCCTACCGCTACGACATGAGTCTTTATCTCGATGTGGTGTTCGGCACCGGAGAGAAGTTGGATTACACGCAGTACGACGTGGCTACGTTCGTCGGCGACGAGTGCCGTGGCGTGGCTGAGGTGCTGCCTCTGCCCACCGGTGGCAACTGCCTCTATCTCCGTGCGCGCAGCAACAGCGAGCGTGGCGAGTCGATGGTGTTCCGCTATCGCGACAAGACTACGGGCGAGGTGAAGGATGTAGAGAATGTCAGCTTTGCGTTCTCGTCCAACGCGCGTCTGGGCTATCCGTCTTCGCCCTACGAGGTGAAGATCATCATCTATCACGACGTTACGCTGTCGGCTGGCGAGGGCGGAACGGTCAGCGAGTCGGGCGGACGCTTGGCTGAGGGCACCACGCTTTCTGTCACCGCTACTCCTGCCGAGGGTCATCACTTCGTGCAGTGGTCGGACGGCGTTACCGACAACCCACGTTCTGTTGTCGTCGGCAAGGAGGACGTAACGCTTTCTGCCGAGTTCGCACTCACGTCTTATCATCTCACCTACACTCTCGACGGCGTCAGCTTCAAGGAGTCGGACGTGCTCTACGGCACTGCTCTTACTCCCGAGCCTGCTCCCGAGAAGGAGGGCTACACGTTCTCAGGTTGGCAGGGTCTGCCCGAGACGATGCCGGCAAAGGATGTAGAGGTGACGGGTTCGTTCTCTATCAACTCTTATCAGGCAGTGTTCAAGATTGGTGAGGAGATTATCGAGAGCAAGACCGTCGTTTACGGCGAGGAAGTTGTCGCTCCCGAAGCACCAGCCAAGGAGGGCCACACGTTCGCCGGATGGCAGGACGTTCCAGCGACAATGCCGGCACACGACATCGTGGTTATGGGTTCTTACACCGTGAACAAGTACACGCTCACGTATAAAGTTGACGGCGCAGAATACAAGTCTGTTGAGGTTGACTATGGTACAGCTATCACAGCCGAGCCAGCTCCCGAGAAAGAGGGCTACACGTTCTCAGGTTGGCAGGGTCTGCCCGAGACGATGCCGGCTCACGATGTAGAGGTGACAGGTACGTTCTCAATCAACTCTTACCAGGCAGTGTTCAAGATTGGTGAGGAGGTTATCGAGAGCAAGACCGTCGTTTACGGCGAAGAGGTTGTCGCTCCCGAAGCACCAGCCAAGGAGGGCCACACGTTTGCCGGATGGCAGGACGTTCCAGCGACAATGCCAGCACACGACATCGTTGTTTTGGGTTCTTACACCGTGAACAAGTACACGCTGACGTACAAGGTTGACGGCGCAGAGTACAAGTCTGTTGAGGTTGACTACGGCACAGCTATCACCGCCGAGCCTAACCCCGAGAAGGAGGGCTACACGTTCTCCGGCTGGCAGGGTCTGCCCGAGACGATGCCGGCACACGATGTAGAGGTGACGGGTACGTTCTCTATCAATTCTTACCAGGCAGTCTTTAAGATTGGTGAGGAGGTTATCGAGAGCAAGACCGTCGTTTACGGCGAAGAGGTTGTCGCTCCCGAAGCACCAGCCAAGGAGGGCCATACGTTTGCCGGATGGCAGGACGTTCCAGCGACAATGCCGGCGCACGACATCGTGGTTATGGGTTCTTACACCGTGAACAAGTACACACTGACGTACAAGGTTGACGGCGCAGAATACAAGTCTGTTGAGGTTGACTACGGCACTACTATCACCGCCGAGCCAGCTCCCGAGAAGGATGGTCATACGTTCTCAGGTTGGCAGGGCCTGCCCGAGACGATGCCGGCTCATGATGTAGAGGTGACGGGTACGTTCTCTATCAACTCTTACCAGGCTGTGTTCAAGATTGGTGAGGAGATTATCGAGAGCAAGGCCGTCGTTTACGGCGAGGAAGTTGTCGCTCCCGAAGCACCAGCCAAGGAGGGTCACACGTTTGCCGGATGGCAGGACGTTCCTGCGACAATGCCGGCGCACGACATCGTTGTTCTGGGTTCGTACACCGTGAACAAGTACACGCTCACGTATAAGGTTGACGGCTCGGACTACAAGTCGGTAGAGGTTGACTACGGCACAGCTATCACCGCCGAGCCAGCTCCCGAGAAGGAGGGCTACACGTTCTCAGGTTGGCAGGGTCTGCCCGAGACGATGCCGGCAAAGGATGTAGAGGTGACTGGTACGTTCTCAATCAATTCTTACCAGGCAGTGTTCAAGATTGGTGAGGAGGTTATCGAGAGCAAGACCGTCGTTTACGGCGCAGAGGTTGTCGCTCCCGAAGCACCAGCCAAGGAGGGTCACACGTTTGCCGGATGGCAGGACGTTCCTGCGACAATGCCGGCGCACGACATCGTTGTTCTGGGTTCTTACACCGTGAACAAGTACACGCTCACGTATAAAGTTGACGGCGCAGAGTATAAGTCGGTAGAGGTAGACTATGGTACGACAATTGTAGCCGAGCCAGCTCCCGAGAAGGAGGGCTACACGTTCTCCGGTTGGCAGGGTCTGCCCGAGATGATGCCGGCACACGATGTAGAGGTGACTGGTACGTTCTCTATCAACTCTTACCGCCTGACTGTATACCTTGACGGCGAACTCTACTTAGAACAGACGCTGGAGTACGGTGCGCCGATAAGCGTTCCCGACCCGGAGGTTGCGGCAGACAGAGAGTTCAACGGCTGGGACATTGAGATTCCGGCGACAATGCCTGCACACGATGTTGAGGTTCACGGCACGACGACGGTAGTAAGTGGACTGGAAGCGATATTCGCCGACAGCGACACGCGCGTCACAATCTGCTCGATGAACGGCGTAGTGCTGTTCCGCAACACGACGGTGAAGGAGGCGGCGCCGAAGCTGAAGCCGGGTCTGTACATCGTTAACGGTCGAAAGATGGTGGTGAAATAGACTGCCGCTATCAGCAGACACACATAAGTCAAAAACAGAAAGGGCTGGATTCCATGCAAGGAGTCCAGCCCTTTTTGTGTTTATGTGTCGGTAGAAGCAGCCTGTTACAGCTGTCTGCCGAACAAAAACAGATTGATGCCAAAGATAACGGTTGTTACCAAGGCATGGTAACATCATTACAGATACGCGGTAACGATGTTTCCTGTGCGTGGTAATGATGTTTCCTGTGCGTGGTAATGATATCGTATTATGATGTATGGATAGTAAAAATCAACGAATACATTTTGTATTGTCTTTAATTTGCATTATCTTTGCTACAGAGTTTTATATTCTAACAAAAAGATTAAGGAGGTGAATTTATGAATACGGCAAAATCTGCAACACAGGCTGTGTTGTCAAATAAAGGCGATATGACATCATTCAAGTATGCCGACTATAACATCCGCTTCCGTACGCCTGCAATACTGAAAAGATATGTTGAGGTGAAGACATGGGATGACGGCTACCTTGTAGTTTTGGCGGACTATGACGGGATGGGCGTGACAGAAGAATATATCGATCTTGTGCCTATCCTTCAGAATCTCTATATCAATCCGGAAACATTCTTGAAAGACATAAAATCAGTAAAAATCGGAAATTATGAACAATGAAGATATAACGAAGATATGCTCCACCGCTGATATGATTGTCTGTGGGTATGCATTCACTAAAACAGAAGACTCGAATATACGTGTATTGGATCTTAAGGCTCCTCATCATGCATTGGTTTTGTCGCCACAGGGCGAAGTGCTTGAAACTACAATGAATGATGTAGAATTGAGTATTGTGGAAGGTTATTGGAAGAAGAATAAAAAATACATGGAGGAGTCGTATGCCTAAATATTTTGATTTCATGATTTGTGGTTATTACCTGTATTTCACTTCACATTGTATCATTGAAGCTATGCATGTTCACGCAAGCGACAAACGACTGACGGAGGCTGGTTCTGCAAAACTCTTTGTAAAAGGAAATGGTGATACGGAGGTGAAAGTACGTGGTGTGCTTACCGATAAGGATCTTCGTATAATACGCGAGTTTATTAAGGACAATTATAAGGAAATGTATATCCGCTGGTCGAGCATGAGTCCAAATGGATTCTATGAAGGATAACAAAAGAACAACGATATGGTAAAAAGACAAAGGAAGGGATTCTGGGCGCGACTGTTGTCGCTCGTCGTGGTGGTGCTGATACTGGCTGCGGCGGCGATACTGCGCGACGGCAGGATATTAGGACACGACTTGCGAGAGGCGCATGAGGCGAAGACGCTGAAGAACGACACGCTGGAGGTGACGCCCGACGGAGCGTTCGTGGTGAACACAAAGCCGCTGGCAAAGGACGTGCAGGGATACGGCGGACCGGTGCCGCTGAAGATACATATAAAGGACGGCAGGGTGGCGGCTGTTGAGGCTGAACCCAATGCCGAGTCGCCCGACTTCTTCAATCGCGCGAAGGAGCTGCTCAACCACTGGCAGAACAAGTCGGTGGACGAGGCGTTGGCGGAGGAGGTGGACGCCGTGTCGGGCGCTACATTCTCGTCAAGAGCGATAATAGCTAACATGCAGCGCGGACTGGCTTACGCCAAGCAGCACGGTCAGTGGGGTGAGGATGGCTCGGTTGGAGCACTTGGGACAAGTGCATCCCCTATAGAGGGCGGCTCGGCTGGTGCACTTGAGACAAGTGCACCCTCTATAGTGGCGCTGATTGTCGTGCTGCTCGGAGCCGTCGTTCCGCTCTTCTACAACAACCGCCGACTGCATCTTGTGCAGCTCGCGGTGAACGTCGTGGTGCTCGGTCTGTGGACCGGCACGTTCGTCTCCTACACGCTCTTCCTGCGAATCTTCGCCGGCGGCGTGAGTCTTTCGGCGATTGGCGCACTTGCCGCTCCGCTACTTATGCTGATAGTGGCGCTGATATACCCGTTGGCGGGTCGGTCGGGTCACTACTGCGCCAATATCTGTCCGTTCGGATCGGCGCAGGAACTCGCCGGAAAACTCAGCCGACGCAAGCTGCGCATCACGCCGCGCGTACTGAAACTGCTCTCCGTGCTGCGCAATCTGCTCTGGGGCGTGCTCATGGCGCTGCTGCTCACCGGCACATGCACCGCATGGATCGACTACGAGCTGTTCACGGCGTTCCTCTATTCGTCGGCGTCGGTGTGGGTGACAGTGCTTGCGGCGCTGTTCCTCGTGCTGTCGGTGTGGGTGCCGCGCCCGTACTGCCGCTTCGTGTGCCCAACGGGAGCGCTTATTAAGAGTGTTGAATGAGGAATTGAAGAATTATACAATTAAGAATTATGAATTTACAGAATAAGTCAATCGTTTTAAACGTAGTGCTCGCCATTGCTGTCGTGGTGCTTGGCGTGCGCTTGGTGTCGGGCGCAGAAGACGCCGGCGAGTCGCAAACGCAAGAGCAGGCTGTGCTCGACAATATCGCTACGCGTACCAGCATACGCGACTACGAGGCGCGCCCCGTGGAGAAGGAGAAAGTGGAGAAGATGCTGCGTGCGGCGATGGCTGCACCTACGGCGATGAACAAGCAGCCGTGGCACTTCGTAGTCGTAGACCAGCGCAGCGTGCTCGACAGTCTGGCGGGTGCCAATCCTTATGCGAAGATGCTGCTCAAGGCTCCGCTCGCCATTGTGGTCTGCGGCGATATGGATAAGGTGATAGAAGGTGGCGGACGCGATTTCTGGATTCAGGATGCGTCGGCTGCAACAGAGAATCTCTTGCTTGCGGCTCACGCTATGGGTCTCGGCGCCGTATGGACGGGCGCCTATCCTTCCGAGGAACGCAGCAAGGCGATAAGCGCAACGCTCTCGCTCCCCGACAATCTCGTTCCGCTTAACATGATCGTTATCGGCTATCCGGCGGAGCATCCGCAGCCGAAAGATAAATTCAAGGAGGAGAACATAACTTTTAAAAGTAAAAAAGTAAAAAAGTAAAAAAGTAAAAAGGTAAAAAAGTAAAACCAAACTACAATGAAGAAAATTCTATTCTCTCTCGGCATGTTGCTGCTCACCGTTGCAGCCTACGCCGACGGCACAATCCTGTTCAGTACGGCGAAGGGCAGCATCGACGTTCCGCCTTATCGCATACCAGGCATCACTTGCGGCCACGGCGGACGACTTGTTGCGAGTGCGGCACGCCTCGTCTGCGGCACCGACCCCGGCTTCGGACGCGTCGACTGCGTGGTGAAACTGAGCTACGACAACGGCAGAACATGGAGCGAGCATGAGATTGACGTGGCTTGTGGCGACACTTCGCTCATCAACGCCCATAAGACTCCGATGGAAGCTGCCTACGGCGACCCGGCTGTCGTGATGGATCGCGAGCGCAACGAGGTGCTCATCATGGCTGTTGCGGGCTGTACGGTGTACGGCAAGCCCAGCACAAACAGACAGAACCCGAACCTCATCGCCGCAATACGCAGCACCGACGGCGGACGCACATGGCAGAAGCCGGTTGACCAGACCGAGGATATATACGGCTTGTTCGACAAGGGCAATGTCGTGGACGCCGCCTTCGTCGGCAGTGGCAAGCTGTTCCAGAGTAGAGTGGTGAAGGTGGGCGACTACTATCGCATCTATGCCGCACTCACGGCGCGCCCCAACGGCAACCGCGTGATATATTCCGACGACTTCGGACGCTCATGGCACGCTCTCGGCGGCGCTGCTGCTCTGCCCGTGCCAGGCGGCGACGAACCGAAGTGCGAGGAACTGCCCGACGGTCGTGTGATAATAACAAGCAGAGCGTCGGGCTGCCGACTGCTTAACATCTACACCTACAGCAACACGAAGACCGGCGAAGGCTGCTGGGACAAGCCCGAGAAGGCTACGATGGACGGACTCGCGCTCGCGCCGAGCACCAACCCCACAAACGGCGAGATGCTTATCGTTCCAGCCATGCGCAACAGCGACGGCAAGCCGATGTACGTAGCGCTGCAGTCGGTGCCTACAGGCACGGGTCGCAACAACGTTAGCATATTCTATAAAGAACTTGCCTCACCCGACGACATGCGCAACGCCAAAGCCTTCGCCTCGGGCTGGGACGGATGCTATCAGGTAAGCTCTACGGTGTCGATGTACAGCAGCATGGATTTGCAGGCAGACGACCGCATCGCGTTCTTCTACGAGGAGACGCTCACGAAATGGGGCACAAAGCCCAATCCCGTCAGCACAAGTTTCCCGCAAGGCGAGGGCGAGCACAACTATGACGGCTGCGAACTCGTGTACAAGTCGTTCGACCTGGAGACGATAACCGACGGAAAGTATTGCGTCAACCGACGCATCAACCGTGGCAAATTTCTGAAAGCCTACTATGAGGACATTGTGGACAGTTTCGTGCTGACTGCTGCTCAGAAAAGAAAGGTGAAGGATGTGATAAAGCGCTTGCCTGCCGAGCCTACATCTGCTCAGATGGATGCGATATTGGAAGGCGAAGTGCGATAGAGCAAGAAGATGTAAAGCGGCTCTATGCGCAGACGTAGAATGTAAAACGTAGCGGAGGTCTCCGGCCTCCGCAGCATGCAACAGTGTAGGTCTTTAAGTTGATGAAGATGTCTATCAGACTTGGTGCTGCGGAGGCCGGAGACCTCCGCTACTTATTTTGACTACGGCAAGAATGCCGTAGCCTCCTATAGCTTCTCGGGCAGTTCGAACAGGCGTGTGCCGTTGCTGCCCTTGATGAGGATGTAGCGGTCGCGAGGCTTCTCAGAAGCAATTGCTTCCTTCACCTCCGCTACGTTCTCAAACTTGCGGAACGCAGTCGGCGTCGCTGTGTGCTCAAACTCCGAGCCAACGAGCCACACCTCTTCGAGTTTCATGCGGCTGAGCTGGTCAACGATGCGCTGATGCTCGTCGTGGCTCACGCTGCCAAGCTCCTTCATGTCGCCGATGATAGCCATCTTGTGGTCGGCATTGATAGCCTCGAAGTTGTTCAGTGCCGCCGCCATACTCGTCGGATTGGCGTTGTAGGCGTCTACGATGAGGCGGTTGTCGGCTGTCTGCTCAAACTGCGAGCGGTTGTTGCTCGGCGCATAGCCGGTCAGCGCAGCGTCAATCTTGTCTGCCTCCACACCGAAGTAAGTGCCGACGGCGATGGCTGCAAGCATGTTCGTGATGTTGTACGCACCGATAAGGTGGCTGTCAACATGGTGCTGCGCCTTGCCCTCAGCCGCCCACGAGAAGCTGAGCATCGGCTCGCTCTTTACGTCGCTTGCCGCAACGTAAAGTTTTTTATCAGCGGCGTTTAAGCCGTAGCGCACGAGGTTCAGTCCGTCGGCGATGCCGTTGAGATACTGGTTGTCGTTGTCGATGAACACGCAGCGCGGGCGCTTCACCTCGCGTATGGCGTAAGCATCATTCTCGCCGTTGGCAGCCGCACGCACAAAGTCGTACAGTTCGCCCTTAGTCTTTATCACGCCTTCGAACGAACCGAAGCCCTGCAGATGCGCACGACCCACGTTTGTGATGAGCGCATAGTCGGGCTCAACTATCTCCACCAGCGTCTTGATGTCGCCAGGGTGCGATGCGCCCATCTCCACGACCGCGATGTCGTGTGTGGAGTTCAGGCGCAGCAATGTCTTGGGCACGCCGATGTCGTTGTTGAAGTTGCCCTCGGTGTAGAGCACGTTGTATTTCTGCAGCAACACCGCAGCCGTGAGTTCCTTTGTGGTAGTCTTGCCGTTAGTTCCGGTGATGCCGATGATAGGCGTGCCGAGCGCACGGCGGTGATAGCGTGCGAGCTGTTGCAGAGTGTGCAGACAGTTGTCGACGAGAATGAAGCGAGCGTCGCCCTCAACGACGTACTCCGCTTCATCGACAACAGCATAAGCGCAGCCCTTCTCAAGCGCAGCCGCAGCAAACTTGTTGCCGTTGAACGAAGCGCCTTTCAAGGCGAAGAACAACGAACCGACGGGGCAGTCGCGACTGTCGGTTGTAACAACGGGGTGTTGCTTAAAGATTTCGTAAAGTTCGGATATTTCCATTTTGCTTTTATTTTTGTCGGCAAGCGTGCTTGGCGCAGCCGTATCTTTCTTTAGAGTCTGTCTCTCTTTCCTCGAAGGTTTACTTCTACTTCCTCAGAGTTTACTTCTTGTTTCAGAGTTTCACTTCTCTTGTTCCAGTTCGTAGAGCTTCACCCAGTCGATCTCCATCTCGACGGGCAGCTGTTTGGGGTCTGCCTTGCCCACCCACGAGCCTTCAATCTGCATGTCGATGAGCAGATAGAACGGGGCGCCGAACGGATACTGTCCCTTGTCCTTATGCTCCTCAATGCGTGGATAGGAGAACGACGGTTGTCCGTTGACCGAGAACACTATTGAATCGGGCAGAATCTCCACGCTGTAAGTGTTGAAGGCGTTGCGGTCGATGGGGTAGGTGCCGCCGTGCGGTGGGTTCTGGTCCTGCTTCAGAGTGTGCGTGTATGTGGTGTGGATGGTCTGGTATGCTATGTTGTCGTGGTTGAGATGTTCCATGATGTCGATCTCACCGCCGCGCGGCCACTTCACCTCATAATCGGGTTTCATCCATATAGCCGGCCACACGCCCTGCGCGCAGTCGAAGCGGGCGCGCACCTCCACCTTGCCGTATCTCACGGCGTGCTTGCGCTTGGTGTAGAGTCCGCCGGTTACGAAGCGAGCCGTGTCGGCTTCGAGGTTGGTGTTGAGAGCGCCGCGCAGAACGAGTTTGCCGTCGCGCACGGCGTAGAGCGAGTCGGCGTCCGACATATATTTACGCCAGTCGGGTGTGCCGCGCTTTATCTTTGTCCACGAGCGGTTATCGAAAGTGGTGCCGTTGAAGTCGTCCTGCCATACGAGGCGGTACTTGTGGGGCGAGGATGCGAGAGCCGTTGCGCAGAAGAGCAGAGCAGCGAGAGTTGTCTTTAGCTTCATGTCTTGATGGGTTTTATGTTGCAAAAGTATGCAAATAATCTGTGTGCGCAAAGAGAATGTCTGTATAAATCGTTGCGCGTGTGCGAAATAATCGGTTTTGGGCGTGCGCAGAGCCCAACTTTTTGAGTTAAATATTTGGCAGTTCGGATATTTATTGCGTAATTTGTGGTCGGTTATTAACTAATTATCAAGAGCATATGCAATACACAATAAACGTGCGAGGCCGACTTCTCGACCTCTCGCAGCCCATGGTGATGGGCATACTGAACGCAACGCCCGACTCGTTCTACAGCGGATCGCGCAAGCAGACCGAGGCTGAGATAGCCGACCGCGCCAACCAGATAATCGCCGAGGGCGGACGCATCATCGACGTGGGCGCTTTCTCCACACGCCCCGGCGCCGACGAGGTGAGCCTTGAGGAAGAAACCGAGCGTCTGAAGCGCGCCCTTGAGATAGTGCGCCGCGAGCAGCCCGACGCCATCGTGTCGGTAGACACCTACCGCCCGCTTGTGGCGCGCAGATGTGTGGAGGAGTTCGGCGCCGACATCATCAACGACGTGTCGGAAGGCGGCATAACGGGCATCGTAGGCAAGGAGATACACGAGGAAGGCGACATGTTCGAGACCGTGGCGCAGCTCGGCGTGCCCTACATACTGATGTCGGTGCAGCCGACGCTGGCGAAGATGATGCAGAACTTTGCGGCGGAGGTGCAGCGCCTGCGCGACCTCGGAGCGAAGGACATCATTCTCGACCCCGGCTACGGCTTCGGCAAGACGCTCGAGCAGAACTACGAGATAATGAGCGAGGCGGAGCGTCTGCTTGCGCTTGAGCTGCCCGTGCTTGTAGGCGTGTCGCGCAAGAGCATGATATACCGTCTCGTCGGCGGCGACCCCACGACGGCGCTCAACGGCACCACCGTGCTCCCCACCGTGTCGCTGCAGAAAGGCGCCTCAATACTGCGTGTGCACGACGTGAAGGAAGCCTTTGAAACAATTCGAATTGTGCAGCAATTAGGTTAACATTCAACATTCAACATTCCACACTCAAAACTCACAATATGTTCGACTTCGGAATAAAAGACATCATCGACATATTTCTTGTCGCCCTGATGCTCTACTACATCTATCGTCTGATGAAGGAGAGCCGTTCGCTCAACGTCTTCATCGGCATCATCGTGTTCGTGCTCGTGTGGCTCTTCGTGAGTCAGGTGCTTGAGATGCGCCTGCTCGGTGCCATCCTCGACAAGCTCGTGTCGGTGGGCGTCATCGGCATCATCGTGCTCTTTCAGGAAGAGATACGCCGCTTCCTCTACTCGCTCGGCGCCCACCAGCGCTTCCGCGCCTTCGCCAATCTGTTCGTAGGCGCAAGCAAGGAGAAGATAGTTGACAAGGAGACCATCATGCCCATCGTCATGGCGTGCATCGACCTCTCGCGCGGCAAGGTGGGAGCGCTCATCGTGATAGAGCGCGGCATACGCCTCGACGACATCGTAGACACCGGCGACGTGATAGACGCACGCATCAACCAGCGACTCATAGAGAACATCTTCTTCAAGAACTCGCCGCTGCACGACGGCGCCATGATAATCGTGGGCAAGCGCATACGCGCCGCCGGCTGCATCCTGCCCGTGTCGCACAACCACGACATACCGAAGGAGCTCGGACTGCGCCACCGCGCCGCGCTCGGCATCTCGCAAGACTCCGACGCCATAGCCATTGTCGTGTCCGAAGAGACCGGCGGCATCAGCGTGGCTATCAAGGGCGCGTTCCAGTTGAGGCTCTCGGCAGAGAAACTCGAGAATATTCTCTCGAAGGAAATGAACCTTTAGGCTGAAAAAAGCCACGTTTTCTTCGAATAATCAACGCATTATTCGTAAATTTGCATTTCTTTAGGAGATGTGCATGCCGATGTCTTGCAGCCTGAAAGTGCAGGCTGAGTCATCGTGCACCGAACGCAACCCGATCGGACACCGAACGCAATCCGATTGGACACCGAACGCAATCCGATCGGACGGCGGACGCAATCGGTCGCTCTCCCTTGACTTTTATATACGAAAATGGAAAATAAAGATACAAAAAACGCCTATGTACGCCAGGTAGCCGAGCAGAAATACGAGTACGGATTCACTACCGACGTGCATACAGACATAATTGAGAAAGGACTCAACGAGGACGTCGTGCGACTCATCTCGAGCAAGAAGGGCGAACCCGACTGGATGCTCGAGTTCCGTCTGCAGGCTTTCCGCCACTGGCAGACGCTGAAGGAGCCGAAGTGGGGCCACGTGCATGTGCCCGAGATCGACTATCAGGCGATTTCGTACTACGCCGACCCGCTCGCAAAGAAGCAGAACGAGAAGAAGGAGATAGACCCCGAGCTGATGAAGACATTCGACAAGCTCGGCATACCTCTCGAAGAACGACTCGCGCTCAGCGGCGTGGCGGTAGACGCCATCATGGACTCCGTGAGCGTGAAGACCACCTTCTCGCAGCACCTCGCCGAGAAAGGCATCATCTTCTGCTCTATAGGCGACGCCATAAAGAACCATCCCGACCTCGTGCGCGAGTACTTGGGAAGCGTGGTGCCCTACCGCGACAACTTCTTCGCTGCGCTCAACAGCGCCGTGTTCTCCGACGGATCGTTCGTCTACATACCCAAGGGCGTGCGCTGCCCGATGGAGCTTAGCTCCTACTTCCGCATCAACGCACGCAACACGGGTCAGTTCGAGCGCACGCTCATCATTGCCGACGACGACGCATACGTCAGCTATCTCGAAGGCTGCACCGCACCGATGCGCGACGAGAACCAGCTGCACGCAGCCATCGTGGAGATTGTCGTGAAGGACAACGCCGAAGTGAAATACTCTACCGTGCAGAACTGGTACCCGGGCGACGAGCATGGCAAGGGCGGCGTGCTCAACCTCGTGACGAAGCGAGGCGACCTGCGCGGCGTCAACTCGAAACTCTCGTGGACGCAGGTGGAGACCGGCTCTGCCATCACATGGAAGTACCCCTCGTGCGTGCTGCGCGGCGACGGCTCGCAGGCGGAGTTCTACTCGGTAGCCGTCACCAACAACTATCAGGAGGCAGACACCGGCACGAAGATGATACACATGGGCAAGAACACCAAGTCGACAATCATATCGAAGGGCATCTCAGCCGGACACAGCCAGAACTCGTACCGCGGACTGGTGCGCGCCACAAGCAACGCCGACAACGCGCGCAACTACTCGTCGTGCGACTCGCTGCTGCTCGGTTCCGACTGCGGAGCGCACACCTTCCCATACATGGACATTCACAACGACACGGCAGTGGTGGAGCATGAGGCTACGACGTCAAAGATCTCGGAAGACCAGCTCTTCTACTGCAACCAGCGCGGCATACCCACCGAGCAAGCCGTGGGTCTCATCGTCAACGGATACGCCAAGGACGTGCTCAACAAGCTGCCTATGGAGTTCGCTGTAGAGGCGCAGAAGCTGCTCAGCGTGTCGCTTGAGGGAACGGTGGGATAGAATGTTATGTTTGCAAGAAAACTAATTGCGGCGTTAGCGCTCATGGCGTATGCAACCACAGCCGCAGCAGACAATGATACAGACGAGCTGCAGCGCCGCTGGGCGGTGATAGCAGGCATGAACATCTCGTGCCCGACGACGGCAAGCGTAGAACGTTCGCCACGCGACGCAGGCAACATCGCAGCGTTCGCCTCGCCCCAATGCAACGTGCTGCTCGAATACTACCTGCCGCAGCAGCACTTCTCGCTCGTAGGCGGCTACAACGCCGAGACCGTACAATGGTTCGGCAGCAAAGTGGATGCCACAATGCAGAACATAGTAGTTGGCGCACGCTACTATCCCCTGAGCAAGCGCTTCGCCCTGCAGCCCTACGCCTCGCTCATGACCAACATCAACGTAGCCGGTCGGCACGTGCGGAGCAGCATGAGTGGATGGAACGCTGACGACAGCTACGAGCGCAACAGCACAATAAGTCTGCCGCGTGTGAGCGTAGCGCCGGCGGTAGGAGTAGACTGCTACATCTTCTCGTCGCTCGCGCTCGAGTTCCAGTACGGCTTCCCACTCGCCATCGACGGCAAGGCACATGTAGCTACGACCTGCAACGGCAGCCCCGACGTATATCGGATGCGCTCCAATATGCACCGCCACAACATACAGATAGGTCTGAAGGCCACGTTCCCGTTCCGCTTCACTGCAGCCGACGGCAACAGTCTCTTCACGCTCATCGAAATGGCACTCGGCATATACGACCCCGCCGACGAAAAGAAACAAGAAACGAAGAAGGAACGCCGCCGGATGAAGCTCGGTCGCGTGCTCGATTCGTATTAATATAAAAACTCAAAACTCGATATGTTAGAAGTAAAAAACCTCCATGCCACTATCGCTGGCAAGGAAATACTAAGAGGCATCAACCTCACTATAAACGATGGCGAGATACACGCCATAATGGGACCGAACGGTTCCGGAAAGTCTACACTCAGCGCTGTACTCACAGGCAATCCGCTCTATGAGGTGACAGCAGGCGAGGCATGGTTCAACGGCAAGAACATCCTTGAGATGAAGCCCGAAGACCGTGCGCACGAAGGTCTGTTCCTCTCGTTCCAGTATCCGGTGGAGATACCGGGCGTGTCGATGACCAACTTCCTGAAGGCAGCTGTCAACGAGAAGCGCAAGTATCAGGGACAGTCCGAACTGAAGGCGGGCGACTTCCTCAAGCTCATGAACGAGAAGCGCAAGGTCGTGGAGCTCGACTCTAAGTTCACACGCCGCTCCGTCAACGAAGGCTTCTCGGGTGGCGAGAAGAAGCGCAACGAGATATTCCAGATGGCAATGCTCGAACCGAAGCTCGCCATTCTCGACGAGACCGACTCCGGACTCGACGTGGACGCAATGCGCATCGTAGCCGACGGCGTCAACAAGATGCACACGCCGGAGACATCAGCCATCGTCATCACCCACTACGAGCGACTCCTCGACATGATAAAGCCCGACGTCGTACACGTGCTCTACAAGGGACGCATCGTGAAGACCGCCGGACCGGAACTCGCAAAGGAGATAGAACAGCGAGGATACGATTGGATAAAAGCAGAGCTTGAAGAAGAATAAAACTCAGAACAATGACTTCAGAACAACAATACATCGACCTCTACCGCGAATGTCGTGAGCAGATTTGCGCCCACAGCACCGACGTGCTGAACGCTGTGCGCGACGAAGCCTTCAACAGCTTCGAGCGTCTCGGCTTCCCTTCGCGAAAAGTGGAGCGATACAAATATACAACGATAGACAAGCTCTTCGAGCCCAACTACGGACTGAACATCAACCGTCTTGAAGTGCCGGTAGACCCGTATAAGGCGTTCCGCTGCGACGTGCCCAACCTCAGCACATCGCTCTACTTCATCGTCAACGACCAGTTCCGTCAGTCGCTGCAGCCCAAGGAGAACCTGCCCGAAGGCATCGAGGTGGCATCGCTTGCCGAATACGCGAAGGCTCACCCCGAGTTTGTGGCTAAGCACTACGCACGTCTGGCGAAGAGCGACGAAGACGCCGTGACTGCACTCAACACCATGCTGGCGCAGGACGGTCTGCTCGTTCACGTGAAGCGCAACGTCGTTGTCGACAAGACCGTGCAGGTCATCAACATCCTGCGCTCGGACGTGGCTATGATGGTGAACCGCCGCGTGCTCATCGTGATGGAGGAGGGCGCCAACGCAAAGTTCCTCTTCTGCGACCACGCTGCCGACGACCAGCAGTTCCTCACAACCCAGGTGATTGAGGCTTACGTCGGAGCAAACGCATCGCTCGACCTCTACTGCATGGAGGAGACTCACTACAAGAACACACGCATCTCGAACGTATACGTAGAGCAGGAGCGCGACTCGCGTTTCAACCACAACGTCATCACGCTGCACAACGGCGTGACGCGCAACCGACTCGACGTGCAGCTCAAGGGCGAGGGCGCAGAGTGCTGGTGCAACGGCTGCGTGATAGCCGACAAGACTCAGCACGTGGACAACAACACGCTGATAGATCACCAGGTGTCGCACTGCACGAGTCACGAACTCTACAAGTACGTGCTCAACGACAAGGCGACGGGAGCCTTCGCAGGCAGAGTGCTCGTGCGTCACGGCGCGCAGCACACCGTGTCGGAGGAGGTGAACCAGAACCTTTGCGCCACAAAGACAGCGCGTATGTACACGCAGCCGATGCTCGAGATATACGCCGATGACGTGAAGTGCTCGCACGGATCTACCGTGGGTCAGCTCAACGATGCGGCTTTGTTCTACATGCGTCAGCGCGGCATCAGCGAGAAGGAGGCAAAGCTGCTCCTCGAGTTCGCATTCATCAACGAGGTTATCGACAAGATACAGCTCGAACCGCTGCGCGACCGCCTGCACTATCTCGTAGAGAAGCGCTTCCGCGGTGAACTGAGCAAGTGTGAGGGCTGCAAGCTCTGCAAGTAATTTCAGTTGAGAATTGAGAGTTGAGAGTTATGATTACCTTTTCAGCAATCTCTTTTAGCTACAATATATAAATCTCATTGCATATCATAACTCTCAACTTTCAACTTTCAACTCTCAACTTTCAACTTTCAACTCTCAACTGAGAAGACTCTTATCACATCAACCAACAATACTATGTACGATATAAATAAGGTTCGCGCCGATTTCCCAATCCTTTCGCGCACCGTCTACGACCGTCCGCTCGTCTATCTCGACAACGGAGCAACAACGCAGAAGCCGTTGTGCGTGCTCGACGCCATGCGCGAAGAGTATCTCAACGCCAACGCCAATGTGCACCGCGGCGTACACTATCTGTCGCAGCGCGCCACCGACCTGCACGAAGCGGCACGCGAGACCGTGCGCCAGTTTATCAACGCGCCGAAGACAGAAGAGATAATCTTCACGCGCGGCACCACGGAGAGCATAAATCTCGTGGCTGCATCGTTCTGCGAAGCGTTCATGGCGGAAGGCGATGAGGTGATAGTGTCCGTAATGGAGCACCACTCGAACATCGTTCCGTGGCAGTTGCAGGCGGCGAAACGCGGCATTGCGCTGAAGGTGATTCCGATGGACGACAGCGGAAAGCTCGACATGCAGGCATACGAGCAGCTGTTCTCTGAGAAAACGAAGATTGTAAGTGTGGCTCACGTGAGCAATACGCTCGGAACAGTGAACCCCGTGAAGGAGATTGTGCGCATAGCGCATGAGCACGGCGTGCCGGTGCTCGTAGACGGAGCGCAATCGACGCCCCATTTCGCTATAGACGTGCAGTCAATCGACTGCGACTTCTTCGCCTTCAGCGGACATAAGATATACGGACCGACCGGCATCGGTGTGCTCTACGGCAAGGAAGAATGGCTCGACCGCATGCCGCCCTATCAAGGAGGCGGCGAGATGATAGAAAGCGTGAGCTTCGAGAAGACCACCTTCGAGAAGCTGCCGTTCAAGTTCGAAGCCGGAACGCCCGACTATGTGGCTACGCACGGACTGGCTACGGCGCTCAACTATGTGTCGGCGCTTGGCATGGACAACATCGCCGCACACGAGCGCGAGCTCACCGACTACTGCATGAAGCGCTTGGCGGAGATAGACGGCATGCGACTCTTCGGAACTACCGAGGGCAAGGACGCTGTGGTGTCGTTCCTCGTGGGCGACATACACCATCTCGACATGGGCACGCTGCTCGACCGACTCGGCATCGCCGTGCGCACCGGTCACCACTGCGCACAGCCCGTTATGGACCGCTTCGGCATACAGGGCACGGTGCGTGCGTCGTTCGGACTCTACAACACGAAGGAAGAAGTGGACGCTCTCGTGGCTGGAGTGAAGCGCGTGAGCCAGATGTTCTGATGCCGCGCAGCGCAGCACGCAGACATCTACGACGCAGAGGGCTGCATCAGCAGCCTATCCTCTGCACTTCAGTAGCCTATCCCCTGCACTTCAGCACCGCCCACAGCATCCAAGCGCATACGCCGAGATGCACAAGCAGCGAGTCGTACGTAGGGAATACGCACATAACGAAAGCAAGCTGCGCGTGCAGGTAGCGCAGAGTCTGACACATAGTCACCTCGCGCTCGAGCACGCTCGAATAATACTGCCGTAACCACTCCATCGGAGCGGTTGCGGCTTTTTTCATGCCGTCGAGTAGGGCAGAAGTCTGCACCTGCTTTGCGTTGATAACACGGATGTCCGACTGCTGGAGTGTGATGTTCTTTTCCATAATCTATATATTATATAAGGTGATACATATTGTTTCTTATCTTCGCTTGCAAAATTAGTGGGCTTTATGGAAATAACATTTCACTTTCTGTATTTCTTTGTTAAAGAAATCTTACAATCGCTTTGTAGTTTGTATTATAAAAGCTAACTTTGCAAACGGAAAAGAGTTGCACCCGTAAGCGGGGTTATTGCACATTGAAACAGACAACAATGAAAAAACAGGAAAGTAAGACACACTTGCTACCCCATTACTATACCGACCTCGTCGAAGCAGGCTGCGACGAAGCCGGCAGAGGCTGTCTTGCCGGAAGCGTATACGCCGCCGCAGTCATTCTGCCGCCCAACTACGACAACGCTCTGCTCAACGACTCGAAGAAGCTCACCGAGAAAGCGCGCCGCACGCTGCGCGACCAGATAGTGCGCGACGCCGTGGCGTGGGCTGTGGGCGTGGTTACGCCCGAGGAGATAGACCGCATAAACATCCTCAACGCCAGCTTCCTCGCCATGCACCGCGCGCTTGACCAACTCACCGTGCGCCCCGAAGCCATCATCGTCGACGGCAACCGCTTCACTCCCTACCGCGACCTGCCCCACACAACGATAGTGAAAGGCGACGGCAAGTATCAGTCGATAGCCGCAGCGAGCATTCTCGCCAAGACATTCCGCGACGAATACATGGACCGTCTCGCAGAGGAGTATCCCTACTACGACTGGCAGAAGAACAAGGGCTATCCAACGAAGGCGCACCGCGAGGGCATACGCCTGCACGGCACCACGCCTTACCACCGAATGAGCTACAACCTGCTGGGCGGAGGACAACTCGAACTGAAGTTTGAGGAGAGCCCCTCCCAACCCTCCACGTCGGGGAAGGCTTAGGATTGCTTAGAACAGAACGCCCTCAGCTTAGAAAGGCTTAAAAGGTTTAAAAGGTTTAGTCTGGCTTAGAAAGGCTTGGAAAGGCTTAGTCAGGCTTATAAAGGCTCAAAAATTCGCAGCAAGTCTTATACCTTCTGTTCAAAAGTCATCGGCACCGTCCGCCGTCCGATCGGATTCCGTCCGCCGTCCGATCGGATTCCGTCCGCCGTCCACGTCGACACCGTCCGCTGCACGACCCGAAAAAGAAAACTACTGATCTATAGAAAGCAAAGAGAAAAAGAAAACTACAAAACAAATCTACTAAACATCAACAACAATGCGAATGGATAAATATGGTCGAGAACTCGACCTTATACTCATACTGACAGAGAACAACAGCTACACGGCGCAGCAGATAGCTGACCGCCTCGGCATCACGCGCCGCAATCTCTACTATTATTTCGACTACCTGCGCGACTGCGGCTTCAATCTGCAGAAGACCGGCACCACGTACCGGCTCGACCGCTCGTCGTCGTTCTTCCGCCGTCTGCACGAGCACATCTCGCTCTCCGAATACGAGGCTGCATACATCTGCCGCCGACTCGACACCGACGGCACGCGCGACCATACAGCCGTGAACATACGCCAGAAACTCTCGCGATCGTTCAATCTGCCCGACGCTGTCAACCCCGAACTGCAACGCCGCATGAACGACTGCGTGGCGAAGCTGCGCGAGGCGATGGCTACGCGCAAGATGGTAGTGCTGCACAAGTATGCCTCGCCCCACAGCAACACCGTCACCGACCGCATCGTGGAGCCGTACCAGCTGATGAACGACGAGCGCGACGTGCGCTGTCACGAGATACGCTCGCACGAGAACAAGACGTTCCGACTGTCGCGCATGGAGTCGGTGGAGATAATCGACGTGCCCTGGACTTTCGACGACCGCCACAAGCAGATGTACACCGACATGTTCATGTTCACTGGTGAGCAACGCTACATGGTGAAAATGCGCATGGGACTGCTCTCCTACAACCTCATGGTGGAGGAGTATCCGCAGTCGGCAAAGTGCTTCACCGCCGATGGTGACACCGCCTGGATCTTCGAAGGCGAAGTGGTGTCGTTCCTCGGCATAGGCCGCTTCGTACTCGGACTCTACGAGGATATAGAAGTGATTGGCTGCGAGGAGTTTAAGGCTTATCTCGCCGGCAAGATAAAGAGCATGAACAAGGCTGTATAACAGTAGCGGAGGTCTCCGGCCTCCGCAGCAGTTAGCCTTGTTTATATTCGACTTTGTGCTGCCGAGGACCGGAGACCTCCATTACTAATTTTAATATTCTGTTTTCTCGGCGCTCTCCTCCCACATGCGGAACGCCTTGAGCGCCTCCATGCCCATCAGACGCTGCATCGTCTTGTGGCGCTGTTCGGGCTTGAGCGTTATCTCCTGATAGATAAAGTCGTCGTCGAAGCCGATGGTGGCAGCATCCTTGCGGTCGTTGCCGTAGAAGATGCGGTCGAGATGCGCCCAATAGATGGCGCCCAAGCACATAGGGCACGGCTCGCAGGAGGTATAGATGTCGCATCCGGCGAGGTCGAACGTGCCCAGACGGCGCGTAGCCTTGCGTATGCAGTTCACCTCGGCGTGCGCTGTAGGGTCGTTGTCGATAGTCACGCTGTTAGACGCCTCGGCGATGATTTCGTCGCCACGCACGATGACCGCTCCGAACGGTCCGCCGCCAGTGCGCACACTCTCCTCGGAGAGCTCTATGGCACGGCGCATAAATTCGTTTTTCTTGTCCATATCTTTATTTTTCTTTAAGGTTATAGGGTATTTATAGGGGGTGCACTTGTCTCCGCTCGGCTTTGCCGCTTGCCAGAGCAAGAAGTGCACCAACAAAGCAAGTATGCACCAACAAAGCAAGTATGCACCAACAAAGCAAGTATGCACCAACAAAGCAAG
>ERZ1026901.362-NODE-362-length-38702-cov-14.527130_pt1 | contig 38702 bp, 29 predicted proteins | sample MGYA00380179_ERZ1026901 | MGnify/ENA primary metagenome ERZ1026901 (study PRJEB33269, sample SAMEA4719815) | human gut metagenome | biome: human-associated habitat; feature: organic feature; material: feces | place: Cameroon | collected 2013-10 ... | reverse complement strand
TCCTACAGTTTGTAATTTTAAAACTATAGTATCACTCCAAATATCGGATGAGCCAGAAAAAAGCCCTACCCCCAGGAGGGCGTGTTAGAATAGGAGTTAGAGGAAGTTAAGAAGAAGTTAATCCATCTACGATGAATGGAAGTTAACGGACAAATGCTTTGTCTTTCAGCAATTTATACATATGTCCGCTAACTTCTATTAACTACGGGCAAAGCCCAAACTTCCTCTAACTTCTGTTTTGACACACTCTCAGCGAAATGTACCGACTACGTACCGTAACCGAGGTCTACGGCGTTTGCGTGTTTATAAGCGTCAATCTGAAATGAAAATAGAGTCATAATTGAATCACTCCAAATTCCGGATGAACAAAAAAATGTGGCTATAAAACAAAACGAGTCCTTTTGGCTTGCAAAAGGACTCGTTTTGAAGAGCAAAAGGACCCCTTTTGCATGGTAAAAGGACTCGTTTTGGAAGGCAAAAGGAGTCCTTTTTTTTAATGTTAAGTGTTGAATGTTAAGTGTTAAGGGTTGAGGGTGGAATGTTGAATGGAAAAATACAAAAAAGTGGCGTCCCCAAAAAGCGGGGACGCCACTACCATTTTACATCTATTATCACTAACCATCCCCCTAAAGGGATTATTTGAACAGCTCTATTTCGCTGACGAAGCAGTTGCTGTAAGAGTCGAAGCCGTAGTACGTGTCTAAAGGCTTAATCTTTATATACTTTGCAGTTACAGGAGCGTAGAACTCTGCAACAACTGGTGTAGTATAATTAAGTTCATCGGAATTGTATGGCGAATGAACAGTACCTACTTCCTTCCAGTTCTCTTCGTCGTCGCTTGTGTATACTAAGTAATCAGAAAGTCCGTAGTCGAAACCGCCCCAGTAATATCCGGGATATACTGCAATTGCCGATACTGTCTGAGCCTCTTTGAATTGGATTCTCCATCCCTCAGTTCCACCGCGAGTATAGTCGTAATCTGTATAATAACCATTCGTGAGTGTCGTTGTACGCATCATGCCTCTACGGTAGTTGTAGATGCTAAAGTCGTCATCGCCTACATACTTCTCAGTCTTGCCCTCAATAGAGCCGACATCCTTGATGTTGTTAGCCTTGTAGATAAAGTACCAGCTGATTTTGTTGAGGTTGCTGCTTGCTTTTGCGTTGCCGCTTACCTCCTTGATAGTGAAAGACATTTTGCACTTGTCGCCATCCTGGAAAGCCTTGGCTGCATCATTGTCCTTCAACGATACCAATACGGGCTCTTCCGACTTTCTTTCGCCCTTCTTGATAACTACCATGTTGCGTTCCATCTGGAATGCATCCGCAGACATAACCTTGTAGTCGCCCTTGTCCTGGTTTGCAATTTCAGCATCGGGCTGTACAACTACAGTGATGTCCTCGTCGGCTGTCTTCGAGAGATTGACGTAGAACTCAAACTGGTCGGTAGGTAAAGTGTATCCTAAAGGAGTGATGATGATGTTCGAAGCGCTGTTCTTCTGAGCAGCCACATTCTCCTGTATATAAACCTTTGCACTCTCATAGTCCGTCTGCTCTGTCGGGAAGAGAGTCTCGCCAAACTCCTTGTCGTCGCTACAAGCCGTGAAGAAGGGCAGCGCAGCGAGCATCAGAACTGGCAATGATATGTTCTTGATAATTGATTTCATTTTTCTTCAGTTTTTTATTGGTTCTTATTTACCGTCGATGCGCACGTTAGGTGTCCATACCGGTTCGCCTGATGTGGTCTTACACTTGTTGCCGTTGCCGGTGTAGTCGGTGAACTCATCGCCCTGACCCTCGTTCATCTTCCAGTAAGCCTCAAGACCTTCTGTGTGCGGGTCGATTACGTACATGTTGTTGGCAATCTCAGCCTGCGAACGAGCTACACGCCACAAGCGTACTTCTGAGTACATGGCGTTGGCGAGGAAGTAGCTGCCTGAGCTTGCAAGCGACATGTTGTCTACGCATACAACCTTACCACCGAGGTCCATAGAGTTGTCAAGTACGCCGTTCACATACAGATAAAGCTTGGTGCCAGTACATACGAATGCCAGGTGATACCATGTCTGCTGGTTGAACAGCATGTTAGAGTTCATCTGCGAACCTTGAGTCTTTATCTGCAGACGGTTGCCCTCTATCGGAGCGTCACCGAAGCGGATGTATATCTCACCGTCACGTCCTTCTGAGCCACTTGCTGCAAAGATGGCCTGGTTGTTGCCCTGACCTACTTCTGTCTTAAGTACAGACATGTTGATGTTCATCTCAACAGTCCATGCCGTGAGGTCGTTCTGCTGACGAAGCTCCATCTTTGCGTAGTTGTTACGGTTGAGTGTCGGCACAGCCTGATAGATAACCTGGTCGAGTACATATACTATTGACTTGCCCGACTTCAAGATGTTAGCACCGTCCTTGCTGTCTATTTTCAGAGCGATGGCAAACTTCTTGCCGCTCGCCTTAAGTTCGTTTGTAAGTGGCAGGACATTGATGCTTACCGGAGTAGAAGCTGAGTTGCCCTCGTCTACAGTCACCTGATTGGCTGATATAGTGTATTGCTCAGCCGGCAACATCTCGTAAGAAGTAGAGTTAAGCTTGTTGTAGCTGTTGAGAGCGGCCTGGTCGGTAGATATTTCGAACGAGCAGGCTTTCTTGACGGGCGACGACACGCGTACACTCATCTCTGTACTGACCTCATCGTTGCCGATGGTTATCTTCTTGGCAGTGTTGCCATTGGTGTTGGTCTGGGCAATGTAAGCCTGATTCTCCAACACATCATATTCTGCGTCGTTGCACGAAGCCAGCAGCATAGCGCAAGCGGCTGTACATCCGAGCAGGAGTTTTGAGATATTTGATTTCATGACTTTTAAAGCTTATAAATAGTAACTACATTATTTTACTGACGGGTTCTGAATCTGGATACCCTTGCGCAAGTAAGGATAAGATACGTTGTATCCCGACACGTTGTATTCGTACTCCATGTGGTATGTTCCCATACCGCCTTTCTGTACAGCCTTGCCATTGATGATTGGCTTCCATTCTGCCATTCCGAGAAGGCTCGGCACCGTGCGGCCGTCGCGTGTTGTGTGGCTTACACCACCAGACTTAGCCCAGTTCTCGAAGTTCTCAGTAACGATATACTTCTTGGCTGTCTCCTCAGGCGAGAGCTTGTCGGCTTCCTCTGTAGCGTTCTGGAAGTTTCTGATAGTCTGGCTCAAGCGGTTGTCAAGGTCTGAATAGCCGTAGCATCCGTAAGCCTGTACGATGAAGTAGTCGAAGTAGCGGCCCAGATTGCTGTTGAGCGATTGTGGCTCACCGTCAATTACGAACAAGCGACCGGTACCCGACTTCGGGCCGATGCGCTTCGACATCTCTTTTACGAATACATCATGAGCCTCTTCGTTGCTGGCAATATTACCTGGTGAACCATAGTTAGGCTCGAAGTCCCAGTCAAATCCGTCGTAGTTGTACTTGTCGATGGTGTCGCAGATAGCGTTGGCATACTTGCGAATAGCCTCGTCGCCCTCGCCCCAGAATGTAGCGGCATCCTCACCAGCAGGAGTCAGCTGGTCGCCAACTTCGGCTACGATGAAGCAAAGCAGAGCACGTGTGCCCTTCACTTCCTGCACATACTTCAGGTCGGCCTTGCGGTCTACCGAGAGTGAGTGCCAGTTGCCCCAGATTGAAACGAAGTCAACCGAGTCTGGCAGACCTGCGAGTGTATTCTCAAGCGACAGTCCTGAGCCCACCCAGTTGCCAAACCATCCGAATGCAACTTCATGGTCGCTCTTCTTGTATTCGCGCAGTTGCTTGTAGTAAGCGTCCGACTTGTTGGTGTGAGTTAAGTCGGTAGGGTTCTTTATTTCGGTGTCTGTCCAGTCGTCGCACGAAGCCATGAAGCTGAGTGTTGCAACGAGGGCAAACATATACATGAATATCTTTTTCATTGTCTTTAAGTGTTTTTAGATGTTAGCTTCTATTTACTTCTTCTGCCACCACATCTTTGTCTCGTAGTTGTCGGCACCGCCGTTCATCTGCAAGGCATTGTTGTAGTTGTTCGGGTTGTTGATAGACTCTTCGTTAGGATAAGGTATACGGTTGGCAACCTTCAGCGCTGAACCGATGTTCTGTGCTACGTCGAACACCTTAGGATAGCCCGTACGGCGTATTTCGCTCCATGCTTCCTGGCCGTTGGGGAACATTGCAATCCACTTCTGAGTCATGATGCGCTCGAGTTTCTTCTCGGCTGTAGCATCGTTGTCCCACTTGATGGTGATGTCTGATACGTGGCCCATTGACTTGCCGTATCCGCCGTCAGCGTCAACATAGTCTGCCTGGATGCTGGTATCGTCAGCCAAGTAAGAGTCTACGCCTGCTGCACCCCACTGATCGAACGAGAGGCGAACGCCCTGATTGTACAGTTCTTCTGCCGAACCGCCCATACCGTTCCATCCTGCAAGTGCGCCTTCAGCGCGGCAGAATGCCATTTCTGATGCAGTCATCCATACGCCCTTGGCGTTAATGGCAATGTTTACAGCTGAGTACAATCCGTCAGCAACGCTCTTGTTGCCGATGGCAGTGCCAGCCAGACAGCCAATCACCTTGCGTGCGCCTTCGGCTGAAGTTGCAGTAGGTTTGAAGTACTTGTCGATACGTGGGTCTTTATATCCGTTCATGTATGTGTCGATGTCGGCACATGCACGTGAGTCGCCCCATTCTACAGAAGTCTTGTACAGACCGTTGGGAGTGTAGGTGATGCAGAGGTTGTCGTCGTTGCTTGTCATAACGCCAGCAGCTACAGCCTCTTCGCCATACTGCTTTGCCAATGCGGGCTCTACGAAGCGCATGCGGATGGCTACGCGGAGCTTGAGCGAGTTGGCAAACTTGAGCCACTTGGCAAACTTGCCCTGATAGCAGTTGTCGTAAGCAGCGTTGACTGTAAGGTCGGGGTCGGCTGAAACCATAGGCTGAATAATGCCGATGGCCTTGTTCAGGTCGTTGATGATGGCCTCATAAACCTCCTTTTGTGAACTGTAAGCCTGTGCGTCGTCGCTCTTTCCGATGGGGAATGCACCGTAAACGTCGGTGAAGTACTGGTAAGCGTGAGCGCGCAGAATAAGTGCCCATGCGTAGTTGATACCTTCACCGTTGGTAAGCTTCGCAATCTCATTGAATGCTGAAACTACCTTCGGACGCATGTCTTTGAAAGGATAGCCTGCCCATCCGTTAGGAGCGTTGAAGCATACGAAGTTTGAGCTGTTCCAACCGTGGTTGGCGTATGTAAGGTAGCGACCAAGATAGTTGCCGATGAGGTCGTAGTTCATCTGATAGGCATTTTCCTGCTCGGGGAATACATTGTTCTGGAGCTGAACGAGGAACGAACCGCTGGCGAAGTTGTCGCGGTTGAGCTGTTCGTTGTCTATTTTGTTGCCCGGACGGTTGGCGTCCTCAAATCCGTCGGTACATGACGTCATTGAGCCTGCACCGAGAAGGCATGCCGCTCCGATAAGGAACATGCCCGATATGTTGGATAATATGGTTTTCATATACTCAGTATATTATATATATAATGTGTGAGGAATTAGAAGTTCACCTTCACGCTGAATCCCAGTGAGCGCAAGCTCGGCTGCATGAAGTAGTCGAGGCCCTGGTAGAAGGTGCCGGTAGAAGCTGTCGACTCTGGGTCGAACGGAGCCTTGTTGTAAATCATGAACAGGTTGCTGGCAGTAAGGCCGAGTGTTACGCCCAGTTTGCCTACCAATGCACGTGGCAGAGTGTAGCTGATGTGAGCCTCCTGAACGCGTACGTTGGTGCCGCTGTACATGTACTCTGACCAGATTGGGTTAGAACCGCCCACTACTGAGTAGTAGTTCTCTGCGCTGATCTTGCCCAGGTTTACTGGAATACCGCCGTTGTCGCGTGCGATAGCCGAAGCCTTTGACACACCGTAGTTGTCGAGGATGGCCTGAGTCTGCGACATTACGATACCGCCCAGACGAGCTGTGATGAGGAATCCGAAGTTGATGCCCTTCCATGCGAACTCGTTAGAGAATCCGAGGTTTGCCTTAGGCAGTACTGAACCGAGGAATTTCGGGTTAGAGAGTGTCTTTCTCTTGATCTTGCCGTCGCTGATAAGTATGTTGCCTTCAGCGTCGCGCTCGAAGTCGACGTATGTATACATGTCGCCCATAGAGCCACCCTCGCGCAGGATGGTGCTCAAACCTTCGAGTCCGCCTTTTGAGATGAGGTTCTTGCTGTCTTCAACGTTGCTGCCGAAGAGCTTGATAACCTTGTTCTCGTTGGCTGAGAATGTGAATGTAGGGTTCCATGTGAAGTCGCCCCAAGTCTTGTTGTAGCCGAGTGAAAGCTCAATACCGCGGTTGCGGATGTTACCTGTCTGCACGTAAGCAGAGCTGTAGCCCTCAACCTGATAAGGTGCTGTTACGAGCTGTTTCTTTGTGTTCGACTGGTAGAGAGTTACGTCGAATGTGAGAGCATTGTTAAGGAAGCGTGCTGTAAGACCAGCCTCCCATGAGTTGGTGCGCTCCGGATAGAATGTGTCAGGGAACTTGTATGTTACGGTGTTGTACTTGCCTGATGTGGGGTCGTACTCGTAGCGTGCGCCTGAAGAGAGGTTTGTAGGAATGGCTGTACCTACTGATGCCCATGAACCGCGTACTTTGAGGTAGTTGATCCACTCCGGCATCTTCACCATTTCAGAGACAACAGCCGACATACCTACCGAAGGATAGAAGAACGATTCGTGCGGAGTGCCTGACAAAGCAGAATCCCAGTCGTTACGTCCGGTAAGTGTGAGGTAGAGCATTGAGCGCCATCCCAACTCAACGTTGGCGAATACTGAATTGATGTTGTGCTTGTTTTCGGCGTAGATAGGACGGTTGTCGTTGGTCACCTGTCCGTAGTCGATAGCATTGGGAGTGAAGATGTTAGACGGAGCCTTCAATCCACCCTGATAACCCTGCTGGCGATAGTGAGTGCGCGACATCGAAGTACCCACGTTGGCACCTATAGAATAGTTGCCGAGGGTCTTGTTCACGTTGACCATAAGGTCGCCGTAGAGGTTGCGGTCGAATGCGTTGTTGTAGGCATAGAAACCGTAGTCGGAGTGAGAGAAGATATTAATGGTCGAAGCATAACGCTTGTCCTGTGCGAATGTGTTGGTATCGTCCCAACGCATACGGCCGGTTACGTCGAGCCAGTCGAAAATCTTGTACTTGGCGCTGCCGCTTACCATGTAGCGGTTGCGGTTGTTGGTACGGTTCATTCGCTTAGCCACCCAGTAAGGGTTCTGCATCTTGTAGTCGTCGCCGAAGTTCCAGTTCTGAACGTAGATGCCACGTGAAGCGTCCCAAACCTCGAATGTACGGATAGCGTCGAAGCTCTCACCGCGCGGGAAGAGGTACAGACCTACGAGCGGGTTGAAGTACTGACCCTGAGCCATGAGGTTCTGGTCCTTCTCCTTGATATAGTTGAAAGAGAAGTCGAGCTGCAACTTGTCGTTCAGCATTGAGGTAGTGTTGCGGAATGTTACGTTGTATCGGTCGTATGCACTGTTTGTGATGATACCGTCGGCGTTGGTTGTTCCGAGTGAGATATAAGTCTGGTTCTTGTCGCTACCGGCTGTTACAGCTACGTTGTTCTGTATGTTTGAACCCGTATTGAAGAAGTCCATCGGGTCGTAAGAGCCAAACTGCGACTCAGCCTTTTCGCCCCACGACTTCACTTCGCCCGGACGGTTGAGGTAAGAGTTCTGGAATTTGGGGCTTACAAACGGACGTGAGAACTGCGAGCTGTGTGAGATCTGCACGCTCACCTTGCCCTCTTTGCCACGCTTTGTGGTGATCATGATGACACCCTGGGCTGCTGCCGAACCGTAAAGGGCTGCTGCTGCCGGACCAGAGAGCACTGAGATTGACTCGATGTCTTCAGGGTTGAGGTCGCTGATGCCTTCGCCAGCAGGCTGGCTTGAGTAGATTGATCCTGTCTCGCCTGAATTTCGGTTGCTGATAGGCACACCGTCAATAACGTAGAGAGCCTGGTTTGACTGGTTGATTGACTTCGGTCCGCGCATCACAACACGTGTAGCGCCACCCATACCGGCAGAAGAAGCGTTGATGTTAACGCCTGCTACTTTACCAGAGAGCGAGTTCATGAAGTTGGCGTTCTTCACCTCGTTGAGGTTCTCGCCACCCATCTTCTGTACGTTATACGAAAGCGCTTTCTCCGAACGCTTGATGCCGAGAGCTGTTACAACTACGTCGCCCAGCACCTGAGTGTCCTCCTGCATTGTGAGGCTCATTACCGCCTTAGCCTTAACCTTGAGCGGAGCATAGCCCATATAAGACAGCTCGAGCTCCTGGCCAGGGTTAGCCTTGATCTGGAAGTTACCGTCAATGTCGGTCACGGTCACCTCTTTAGTGCCTACAGCCTTAACGCTGACGCCGATGAGCGGTTCGCCGCTTTTGTCGACAACAGTTCCCTTGACTACACCTTTGGCATCTTGTGCCATACCGGTCGTGTTGAGGCTTGGCGATGCTAAAGGTGCGGCTGTAGCCTTACCTGAAGCGTAACCTGCCATTGACACGGACGCAAGCAGCGACAACGCTACAACGTTACGTCGTCCCGTCATCTTCTCCATGATTTGGTTGAGATTAGTTTTCATAAAGTTTATATAGTTTAAGAATAAATCTTGTTGGGTGATGCTTGTTTGTTTTATTAAACATGCATCAACTAACAGATGGTTTTATTTATCTTAGTGGATGGTTCTTATTATATTGTTGATTTAGCAAGATGGTTTATAGGTTTAATCCAAAACTTCGTGATGCAAAATTAAATATTTAGTAAATAAGTTCCAAATTGGGGGGGGGCTTTAACAAAACTTAACACAAAATTTATGTGTTAGAACCACTGAAAAGGCAATGCTTGATAGTAGGATAACTATGGCTATAAAACAAAACGAGTCCTTTTGGCTTGCAAAAGGACTCGTTTTGAAGAGCAAAAGGACCCCTTTTGCATGGTAAAAGGACTCGTTTTGGAAGGCAAAAGGAGTCCTTTTTTTTAATGTTAAGTGTTGAATGTTAAGTGTTAAGTGTTTAGGGTGGAATGTTGAATGGAAAAATACAAAAAAGGAGGGTGTGTGCAAAAGTCTAAGCAGCACGCCAACCCATATAATTGACTTTTGACACGCCCTCCTATGTGCTTTTGGGGCTTTCAGCCCGTAGAATTGAGTTTTGACACACCCTCTTGCTTGTTCAGGGTATGACGAGGATGCGTGAATGCTACACTTTTCTAGGGGAACTTTCATGCTGACACTATATAATAAGGTATAAAAAAGAGCAACAAGAACAGCGCTGTCAATTCTATATTATAGAAGGAAAATGCTGTTCTTGTTGCTCTATGGAAATCTCACCACATCACCATTTCACAATCACAACTGGGAGTCTCGCTCCCTTCTTTGGTCTGGAATGCTTGATGTTGATTGCTTGCTCAGGCAAAGGCGGGGACGCCATTGCCTCCTACAATATGCCAAGTGAAATCTCACCATCTCACCACATCACCATCACAACTGGGAGCTACGCTCCCTTCTCACTTGCTCCATGATTCCGGTGAGTTCCTCAACCGTTGTGGCTCGCAGCATGGCGATGCGGGTCTGGCGGAAGTCGGGAATGCCCTTGAATATGGGTGAGGCTGCTATGTGGCGGCGTGTGTGCAGAATGCCACGGTATTCGTCGATGCGCTCAACGTTGATGCGCAGCTGTTCGAGTAGGATGTCGAGCTTGCGGTCGAAGGTGAGCGACGTGTCTTCGGGACGGCCGTCGAGCAGGTCGCGCATCTCCTTGAATATCCATGGGCGACCAAACGTGGCGCGTCCTACCATCACGGCATCAACGCCGTAGCGGTCGAAGGCATCGCGTGCCTGCTCGGGAGTGCAGATGTCGCCATTGCCGATGATGGGTATGTGTATGCGCGGATTGCGCTTCACCTCGCCTATCAGCGTCCAGTCGGCATCGCCCGTGTACATTTGGGCACGTGTGCGTCCGTGAATGGTGAGTGCCTGGATGCCGCAGTCCTGCAGAGCTTCTGCCAGATCGGTTATGACGAGATTGTCGGAGTTCCATCCAAGGCGCGTCTTCACGGTGACGGGCGTGTTTACTGCCTTCACCACATTGCGTGTTATGTCGAGCAGCAGCGGTATGTTCTGCAGCATTCCGGCTCCGGCTCCCTTGCCAGCCACCTTCTTCACGGGGCAGCCGAAGTTGATGTCGATTACGTCGGGATGCACTTCTTCAACGATGCGTGCCGCTTCGACCATCGATTCTACGTCGCGTCCGTATATCTGAATGCCCACGGGGCGTTCCTCATCGCTAATGTGCAGCTTGCGCAGGGTGGCGTTGACCGAGCGCACCAGTGCCTCGGCACTGACAAACTCGGTGTATACCATCGATGCTCCGAAGCGCTTGCACAGATGGCGGAAGCCTATGTCGGTGACATCCTCCATCGGTGCGAGAAACAGCGGACGTGGTCCGAACTCTATGTTGCCTATCTTCATTTAGCAGACTTTCGATTGGTTGTCGGTGGTGCTTACTCGAAGTAGTAGAGGAATGTGGCAATGCCGGTGAGTGCCTTCTTGGGCGACTCCTTTATCTCGATGGCGAACTTGATCTGTACCTTGGCAATGCCGCGCAGGTTCTCGATAGAGTAGAGGTCGGCAACGAGGCGTACGTGCTCGCCCGACTTTACAGCCTGCCCGAACTTCATCTTGTCCATACCGTAGTTGACCATCATCTTGAGGTTCTTCACCTCGATAATCTGGTTCCACAGGCAGGGCAGCATTGAGAGTGTGAGATAGCCGTGAGCGATGGTCGACTTGAACGGGCTTTCTACTGCGGCACGCTCTGTGTCAACGTGAATCCACTGATGGTCGAGTGTGGCATCGGCAAACATGTTGATGCGCTCCTGCGAGAGTTCTACATAGTCGGATACTCCGATGTTCTTGCCGAGCAATGCGGCAAACTCATGATAGCTGTTGATGATTACTTTGCTCATAGTCGTATTTTTAAATAAATTTTATTCTTAATTTAATGCAAAGGTAAGACTTTTAACATAAAAAACTTGCAAGATGTTGTATGTATTAAAGAAAAATAATTAAATTTGCATTGATAATTACTTGAGAAGAGAGTTTTATACGCAAGTCTTTATATGCTATTGTTAATACTTTGGCACACTAAAGAAGCGGAGACTTGTATTTTAATTTTTATATAAACATCTACTATGCAAAAAACAAGCAATTCATTCAGTCTGCTTGTAGCTATGGGTGCGGCGTTAATGCCAATCTGGGGGGGTGAATTCTCAGAGGCTAATGCCACAAATGCCATATTGCTTCAGCAGCAGAATGGCGTCTGCACAGGTAACGTTGTGGATGCTACGGGTGAGCCTGTCATCGGTGCTGTGATTCGAGTTAAGGGAACACAGACTGCAATTGCAACCGACATTGACGGTAACTTCTCGCTTAAGGGCGTTAAGAAGGGTGCTACACTCGAGATTTCGAGTATCGGTATGACTACACAGACAGTTGTCTGGAACGGTACTCCAGTGAAAGTTACGCTTCAGGACGACTCACAGACCATCGGTGAGGTTGTCGTAACGGGTTACGGTGGCGTTCAGAAGGCTAAGACTATGACTGCTTCGGCAGCTGTCGTAAACATGGGTACGCTGCAGAAGTTGCCTGTCACCACTATGGCAGAAGGTCTTGGAGGTCGTGTTGCAGGTGTGTTCACACAGCAGAGCTCTGGTGCTCCGGGCGAGAAGACCAAGATTTGGGTGCGTGGTGGTAGCGACATCCTTTATGTTATTGATGATGTTGTGCTCGACACAAGCCAGGGTGAGGACTTCTTCAGCCGTCTGCGTCCGGACGATATCGCCAATATGTCTGTGCTTAAGGACGCTGCGGCTACAGCCGTTTACGGTCCGCGTGCTGCCAACGGTGTAATCGTAATCCAGACAAAGCGCGGTACTGAGGGCGCTCCCGAGATTACCTTCAACCAGAAGCTTACTATCATGACTCCGTCGTATCGTCCGCACGTGATGAGCGCATACGACTATGTCAACGAGCGCAACAAGCTCTATCTTGCCAACCATGAGGAAAATCCTTACATGAGCAACACCGAGGTGGCGAAGTACTACATGGGCTACCTCAACCAGAAGGGCTACAGCCGTGAGGAAATCCACGACATGGTCAACGAGAAGTATGACGTAAACTGGTCGCAGGATTATGTCAACGATCTCTTCGACCCGTACAAGACACAGGGTGGCGACATCGAGAACTACTACCAAACCTATGATCCATGGGATATGTTCGACCATACACAGCCTATGTATCAGACCAACGTGAGCTTGCGTGGTGGTAGCGAGCGCATCAAGTATTATTCTTCAGTAGGCTATCTTGACCAGCAGGGCCTGAGCGACAACTACGGCTACACCCAGTACAACGTAGTGCTCAACACCGATGCTTATCTTTTGAAGGACAAGAGCCTTAAGTTCACATTCAACATCAACGGCAACATAGGTAACCAGAAGAAGCCTGGCAACGGTGACGGTACATTCAACAGCGTCATGTACGGACACACTATGCCTACACGTCCTGCCTCTTGGTCTACTGGCAATGCTCGTAAGAACTCGGCAGAATCGCTCCTAAACAACGGATTCCAGAACAACGACACCAAGCGTTTCCAGATGAACGCAGCGTTGAAGTGGAACCTGCCTTGGGTGAAGGGTCTCTCTGCAACAGCCAGTGTGAACTACACCACTTCGCACACTATGCAGAAGAACTTCACATACGACCAGGAGAACGTTTACGACAACCCTTATTCTACAACATTCTCTACCTATAATCCTGAGAATGCACAGCTCTATCAGTACTGGTATGACTACAAGCTTACCACCGGCATCTTCCAGCTCGACTACTCGAAGACCATAGGCAAGCACACATTCTCTGCTATGGCAGGCTATCAGAGCCAGATTCGCCATGAGAACTGGAGCAATCAGACCAAGAAGGGCTTTGCCACTACTCTTGCTCCGCAGGAGGATATAGGTGCCACAATGGTATCAAGCGGTGGTTCGGCATACGATTGGGGCTCGGCTTCATTGATTGGCCGTCTTACATACGACTATGCCAACAAGTACATGTTCCAGTATACAATGAACTACAACGGCTCGCTCAACTATAGCCCGGGCAAGCGTTGGGGATTGTTCCACGCATTCTCAGTAGGTTGGAACATGGCAGAGGAGTCATGGTTCAAGCACCTCGTACCGCGTTCTATCGTCAACGAGTTGAAGCTGCGTGGCGGTTTCGGTCTGGTAGGTAATGAGGTCGGCGATTCGTTCGACTACCTTACACAGTACTCGCAGAACGGAACCAAGCTGCTGCTCGGCAGTGGTATGACATCCAATGTAGGCTGGTATATTAATAAGGTGGCAAACGACCTGCAGTGGTCAAGCTCAAAGCAGCTTGGTGCCGGTCTTGACTTCAGCATGTTCAAGGGCCGTTTGAATGGTTCGTTCGATACTTACCTCTATGTCAACAAGGGCGACGTGATGAATGTTACGAGCGAGATGCTCAACACAGACATCCTCGGTATGCCTAACGTTCCGCAGATCAACGCTCCTTTCGCAACCAGCAAGAAGGGTGGTTTTGAGATTTCTGTCAACTGGCAGGACAAGATTGGTGAGTTCGGCTACAAGCTTGGTCTCACCTATTCTTATTGGGATAAGGTCACAACACGTTACACCGGCAAGTCGACCAACCACTATTTCAACTCACGCGACTATATAGGCAAGCGTTCGGCATTCACCGACGCCACCTATTGGACAGCTCTCAAGAGCAACGGTCTGTTCAAGTCATGGCAGGAGATATACAACTCGCCAATGGATGCTGACGCCAACTACGCTCCGGGTACAATAAAGATTACTGACCTCAACGGCAGTGGCTACATCGGTGACGACTACTATCTCACCAATCTTCCGGGCAGTACACCGCTTACTCAGTATGGTGTTACGCTTGGAGGTTCGTACAAGGGCTTTGAGCTTGAGCTGTTCTTCCAGGGCGCAGCCGATGTTACAGCAACAATGGCATCGCCGTTCCGCTCGCAGCAAGACTATATGTGGAACTACGGTCAGTATGGTTTCGCCAACGCATATACACCGAGCAATCCTAATGTGAATGCTGCCATACCAATGCCGTCAAGTGCAAACAACAGTTTCGGCTATTCGTATGTAGATTTCTTCCAGTTTGATGCTTCTTACCTGAAGCTGAAGAACATCAGCCTGCGCTATGACATGAAGCGTTCAGTATTGAAGAACGTAGACTTCATTAAGGGTCTCGACCTGAGCTTCGTTGTCACCAATGCATTCACATGGACAAAGGATTCATATCCTTACAAGAACCTGCAGGATCCGGAGTTCATCACATCGGGAGCAAGCATCTACAACAGCAACGGTAGTCTGGGTAGCTATCCTACACAGCGTACATACACATTCAATGTTGTATTAACACTCTAATAGTAAACGACAATGAAAAGCAAACTCAATATAAAGAAATATATGTGGGCTGGAATGTTCGCTGTGGCTGTTGGAGCTACAATGACATCCTGCGACCCTCTGGGCGTAGAGCCTACAACAAAGGTGGACGAGGAGCGCTTCTGGCAGAATCCGCAGTTGGCACGCTCGTATGTCAACAACCTGTATTTCATAGACGCTACGGCATCTGGCGACAACTTCACATCAGAACAATGGTCGGATAACTGCCAGGGCAACTATGAAAACGACTGGGACACTTACCGCCAACTCACATTCAACAACCGCCGTTATGACGAGAATTCGCCTTACAGCGGACCGTGGTCGGGAGCATACAAGAATCTCTACAATATACATGTAGGTATAGAGAAAATCAACAGCAGCAAGGCACTGACAGAATCGCTGAAGAGCCAGTTGCTCGCCGAGTGCTACTTCTTCCGTGCATGGGTATACTTCGACATGGAGAAATACTGGGGCACTGTGCCTTATGTTGACCACGCACTCAGTGTAAACGAGGAGACCTTCCTGCCGCAGACCAAGCGTGAGACTCTGTTCGACAACATGCTTGCCGACCTTGACCGGTCTATCGAACTGTTCGGTAATATGAACGGAACTCCAGAAATAGGACTCGTAAACGTCAATGTAGCCAAGGCATTCAAGTCGCGTGTGGCACTCTATGCAGCCGATGCCGCTTCGGCATCAGCCAAGGGATTGTACACTGACGATGCTGCCGGACTGTTCAAGTTTGAGAAGAACGCCCAGCACTACTATCAGATAGCTTATGATGCTGCAAAGGGCTTGATTGGCAAGTACGATCTGGAGCCTAACTACGAGGACCTCTTCACTTCGGAGACTGCACACACAAGCGTAGAGTCTATTTGGCCCGTTATGTTCAAGGAGAACCAGCGTGGTGGTTTCAACCCGACTGCCAAGAACGGTCCTGATGGCAACTACTACGGCAACAGCGACAAGGTGACACGTTCATGGGGCTTCCGTACAGGACTCTTCCCGACACAGGATCTTGTTGACTGCTATCTGCAGAAGGACGAAGCTGACGGCAAGTGGAAGCATTGGTGGGAAACAAAGCAGGCACAGGATTTGAATATCCAGGTCACTACCGATGCCGATGGTAACAAGGAATACTCAGGTTCGGGCGACGATTATCGCAAGATGTTCGAAAACCGCGACAAGCGTTTCTATGCCACTGTGACTTACGACGGTGCCTATATGGGTCCGACAAACAATCCTATCTACCAGATTCAGACATGGATTGACAAGTCTACCATGGACGACCAGAAGACTCTGCAATACAGTGCACTTCATTCTGGCTACCGTACTATGGAGAATATTGAATCGGCTCCTACCGGACGTGCTTCATCACAGACCATTAGTGGATACTACTCTCGCAAGTACTCTCACTTCGACCAGTTTAACGATGACGGTACGCTGAAGACCAATCAGCGCACAACATGCTACTTCAACATCCGTTATGCTGAGGTATTGCTCAATCTTGCTGAGGCTGCTGTAAATATGGACAAGGCTCCTGAGGCTATCACTTATATCAACAAGATACGTGAGCGTGCCGGCTTGAGCGCATACGATGGTGCTACCGACAAGCAGAGCGTATACGATGAGGTTAAGGTAGAGCGTCGTCTGGAGTTCGCATTCGAGAATCCTGGCTTCCGCTACTTCGACCTTCTGCGTTGGGGCGAGGCTGAAGGCAAGACCGTTATACCTGAACTCAACAGAGTGTCACGTGGTATTCAGATCTTCCGCGTTGGTAAGCACAGTAATGTTGCAGGTGAGAATGGTGTGGCTTTGGAGCCGGGTGAGACAAACACCGACGGCAAGAACTATGAGACACCAACCTTCCGCACATATCCGATGGACTTCAGCTACTACGAACGCAAGTTCAACAATGTGCGCTACTATTTCACACCGTATGCTGCCACAATGCTTATCTCAAACAAGCAGATACAGCAGAATCCTGGATGGAATGGCTTCAAGTATCAGAACAATAATTAATTTTCTAACAATTCGACACTATGAGACTTTTCAGTAAAATAAAGAACATCTATACAGGCGTGTTCGTGATGCTGGCAGCCATGGCAACGACAAGCTGCCAGACCGGACTGGAATATGACGATGTGCCTGAGAGCTATTACACTGATGTGAACCTGCGTTCATGCTGGGTAAGCTCGCGAGCTCTTTTCGAAGACTGCCTCTTCGCAAAGAACTATAATGGAGGAAAAGGCGAAATCACATCGGCAATACGCCAGGTGGATTTCGCAGAGGATGCTACACAATGGACCAACAATACAGGTTCGGACTATACGCTTGAGAATGGTACTGTAGTGGCTCCTGGACAGAAGGTAAATATAACTCTGGGACTTCATGCCATGACTACACGCGACGATGCCAGCGCTCCGGAAGGTAAGGTTTATGTGCTTACATATTACATACCTTCTACGGTGACATACGAAACCCCAAATAAGGGTTACTTGTTCATCGGTTCAAAAATGCCACAAGGATATACTCTTGTAAATCCTACTGACGGCATGTCAACACAGGCAACCAAACCTGTTGACACAAAGCAGTTGGTTGTGACAATGTTGGCAAGCCAATACAATGGTGATGCTACTACATTCACACCGCTCAACGGTGCTCCGGCACTTGGTGTTCCGGGCGATTTCTCTGAACCACGTCAGTATCTGGTGAAGAACAATATGCGTCGTCCGAAGGGTGTTGCACAGTCGCAGCGCATTTATGAAGTGCATGTTGTAGTGCTGCCTGCGTAAGCGGCATACAATTGCATTGGATATACTTTTTATTGACATAGATAAATTATTAAGGGCCGGGGAGCGTGATGCTCGTCGGCCCTTTTTCAATTCATTGCAATTGTTTTTCATGCGAATAATGCATGCTTGCGTCATTTTCTATATACTTCTATCGGCTATTCTGTCTCTTTTTCCAGATGTATCAGTCTGCTGTTCTTGTCCACTCCTTCCACCGTGACACGGTATTTCTTGGCTCCGTTCGACATAAACTGCACTACGGCATTTCCGTTCTTTATCCGTACTGATGGGTCCCAATATACAGTCTGGCGCAAAGCGTATTCTTCCGGGACTTGATACTTGGGATTGTAGAAAGCTGCGGGACGCTGATAGCCGAGCGGACGGACTAAAGCTACATGATTGTTTTGGGTACGAGTAGTGCCCTTTGTCGTTATGACAATAGCACTTAAATCCATACCCATAGCTTCGACGGTGCCTGATATAATGGGCAATGTTCCTACTATAGCACCTTTCAAAATGTCAATCTGCAGGACGTCACGTGTGCGTAGCGACTGTAGCAGAGTAGTCTGTGCCATATACAGCGACAAGCTGTCCATCGCTGTGTCTCCCGTATTCCATACCGTACCATCCACAACCAAGTATGTGGGACGCATGTGATATAAAAACCAATTATAACTACTATCAAACATCAGACCTGGGTATGCATTCCACCTCAACACATCAAATATTGACTTGTTGCCCATATTCATCAATTCGGTTTCGCTTATAGACTTGCCATTGATCTTGGCTAAGTTCTCGTATTCGGTCTTGGGGACACGTTTTGAATTGACCTCTACTTCGGGTAGGAATATTACACGTCCGCCATTCATCATGGCAATGTGGTCGGCATAGCGTTTCATTGTCTCCATATCGCCACGCATGGTAGTGTCGCACATTATCGGAGTAATGATATTGCTGACGGCAGGATATTCTGCGTTGTCAATCAGCAGGACAGAGTTTGTGCTTCCCTTAGCACTACGCGTCATAAGTATGTAGCCAGTACTGTCGGGCATTTCGAAGTTATTGAAATGAAACAGTCCATTGTCGTCAGTTGTTGTTTCGTCGACCATTCCTCCGCGGTTTGACGACATGATTACGCTTGAGCCTTTTCTGCCCTTGGTTGTAACGTTCGATGTCACCTTTCCACTTATCGACATGCTTGTCTCTGGGCGTATAGATACCTTTTCGGTATTGCCTTTCAATGCCTTCTGTATGTCATAGCGTCGCCATCCCTGCGTAAGCATGAGCAGGTCGAGATAGCCGCTACGGCCACGGTCGGCAAAATACCATGCCGGCTGTTCTATATAGCCCCTCAGTTCTTGCGACAGAAGCAGCGTGGATACTATATTGTTGGTTGTGTCGTTGCTTACTGTTGTGGCATCAGTCACGCTCACAGCGCAGTCTGCCATGACGCTGTCGGGAAGCGAAAGCTTGAGAGTATGCATGTTACTGTCTGACGATACGGCAACGGCATCGTCAGAATCATACACTTCATTGCCTCTCCATACAAACACCAGTCGCTCGCTAATGATGTTCATGTTGTTGTCGGTAAGCACAAAGTGCACTATTCCGTCCCGAAACATGTCGTTGCTGAAGCTTAGTGACGACGATGCTACACGATTGGCAAAGAGCGGAGCGCCACCTTGATGTACGATGAGCCATTCGTTGCCATTCGTTGTAGAAGCGTCGGGACGTAGCACTCCTACCATAATACGCCCGTTGTTCTGTGCAACAGCCAATGTGGAAACGTCGGTGTGAGCCTTGGGTAGAATAGCTGAAACCTGCCTGCCGTCAGCTGTTATGCACATAATCTTATACGAGTGCTCTGGCTGTGCTGTTATATAGAAGAATCCCATACCACAGTGTGCCGCCTTCGATTCTGCTACTACATTGCCCAGTTCGTCTGTGATAGTTGCCTTCACATAGATTCCGAGTCCAGTAGCATCAACCGCCTTATATGCCACACGGCAGCGTTGGCCTGCAACCAGATACCCTCCTTCAGGCATCAGTTGCAAGTCGATGCGCTCACGAACCAATGGAACGTATTCCTTGTAATTGCCCACTTCAACAAGTAGGCAGCGTTGCTTTGAACCAACGTCAAGCGTATGCAGCCTTATGCCATCATCGGAGTTGCCCGTAAATGCCACATCGCCATCCGTGGAACTAACCTTAACGCCAGCCTGGTGTATTGGTTTGCCCGTTTGAGGATCGGCAAACGACATAGAAATAGTACTCTTGCCGTAATGTGGAGTTATCTTTACAGAGTTCTGCATAACACTACGCAGTCTTACGGACCGTACAAACAGATAGTCGGGTGTTGTGCCAGCCATATATCTCGTATATGCACGGAGCATGTACTGCCCTGACGGCATATCGGTTGTAGTGGGCATATATCCGTATATAGCCCCATTCTCGTCCTGCCTCATCATAACTCGGCTCACCATTGAGCCCATCGGGTTCAACAACTCCACATAAACGTATCGGCTGGCATACGACGGCATGCCAGTCAGGGCATCGACAACGTGGTGGCGCATCCATATAGTGTCGCCACACATATATTCCGCACGGTCGGTCTGTGTATACAGCTTTTCTTGCGGAAATGCGTTGACCTGCCTCCACAGACGTATGGCAATAGTGTCGGAACTGACAGTTTGGGCCAATGCAGAAGATGCCACAACTGCCAATAATATAAAGATAAGGTTAATATGCTTCATTGGCTTTTAAATTAAATAAGATACACATTTAAAGACGCATGTGCTACAACTTCGTTATAACTCCGTTATGCCAACGTTGATGCTCCGATGTTTGTTCGGGATGCTATCGGGAACCGTTCGGGAAGTATTATAATGCTACTTGGTAAAGTAATATATATTCGTTTGCCATTTAATATATATTACTTTGCCAATGAATACGTATTGCTTTTTTACGTTTTATAATTGACGTAGCAGGAATGTCATGTAAAGAGGAAGCGTGAGAAACTGTCCGCTGGTGCCTACGTTAAGGTCGCCAAGTTTAATGGCATGATTGACGTGGTATTTGTCGGGGTGTGATAGTATGGTCTTAGAGCTTTTAATGTTTCCGTCTTTTGACTTTACTTCCACAAGTACACATTCTCCTTTATATCTTGTGACAAAATCGACTTCCAATCCCGAGTCTTTACGGAAATAATACAGTCGACGTTTCATCTTGGTGAAGATGTCAGCCACAAGATTCTCGAATATAGCACCTTTGTAAGTGTGCAGATTACCTTGCAAAATATCAAACTGCGTACCGTCATCGAGCATTGACACAAACAGTCCGGTATCTGCCATATATACCTTGAAGCAGTCGTCTATGGCATTACCGTTCAGTGGTAGTTCGGTGATGGTAAGATTTCGGCATCGGTTTATGATACCAGCGTCCTCTATCCATTGTATACTGCCAATATATTGCGATGCCTTAGCGCCTTTGCGTATAGTAGAATACTGGAACTTTTTGTATTCTTTGCTCAGTTGGCGTGGGATTGATTCAAAACATTCGCGTATGCGTGGCTTGTCTGCATCGGAAGCATATTTCACCATATCTTCCTCGTACTCTGCTACAATGCCTCGTTGCTCGACAAGTACACTGCCCATATTATGGGTATTGACAAATATATTTACAACAGACGGCATACCCCCAACTACGGTATATTGTAGTATTAGTTGGCGCATTTTCTGATGAATAGCCTCGGGAACCGGCATTTTGTTGTCAAGACATTCTGCAAGTTTGCTGATTATAGCGTCGCTTATCCCATTTGCCCAAAGAAACTCTTCGAAGTCGAGGGGGTGCATTTCTATAATGGTTTCATAGCCAACGGGGATAGACGTCTTTGTGCTTTCGCTGCCTCGACGGTCTTGTCTTTCGCCATAACCCTTCACTCCAAGCAACGAGCCTGTGGCAATAATGTCATAGCGTCCGTCCATCTTGAAGAACTTCAAGGCTGTTCGTGCAGCAGGACATTCTTGTATCTCGTCAATTATTATACACGTTTCACCTGGTACAAATTTGGATTGCGGTATAATAGCAGATAGATTCATGACTATGTCGTCAACTCTCTTTGAACCCTCAAATGCCAGTGCGTAATCAGGGTCTTGCATAAAGTTGAGGTATACAACATTTGCATAATTTTCTTCTGCAAATTTCTGTACTATGAATGTTTTGCCGCATTGACGGCAGCCTTTAATTACTATTGGTTTGCGATTAGGATTTGCCTTCCACGCAATGAGTTCTTCTTCAATCTTACGTTTAAGCATGACTATCAATTGTTTAGGAGCGATTTACTATTGCTTGTGTCACTTTTCCAAGGGACTTTTTGCCTATTCGTGCCACTTTTTCAAGGGACTTTTTGTGTGTTTGCGTCACTTTTCCAAGGGACTTTTGTGCAAATATACACTTTTTTCGTTAGAAGAACAAGTATTTTTAGGGTGAGATGTTGTGGGTGGGGAGCCTAGCTCCCCTCCCTTTAATCTCCGTCAGGAGCGTAGAAGTAGTCGTGCAGAGGGTCGGGATATTCGAATATTTCGCCTTCGCGGAAGAAGCGCTTCATCTCGATTTCGGCTGTCTCGATAGAGTCAGAAGCGTGGATGATGTTCTCCTGACCGCTCATTGAGAGGTCGCCACGTATGGTGCCGGGAGCAGCCTTGCGTCCGTTGGTAGCGCCAACTATGTTGCGCACAACAGTAACAGCGCTGTTGCCCTCAACGCACATGGCAATGACCGGAGCCGACTTCATCGAGGCTGTGAGCCACGGGAAGAAAGGACGGTCAACGAGGTGAGCATAGTGCTCGTTGAGGATAGCGTCGTCGAGCTGCATCATTTTCAAGCCAACGATGCGCAGACCTTTGCGCTCGATGCGGTTGATGACTTCGCCGATGAGGCGGCGCTGAACTGTACACGGCTTTAATAAAATCAATGTTTTTTCCATAAAGATTGTATTTGGTTTGTTTGTAAATATGCGGGGATTGTGCAAATATACGAATTTTAATTCATAAACAGTTTCAAGGTAGTGGTTTTATCGCCTACTTCCACGTTCTTGGTTTCCAATTCACCCTTGCCGTTTGTAAACTTTACTGTGTACGACTGGTTCTTCTCCACCTTGAAGGTGAGCACGTCGTTCATGTCCTGCGTAGCTCCCGTACTGCGTCCACCGAAGAGTTTTTCTTCGCCTTTGAATACATCCAGGTTGGTAGCCACACGGTCGCCCGAATTGTCAGCATGATCCTTGTCCTTGAACACCATCACTCTCAGGTCGACGTGATGCTCGTCGGCAGGAGTGGCAGACAGCTGCGCTCTGTAGAGGCTTGTATAGCGGTCGGTTACATTCTCTGCATGTACATAGCGCAGGTTCATATCCCAAACCAACGGGAAGTAATAGCCCGTAGGCTTGAACGATGCTGCGTATATAGCCTTGCGCAGGTCTTCCTTAATGGCCTTGCCGGCATCGGTCAGAAACCACGACTTGTCCAAGTCTTCCGAAGGATAATACTCAGTAAACCGCCATTTGCCGTCAATCCACACTTCGTTCCAGTTGTGGTTGCCACGGTCGTCATACCACGCCGGAGTGCCAGCCACACGTGAGGGGATGCCCACAGCACGGAACGCATCGGTGAGCAATATCGACAGACCTGAACATGAAGCCATGTGCTGGCGCATAGACTCATAAGGAGCCTGGTCGGGCTTTTCGCGCTTGGTGTTGTAGTCGACCAGCAGTTCGTCGCGTACATTCTTGTTGACCGAGTCGATAGCTTCGCGCATGGTCTTGCAGTTGACCACGTACTTCTTGAATCGTTCGTAGAAGTCCTTACGCCAGTTTTCGCGCTTCTCGTTGAGGTTGACATAAGCCACGACGTCGTTGAGGAAGATGTCGTTGGGCACCTCTTTAGCCCACGGGAATTCGGCTCTTGCCTTGTAGGCGTAAGCTACATTCTCCAGCAGGAAGTTGGCTGTCAGAGACTTTGCGTCCCTTTCGGGCATGTAAGAGATGAGGAAAGCCATGCCCTCTCTTTGTGTGGTAGGAGTCTGCTTCAATGCTTTCTTCAGTTCTTTGGCATTGCTGCCCGCCGTCTGCATAGTCTGGCTTATCAGTTCGTTATACTGTTTAGGCACACCAGCATACTTGCTTCCGGTACAGGCAGAAAGGCCTAAGGCTAAAAGTACGATTAAGCTTTTGATTTTCATAATTCTCTTTCTTGGGTCTGTTTATTTATATTAGTTGATTAGTTTTATCGTAGCAAAATTACACAAAAACTCACAAATGTAATACATTGTAAACATTAAAAGATAGCTATTTTCTATATATTTTTGTGGTTTTACAATTATAAATCAGTAATTTTGCACCAATATGGATAATACAACAATAAAAGACTATGAGATAATGGCGCCCGTGGGTTCGCGTGAAAGCCTTCAGGCAGCCATACAGGCTGGTGCCGACAGTATCTACTTCGGTGTGGAGCAGTTGAACATGCGTTCACACTCTGCCAACCATTTCACCATAGACGACCTGCACGACATTGCTGCTATTTGTGCCGAGCACGGCATGAAGAGCTATCTGACCGTCAACACCATCATCTACGACGAGGATGTGGAGCTGATGCGCCAGATAATCGATGCTGCCAAGAAGGCTCAGATTTCGGCTGTCATTGCGTCGGACGTGGCTGTAATGTCATACTGTCGTGAGATTGGTCAGGAGGTTCATCTGTCTACACAGCTCAACATCAGTAATGCCGAGGCGCTGAAGTTCTACGCTCAGTTTGCCGACGTGGTGGTGCTGGCACGTGAGCTGAATATGGACCAGGTGGCTTATATCTACGAGCAGATAGAGAAGCAGCACATATGCGGACCTAACGGTGAGCTTGTACGCATTGAGATGTTCTGCCATGGAGCTTTGTGCATGGCGGTGAGCGGAAAGTGCTACATGAGCCTTATGAACACCGGACGCTCTGCCAACCGTGGCGAATGTATGCAGATATGCCGCCGCTCTTATACCGTCACCGACAACGAGACGGGCACGCAGCTTGAGGTGGACAACAAGTACATCATGTCGCCTAAGGACCTCAAGACTATTCGTTTCATCGACCGGATGATGCGTTCGGGTGTGCGAGTATTCAAGATTGAGGGTCGTGCACGTGGCGCTGAATATGTATATAATGTGGTGCGCTGTTACAAGGAGGCGATTCAGGCTGTGCTCGACGGCGACTTCACCGAAGAGAAGAAGGACGAATGGGACAAGCGTCTTGCCACTGTGTTCAACCGTGGATTCTGGGACGGCTACTATCAGGGTCAGACTCTGGGCGAGTGGAACAGCAACTATGGTTCGAACGCTACGGAGAAGAAGGTGTATGTAGGCAGAGGTGTCAAGTACTTCTCAAAGCTTGGTGTTGCAGAGTTTACGTGCGAAGCTGCCGAGTTCAGTGTGGGCGACAAGCTTCTCATCACGGGTCCTACTACAGGCGTGATGTATGTAGACGTGGACGAAATACGCTACGACCTCAATCCTGTACAGACCGCACAGAAGGGACAGCACGTCTCGTTCCGTGTTCCGGGCAAAATCCGCCCAAGTGATAAATTGTTTAAGATTGTAGTGGTAGAATAAAGAAAAATGACTATAAACGAAATACAAGACGAAGTCATTGAGCAGTTTCAAGACTTCACAGACTGGATGGACAAGTACCAGTTGCTGATTGACCTGGGTGGCGAACTTGAGCCACTCGACCCTAAGTATAAAACCGAGCAGAACCTCATAGACGGTTGTCAGAGTCGTGTATGGGTGCAATGCGACATGACCGACGACGGAAAGCTGGTGTTCACAGCCGACAGCGACGCCCTTATCGTTAAGGGTATCATCGCCCTGCTTATTCAGGTGATTAGCGGACATACGCCACGCGAGATTCTCGATGCCGACCTCTACTTCATCGACCGTATCGGACTCAAAGACCATCTGTCGCCCACTCGCTCTAATGGCCTGCTGGCTATGGTGAAGCAGATACGCATGTACGCCCTGGCGTATGAAGCGAAGAAGAATTAGGAATTAGGAATGTTGAATTAGGAATGTTGAATTGGTCGGCTTCGCCGATTAGGAATTTTCAATGTTGAATTATTAAAAAGACTTAAGTTTCGCAAGCGAAAGTAGTTATAGGAAGATAACTCGCTTTGCTCGTGAAGTTCTTGCTCAGGCAAGCGGCAAAGCCGAGCGAACGGACAAATGTCCTGTTGTTTAAGCAATAAAGCTATTGTCCGTTAACTTCTTGAACGACCAAAGGGAGTGGTAACTTCTTTAATACCATTAACTTCTGAACTTGCGAAAGTTCAATTAAAATGAAGAAATCGATATTCTCTTTAGTATTAGCATTTGTCGTTGTTGCGATGGCATGTTCGTGCATGTCGTGCAAGAGTTCGCGCAAGTCGGCTACCGAGCCTGACACCGTTGCACTTGTAGGTCCTACGTTCTGTGCCGACTCGGCTTATGCCTTCTGTGCCAAGCAATGCAGCTTCGGACCGCGCCTTATGAACACCGAGGCACACGATAAGTGTGGCGAGTGGATAATGAAGCAGTTTGCCAGCTACGGAATGAAGGTTGAGGCTCAGGACGCAGAGCTTAAGGCTTGGGACGGAACTATGCTCCGTTCGCGCAACATCTGGGCACGCTTCCGCCCCGAACTTACCACACGCGTATTGCTGTGCGCCCATTGGGACTGCCGTCCGTGGGCAGACAACGACCCCGACTCAACCAATTGGCGCAAGCCCGTTATGGGTGCCAACGACGGAGCAAGCGGTGTGGCTGTGATGATGGAGCTGGCCCGCATCATAGGCAATGACTCTACGCTCAACATAGGTGTCGACTTCGTGTGCTTCGATGCCGAAGATTACGGCGTGCCGCAGTGGTCGTCGGCCCCCGACTCGCAAGACTCGTGGGCGCTCGGCGCTCAGTATTGGGCAGAACATCAGCCCCAGGGCTATGAGGCGCGATACGGTGTGCTGCTCGACATGGTAGGCGGCGAGGGCGCAAAGTTCTATCAGGAGTCGGTATCCAAGCAGTATGCTGCCGAGATAGTGAACAAGGTGTGGCGCACAGCGTCGCAGATTGGCTATGGGTCGTACTTCCCAATGCAGGAGGGCGGTATGATAACCGACGACCACGTGCCCGTAAACGAGAAGGCAGGTATAGCCTGCATCGACATCATTCCGTTCTATCCTGACTGCCAGCAGAGCTCGTTCGGACCTACATGGCACACCATAAACGACACAATGGAGCACATCGACCGCGCCACACTCAAGGCTGTCGGACAGACAATGGTGCAGATATTGTACTCGGAAAAGTAATATATAAATATGTATAGAAGCAATCGCAACATAATACTGTTGGTCGTGTTGCTTGCGTTCAGCGCCATGTCAGCACGGGCGCAGGACAACGGCAGTCGCCGTGTCAACCCCGAAGACCGCGAGGTGGATATGGATACGCCCACGCTTGTGCCTATGGTCAAGGTGGGCAAGGTGCTGCACGACGGCGACAGCATACAGTATGTCGAGCTGAACACGCTGTATGTCTATCCGCAACCCGTATTTGCCGACGCTCGCCAGAGGCAGGCCTACAACCGACTTGTGGCCAATATCAAGAAGGTGTTGCCCATAGCCAAGGAGGTGAATGCGATAATTATAGAGACCTACGAGTTTCTGCAGACGCTGCCAAACAAGAAGGCCAAGGATGAGCACATGCAACGTGTGGAGCGCAGCATACGCAAGGAGTACACGCCACGCATGAAGAAGCTGACGTATTCGCAGGGCAAACTGCTGATAAAACTGGTGTATCGCGAGTGCAACTCGTCGTCGTATCAATTGATACAGGCGTTTCTCGGACCTATAAGGGCTGGCTTTTATCAGGCGTTCGCAGCCTTGTTCGGCGCGTCGCTTACAAAAAAATATGACGCAGAAGGCGTCGATAAATATACCGAACGCATCGTGCGTCAAGTAGAAGCGGGACAGCTGTAGAGCTGCCCCGTTTTTTTATTGGTTTACCAGAAATGTGGAGTAAACAACGTTTTTGATAATAACTGACTGTATGAGAAGGGTGTGTCAAAAGTCAATTATACGGGCTGAAAGCCCAATAAGCTCATAGCCCAGGGCACCGCCCTGGGTGTACGGTTATATAAAACAAAGCGCCCTGTAAGGGCAAAAGCATTGATTATTAACGCTTTTGCCCTTACAGGGCGCTTTGTAATTTGCGATACTTTTACCCAGGGTGTTGCCCTGGGCTATGGGCTTCTGCCCCTTCGGGGCGTACTGCTGTGACTTTTGACATTGCCCTCCTGAGCAAGCAAAGGTGCAATTATTTTACTAATCCTATAGTATTTGCTGTGCAGCCCGACCGCGGCTTAAACCTTAAGCTTGCGCGTAGGAATCCATGCTGCGCCCCATCCTATCAAGAGCACCGTGACGAAGACTATAGCCACGTCGTCGTAATGGACGCTCACGGGGTAGGCATTGACCACGAACGAACCTGCCGAGTCGCCCATGTGTACCAGTCCGAACTCTTGCTGAAGCCAGCAGAGCAGCAGTCCGAGCAATATGCCCACGACGGCCCCGATGGCTGATATGATGCGGCCTTCGAATAGGAAAATGCTGCGTATCTGTCGGTCGGTAGCACCCAGGTTGCGCAGAGTGGCAGCGTCGGCCTTCTTGTCGATGATGAGCATCGAGAGCGACGATATGATGTTGAAGCATGCCACCATAAGGATGAATGTCAGGAAGACGTATGCCAGCACCTTCTCTATCTGCATGATGTTGAACGTGTCCGACTGCTGTTCGAACCTGTCGAGCACCCTATACTTCGAGCCGACAATCTCGCGCATCTGCTTCTTCACAGCCGCGAGGTCGCTGCCCGGCTTCAGTCGTATCTGTAGCGACGACAGCATGCCGTCCTGATCGAACAGTCGGCGTGCGAAACCTATGGAGCATATAATGTGGTCGCGGTCGTATTTTGCCTGGTTGACGGCAAACACTACGCCCGGCGATATGAGCGAGTCTACCACAAATCCGTCTGACGGGTCTTCAAGGTCGGTAATCTGTCCGCGTCGTACGGGAGCATACAGCTTCAGATAGCCGTCGAAGCGTGCGCCCAGACCCATGTCCTGCGCCAGACGTATGCCCGGAATGGCATAGAACAGATTGGCAGCCTGAAGCGTGAATTCGCCGTCACCGTACAGGATGTCGCTGATGTTGGTGAGCTGGGTGAAGTTGTCGTCCACACCCATAACGGTCACCATCTGCTGACGGTCGCCGTATACAGCCAGTCCCTGGTCCTCAAGCACATCGGTGTGAACGCTCACCTGCGGCATCTGGCGTACCTTGTCGAGCAATGGATCGTCGGCAGGAGCCGTCTTGCCTTGCGTCGGCACAAGTTCGATTTGAGGGTCGAAGTTGGTGAAGAACGACGCCACGAGGTCGTGAAATCCGTTGAACACGCTCAGCACAATCACCAGTGCCATTGTGCCCACAGCCACGCCTACCACCGAAATGGCAGAGATTACGTTTATGGCGTTAGTCGACTTCTTCGAGAAGACATAGCGTCGTGCTATAAAGAACGGGAAATTCATTTCTTCAGCAGTTCGTCAATGCGTTCGATGTAGTCGAGCGAGTCGTCGATGAAGAATCTGAGTTCGGGGATGATGCGCAGCTGGTTGCGTACGCGGGTGCCCAGTTCGTAGCGTATTGTCTTCTCGTTGGCTGTTACGTTCTTGATGAGTTCCTCGGCTTTTTCCGACGGGAAAATGCTGAGATAGGCTGTGCAGATGCTCAGGTCGGGCGACACACGGCAGCGTGTCACGCTCACCATGATGCCGTGCATGGCACGTGTCTGCGACTGGAATATAAGGCTCAGCTCCTTCTGCAGGAGTCGTGCTATACGGTTTTGTCTTGTTTCTTGCATGTTGTTTATCTGTTTAAATCTTGTTTTTAATATGCAAAGATAGTGCAAATCGGTCGCAATACAAAATGAAATGCAGCAGTTCTTGTCGGAAAACTACACTTTTCCTGTATGCGCCATTATGTCTTTTGTGGCTTATTGCTTTTTTGTTGTTGCGTTACTCGGGTTTTCCGTTAAGCAAGTTTATTGTATCAGTAAATTCTGACACCAATTCGACAAAACAAGGATTGTCCTTTCTTATAATTAAAGCTGCATAATTCTCGTTTTCTTCTTCGTCGTAGACAATTTGCGGAAGAAACAGGTATTCTTCCCTTTCGTTATAAATGCTAAACCAATATTGGAACAAACGACTGCGCATTTTTTGCATACCGTCGCCAGTCTCACATATGTATAGCAGAGCTGCCTTGTTTTTATTAAAAAATTCTTCAATAATTGCCAGTATCGTATTGCGTACTTTTTGGTCGCGAGGGGATTTTGTTCCTTGCGGATTGGATATACCAAACTGATAGACAATGCCTGATTGTAATATGTCATCTTTTTCAAATGAAATGAAAATTTCTGCCATATTATCAGTCATGAAACTAAAGGTCAATTCATCCTCTTCTTTTTTTACAAGATACTCAGATTTGGCATTTATTGCATTTAATGACAGTTTTTCCATTACCATATTTCTACACTAATAGAATTGTTGTCAGTTTGCTCCTTGCAACTGTCGCGTACTAATTGTTCTAATTTCTCAGACATTTTACGTTTTATTTCTTTGGATGCCTTCCAACGTCGCAAGGCTTCCTCACGTGTTAGTTTAATTCTATCCATATTTATAATATTATTAATGTGTTCTAAATTGTTGTGATAATTCTATGTGGTTTGTCTTCTTGCGCAAAAATAACTAATTTTTTGATAGGAAACAAGTTTATTCTTATTTTTATAATCATTGCTTTTAACAGCGACAATATCATTGTTGATAGGTAAAAGGTCATTTCTATACATCCCACCCTCATCACTCTACATTTCCCTTTTCGCACACCGCATTCACAAAAGGAGTCCTTTTGCACTTCAAAACGAATCCTTTTACCCTTTAAAAGGAGTCCTTTTGCATACCAAAAGGAGCCCTTTTGACTGGCAAAAGGACTCCTTTTTGAATGGGGGTGTTGAAAAAATTGCTGTCCGGTAAAACTAATAATGTGGTCAAAGACGGGCTGAAAGCCCAATAAGCACATAGCCCAGGGCACCCGCCCTGGGTGTACGGATTGATAAAAGCAAGACGCCATGCAAGGGCAAAAGCATTGATTGTTAACGCTTTTGCCCTTACAGGGCGTTTGGTTGTTTGGACATTTTCACCCAGGGCGGGTGCCCTGGGCTATGTGCTTCTGCCCCTTCGGGGCGCGATGCTTATATTTAGACAATCCCTCCTATGTGATATTTAGGCTTTACCTTTCCGCTACGCGCTGGTGAATGTTGGTTCAGTCCGCATAGTATATAGCAAGCCTCCTTAGTAAATATTGCAATAAAACACTGAACAACTAAACAATATAAGGATGAATAATTGTTTGCCGGACAGCAATAGTTGAAAATCTGTATTTCAGCTTATTTCTCTTTCTTTGGTTGCAGCAGTTTCTGGTACTCGTCGGGGTTGCCGAGCAGGCGTGCAGCCTCGGCAAACTGCTTGTCGTTGCGCAGCGAGTTTTCGAGCGAACCCTTCTCGAAGTAGTAGGCAGCCATGAGGTCGGCGGCAATGAGTTCCTTTATCTTCTGCTTGTTGTACGGATAGTCGAGGTCCTTGGCTATGTTGTGCTTCAGCTTCTGTCGCAGCGCCTCAAACTCGGGTTTGGCATCGTCGTAGTATCCCTCGAAGCGTGCCAGGCTCTCCAGTTCCTTGAGTATCTTCTCGCTCACCTGGTCGTATGTGAATCCGCTCTTTACCACGCGCTGCTTGAATTGCTCGTAGTCGGCATCCGAGAGTTCGAAGTCCTTGGGGCTTGCCACGGTGGGGTGGGCTGCTATGTAGTCAATCTCGTAGTTGAGCATGATGTCGGTTGTGTCCACACGCGAGAGATAGAAGGCGATATTGGGCAGCGAGTCGGGCTTCACTTCGATGTCGGGCTTGATGCCACCGCCGTCGCGCACGATGCGTCCGGCAGCTGTGCGGAACTCGTGAGTGAGCGAGTCGGGCACGTTCTCGGCTACATATCCGTTGTCGGTGTGCTTGTAGCGCAGGGCCTGGATGCATCGTCCCGAGGGTATGTAGTATTTGGCTGTGGTGAGTTTCAGCTTGCCGTTGTATGGCAGCGACACGTTTGGTATCTGCACCAGACCCTTGCCGTAGGTGCGTGTGCCCATGATTACGGCACGGTCGTAGTCCTGCAGCGTTCCGCTCGTTATCTCGCTGGCGCTGGCTGTAGCCTCGTTGACGAGCACCACGATAGGCATCACGGTGTCGAGAGGCTCTACGGTGGTGTTGTAGCTGCTGTTGGCGTTCTTCACCTTGCCCTTCATCGAGAGCAGGTGGCGGCCCTTGGGTATGAACATGTTGAGTATCTGCAGTGCTTCCTGCACCGAGCCGCCGCCGTTGTTGCGCAGGTCGAGCACCAGTCCCTTCATGCCTTGCTTCTTCAGGTCGATGAATGCTCGGCGCACGTCTTTGGCGCTGTTCTCCAGATACTGGTTGTAGTTGATGTATCCGATGTCGCCCTTCTGCATACCGTAGTAGGGCAGGTAGGGCATCTGTATGGCTTTGCGCTGCACCTTGACGGTCATCTTCTTGCCCGTCGATGGGCGCTGAATCTTCAGCACCATCGTTGTGCCAGGCTCGCCACGCAGGTGGTCGCTGACGTATGCAGTGGTCTTTCCAACCATCGATTCGCCGTCTATGCTCAGTATCATGTCGCCCTTCTTCAGTCCGGCTTCGGCAGCCGGCATACCCTCGTAAGGCTCGTTGATGATGACGTGCTTGCGTGTGAAGCTATAGCTTATTATCGAGCCGATGCCCGCATATTTGCCCGTCATCATCTGCTTGTATTCAGCCGCCTTGTCCTCGGGGAAGTAGTCGGTGTATGGGTCGAGCGAGTGCATCATCGAGCGTATTGCCGTTCCGATGGTTTTGTCGGCATCGAGCGAGTCGACGTACATCAAGTCGAGGTTGCGGTAGATGGCATTGAAAATGTCAAGGTTCTTTGCCACGCGGAAGTTGTGGTCGCTGGTGTTCTGTGCCATGATAGGCATAGCCACAGCCATGAATGCCATCAGCATCAGGCTGCGCATTGTTTTGGTGTATTTGCGTAGGTACATGTCTTGTTGGTATAATGTTGCTATATTAATAATATGTGTATGTCGTAGACTGATGCAAAAGTAATACATTAACCTCACAAAACACTCATTTTGTACCTTATTTTACGTATTGACAAAGAAAAATCACATAATTTGCGAAATTTTCTTGCGAAAAGTTTGGAGGAATGAAAAATAACCACTAACTTTGCACCCGCAATCAAGAAAACAAGATTGCTCAAACATAATGCTTCAATAGCTCAGTTGGTTAGAGCACCTGACTGTTAATCAGGGGGTCGTTGGTTCAAGTCCATCTTGAAGCGCATAAGTAAAGCCTCGCAAGTCGAAAGATTTGCGAGGCTTTTTCTTTTTTAGTTGAGAATTGAAAGTTTAGAGTTGAGAGTTATGATATGCTGTATCAATAACGTTTGGGGTTGTATAAGATTATACCAGGTAATCATAACTCTCAACTCTAAACTTTCAACTCTCAACTTTTAAATTCTCTTTATCACAACCTTCTGTTCCTTTCCTTTCTTGTTTATGAACTTTATCACGGCGCTGTTGCCCGACAATGCTGTGAACGATTTGGTTGTTGCTTCGCGCATATCGAGCTTGTCGTCAAAGCGATGGCCGTTCACCTCCACTATGCGGTCGCCGCTGTGTATGGCAAGACGTTTGTCCCATACTATTCCGGCACGCAACCATCCGTCGGGCGTTACGGTGAGCACAACGTCCCAATCGGGCTGGTATAGATTGGGCGTGGAGTCGGTGTGGGGGCTGAATGCGAAGGTGTTGTGCCGGTAGTCAATCGATATGTCGCCATAGGCAAGCAGTCCGGTGCCGATGCGTGATGTGGGATTGTCGGTGGCTATGCAGCAAACGTTAGCCAGTTTGTAGCCTGCCAGGGCGAGCGTGTCTGTGCATACGCGTACCTTGCGTGTTGCGGCTTCAACGCCTCCTACGCCCATCGACGAGAATCCCATGCCTTCGCCAAGTGTGCGTATGCCTTGGGTGTGCTGCGCAGCGAGTGCGTCGTGCTTATGGCGCGACATTACGTAGACGCGATCCTCGCCGCTGTCGAACATGACGGTGTCTGTGGCATTGCCTATCTGCAGCGGAATAAGGGCAAGCATGGGGTGGGGCGGCATTGCCACATAGCGTGTCCTGCTGTCGGCATCGGCAGGCGCAGCCGATGCAAATACAGCCTTGTGCTCACGCCCATATATGCTCAATGTGCCCATTTTCAGCAGCGTGTAGCCTATGAGTCCGTCGATATGGAACAGGCTGAACACGGGATTGTCCTTCATGTCAAGCTCCAGCGCCTGCACCTTCTGGAAGTTTGTGCTGCCCAGCTTGAGCGATCCGAGCATCAGTACGCGTGTCTTTACGGGGTTGCCATTGGAGTCGCTTGCCGTGATTTCTTGTCCCGAACTGATGCCGGCCTTGCGGGCGAAGTCGGACGAGAGGGCGCACGGCGCTCCCGTATCGAGCACGAAGCGGCCCTTCACGCCGTTCACCTCGGCGCTGACTATCATCTTGCCACGCTCCATAGCGTAGGGTATGGTCACGGCAAATTGTGCGTGTGCCGCCATACAGAAGACGCTTGCCATGAGGGCAAGCGTCATTGTCTTTAAGTATCTCATGATTGTTGTGCTCATTTCAGTACCTTTGCCAGTGTCTTGTCGAGCGAATCGGCAGACAGATTGGTTGCCATGACTGTGCCGTCGGGCGATAGCAGCATAGTGTAAGGTATGGCGTTGACGTGATATATGGCTGAGGCTACGCTGTCGGGACCTCCTTTGAGGTCGGACATATGGTGCCATGGCAGCTCAAGATCCTTTGCTGCCTTCTGCCAGGCATCACGGCTGGTGTCGAGCGATATTCCTACTACGTCAAAGCCGCGGTCCTTATACTTGTCGTAAACGTTCTTCAGAGCCGGCATCGACTTACGGCAGGGCGCGCACCACGATGCCCAGAAGTCTACAAGTACATACTTGCCCTTGCCGGCGAAGTCGCTCAGCGATACCGACTTGCCTTCGAGGTTCTGCGCACGGAAGTCGACAAACTTCTTGCCAACCCACTCGTTCTTCTTCTTGTCTGCCACTTTGCGGCGGCTCATCACCTTCACGAATTCGGCATTAGCCTTGAGTTCGGGGCTTGCCTTGGCTTCAATCTCGTCGAGTTCGGCTGCCGAGAGATTGCGCCAGAACGACGGCAGCTCTATGGCAGGAAGCACATTGTCGAGGTTGGAGAATATGAATTCGCGCTCCATTGTGTACATCTCTGTCGAATACTTGTTGTATTCAGCCTCCAGCTGCTTCATCTTAGCCGAGTCGGCAGGCATGTTCAGCTTCGAAGCTTCGCCCATAACGCGATACATCTCAAGGTTGCACGGACGCTTGCGGGCGTTGAATGCAGCCAGTCGGGCGTTGAGTGGAGCACCGCCAGTAGTGGCATCGGCAAGCGAAGCCTCTACAGTTCCGTTCTCGATTATCACCTTCAGCGCTGCGCCCGCTGCTGTTATGTATGCCACTTTGCGCATGTCGGTCTCGCCCTTAAAGTTGAACTTGCCGTTCTTTACGACTGTGCTGTCTACGGGAATCGAACCCTGGTCGAGGAATGTAAGGTAAACCTTGGCTCCCTCAATCTGATTGCGTGTGTCGCCGTTGATGTTGTACTTCACCTGAGCGGAAGCCGCAAGCGACAGCATTGCTGCCGCAAGCGAAATGAATATTCTTCTCATTTTGATTTCTATCAGTATTGTTCTTTAGTTGTAACTAATTGCTGTCTGATTGTTATTTGGCATCCTTAACGCATCTGACGCTGAACGCTACGCTGCGATAACCGTTCTCGATGCGTGTGTCGCCACGCCAAATCTTGGGCGAGAACAGTGTGAGGATGCGATACTTTGCTACTTTTGCGATGCTTGACTTGTCGTCGTCGCCGTTGGGATCGTCGTCATCTGCACGTGTAGTAGTGCCTTCCGTTGAACCCGATACGTCCACTTCGCGAATGTCACTTGTCCAGAAGTAGGCACCTTCCTGCTTCTTTATGTAGTTCATACCGTTGGTCTTGGGTACGTAAGCGTTGCATCCGGCAAACAGAGCGTTGAATCCTGAGGCTCCACCTTGCTTCAGATAGTCGCCGGCATTGATTCCGCGCCATGAGTTGTCGAGGTCGATCTGCGACTGCTCCATGCCCAATGCTGCCTCCAGTTTCTTCCAGTCTTCGTCAGAAGGAAGACGCCAACCTTCGGGTACGGCAGCCAAAGCGGCTTCGTAAGTGTACAGATAGCCGTACTCCGACGAGTAGTTGCCGTTCTCCTTATCGGTCTTCTCCGACTGCTCCTTGGCAAGTTTCTTGCCCTCACGCTCACCCTTTTCCTTCTCGGCAACGGTGACGCGAGCTTTCATTACATCCTTGAAGTCAGTAGCGAAGAAGGCTGAAATGTCGCCTCCCATCATCTCTTCCAAAGCGTCATAGTCATCCCAACTGCAAACGGGGTCGTTGCCGAACATCATTCCATTGAGTACGTACGAACCCATTGTATTGTAGTCGGTGGGGTTGGCGGCAGCCGTTTCGTCAGCCACTTGACAAGCCAATGCGTTCCATTCTGTGGGCGAAAGAGGTATTGCTCCAGCCTTGAATGTTTCCTCATTGTACACGTAGCAGCCTACCGACGAGCCTCCCTCCATATAGTAGTCGAGGTTTTCAGCCATCCAAATCTGGTTGCCTATCTTTATACACTTGTAAGTATGTCCGTCGCGTTGGTCGACAAAGTCCTCTGTCTGTGACACTACGTTCGGGTTGAAGTTGTCGGCTGTGGCATCATCGTCGCTGCATGCGCTGAGCATACCGACACTTAGCACCGTTGCCAACATATATAAATATTTCTTCATAACGTGTCTGTTTTAATTTGTGAGTTTGACGTTCTACAGTTCCACCTGCAAAGTCTCGGTTATGTACTTTGCCAGAATGTCGTACTTCTTCATTACGAGTGTGCTCTTGCCGTAGCGCTCCTTGAACTTGGCAGCACCCAGGTCGAGCATCTTTGTGACGAAGAATTGGATGTCGTCGTCCTTCGATGGCGTGTTGAGGTGACCCATTGCGCCGTCAAGATAGCAGTCGCCGCAGATGAAACCGTACTTTCCTGCCTCGGCTGTAATCTCTGTACGTGCGGTATTGAAAGCCTCCTCGGTCCAACCGCGGTTAGGGTTGAACACGCTGTAAGGATTCTTGGCGCATGATGCCTCGTATGCACCTTCGTTCCAAATCACATTGGGCGCGAGCTTGGCATTCTTCCATTTGGCTTCGGTAAAGTACTTGAGAGTAGAGCCGATTTCCTGCCATTCCTTGCCATAATAGCCTCCCTTGTCGCTGACAGCGTAAAAGCGTGCGGTGAGCGACGAGTTGAGTTTCACCTTGTCTATCACCGTTTTGCTGATGATGGCAAGGCTCAATGAGTCGAGCTGACGGTCGGTCATGTCGCGCAGTTTTGCCAAAGCCAGCACGCGGAAGTTGCTTACGTACTGATAGTCGGTGGTCTCTGTGCCCTTGATGCGGTGTATGCTGTCGGTGAGCAGAATGGTGAACGGGCGCATCGACTTGCTTACTTTGCGCAGATGAATGTCAACAAATCGCAGGGCGTTGGTCTGCTGTTCGGCATCCTTCAGATAGTCGAACACATACTTGCTGCCCTTTGATGAGTTGCTGGTGAAGTCCCAGTTGAGGTCGAGCGTTTCGCTCTTGTAGAGCGGTTTGCCAAAGTGGTCCTCGCCGACGTACTCCTTGGTGATGGTGTCGGTGAAGAAAACCGACACTCCATACTGCTTGTACACCTCATAGCAGCGGTGCTGTATGGGGTCGGAAGGGTTGTCCTGCATGACGTAAGGCGACGAGAAATCGATCTCGGGCTTTAGTGCATCCTCGCCACACGAGAACAGAATGGTGGCTACGGCACACATTATTATATATGATAGTCTTCTCATATTGTAGTTCTTTTAAGCGTTATTCATCCTCCGTCTTGATGAGCACACCCTTGAGTACGGGTTCGCGCTTCTGACGTGGGTTCTTCTCTAATTTGTCAAACTCTTGTATATCGCTCGGTATGGCGAATACGTATGCAGGGTCGTCGGGTTCGAGATTGTATACGTACGAGTAGCGATAGGTTCCCTTGTTGCTGTCGGGCACGTTCAGAACGTGTGTTATGGTGCGCTTGTAGGGATGTGCTTCGCATACGGCATAGCGACGAAGGTCGAACCAGCGCTGTCCTTCGAAGCACAGTTCCTTGCGTCGTTCCAGTCGAACCTGGTCGATCAGCTCTGTACCAGTGTACTGCTGGTCGGCATAATTGGCAATGCGGTTGCGGCGCAACTCGTTGAGAGCGGCGCAGGCATCGGCTTCCTTGCCGTTCTGCATGGCACATGCTTCAGCCTTATTGAGCCACGCTTCGGCTGCACGCAGAGTGTATATGGAGCCAACACGTGAACGGTAGTCCTGTTCGCGATGATACTTGTGTGCCAAAGCCAATGAGTCTACAGGCGTGTTGTCCATCTGTGTCTGATACTCGAAGAATGTTGTCTTGCGCAAATCGTTGTCGTCGTACAGATCGTACAGCTCCTTGGCAACGCAGTAGTTGCCCGTACGGCCGTCAAACACGGCTCCCGAGACGAAGTTAGAACCCTGCGAGAAGATTATTTCGGGGTTCTGCTCGGTCAGGAAGTCGGCACCTTCGTAGTCTTCCGAGTCCGTTTTGGAGTTGAGAAGGTCGATAGTTGCCAGCTCAACCTTTTCGCTGTGCATCACAGCATCAGCCTTTTTCTCGGCTTCTTCCCAATTCTGCATGTACAGATATACTCGGCTTAGGAGCAGGTCGGCGGCTTCTGCCGATGCACGGTAGAGTCGGTGGTCGTCAATCTGCGGACTCTTGGTGAGGAAATCCTCAGCCTTCAGCAGGTCGTCTACAATCTGACTGTACACTTCCTTCATCGTTGCGCGATGGAACTGTTCGGTCTCTACGTACGGGGTGAGCTTCAGCGGCACGCAAGGATCGCTCTCGCATGTGGCTGGATTGTATGCCT
>ERZ1026901.361-NODE-361-length-38947-cov-16.445310_pt1 | contig 38947 bp, 27 predicted proteins | sample MGYA00380179_ERZ1026901 | MGnify/ENA primary metagenome ERZ1026901 (study PRJEB33269, sample SAMEA4719815) | human gut metagenome | biome: human-associated habitat; feature: organic feature; material: feces | place: Cameroon | collected 2013-10 ... | reverse complement strand
CTTTACCACAGGCCTGTGGTAGCTTTACCGCACGGCAGCGGTAGACGTAAAGATGGGCATCTGTGAAAGGGGGAATGGGCATTTGTGAAAAGTAAAACGTACATCTGTGGACGGGAAGACAAATCACTTTCCTCATCATACAACCAAAAATATCCGCTGCCCCAATAAAACAGAAATCAAAGACAATATAAGAGCCGCACGTTCTATTTTGAAATCATTCTCAGATGTTTACATAGATATTAGACCTCATATATTAGAAAAGGGGGTAAAGAATCCCGAATATACAATAAAGGGAATGATAGCAGATAGAAAAGGAATTGAAACACCAAAGGGAATACAATCAGCATTCAAAAAGGCAAGAATCTATTAAATCGATTATAAAAGCATTAGAGCCATGATAAAAACCATGACTCTAATGTGCCTCACGAGCTTGAAGTTATCTCGCTCTTTCGGAGGTCTTTTGCGTTGCAAAGGTATGGAATTTCGCCATACATTGCAAGTTGTACATCTCAATTTTCCAAAAATAATAGCGCGTATTGAAAATCTATGAGTTACATCAAAATTAGGGCTAAAGTAAGCTTCCCCACGAATTTAATTCATGAGTAATTTATGAATAATTCCTAGATAATTCGTGTTCCTAAAACATAAACATGAATCACCACGAATTTTCCACGAATGGTAATACACGCAAGGTTACTCCATCAACGAAAAGCAAGGCAAACAGCAATCTCAGAATTTAATGCAGCTATGAATAACGGTCTATACGATAAAGTCCTTTTATATCTACCCGAAGGTGAAAGTGGTTCAATGCTTTACCCAATAGGGCATAACTGCCACATTGAAGAAATTGTTTCTCATCAGTCCCAAGCGTAAGAATTACATCTGGCTCGTCCATGTAGGCAAGCTTTTTGAAAGTTTGAGATTCTATTGTTGGGAATAGTCTTTGTGCCTTTTACAAACCAACAAAATTCGTATTATTTCATTATCTTTGCCCCACGAACTATATTAAGCAACCTTCCCATGCAAGAAAAAACAGACTTTGTCTTGGCCTATGTTCCTCAAAATGAGGGCACAGACTTGCTGATTAAAGAAATAAAAGACTGTGTGGCAGTCAATCATCTATACCTCGTATGCACAGCCGAAAATATGCAGTCGGCAGCACAATATACCGATGAAAGATGCTCCACAATAGAAGCTGACAATCTGCGCAGCATCAAGTTTCTGCGACAAATAGCTCAACAAGTTACAGCCCGTTACACCATTGCGTATTTAAGCACGCACAAATTAACTTTGGGTTATAGAGCTATCGAACGCCTAATTCAAGCGACATTGGATGTCGACCACAAAGAACAAGCACTAATGGTCTATTCTGATCGTTATGACGATCAAGGTATTCATCCTGTAATAGATTATCAAGAAGGCGCATTAAGAGACGACTTTGATTTCGGCTCGTTGGTGCTCTATCGCACAAAGGATATAAAAGATTTTCTCAAGGCTGAGAAAAATGCAAGATACCGCCATGCAGCTTTCTATGCTTTAAGACTCTACGTGAGTGCACACGGAGATATTCTTCACGTGCGAGAGCCTTTGTATACAGAAAAAGAAACAGATCTTCGCGCATCAGGTCAAAAACAGTTCGATTACGTAAATCCTTCCAATCGCGAAGTACAACTAGAGATGGAAAAGGCCTGTACCGAACACCTTAAACATATTGGTGCCTGGCTTGCTCCTAACGAATATGACGAATTGCCCAACGAGGACACCGAAACGTATCCTGTAGAAGCTAGTGTGATTATCCCCGTACGTAATCGTGTACGTACAATCAAGGATGCCATCCATTCCGTATTGGAACAACAAACGAAGTTCTCTTTTAACGTCCTCATTGTTGACAATCATTCTACTGATGGAACTTCCGATGCCGTCAAGGAATTGGCTATCGACCCACGCGTTGTACTCATCACTCCTTCGCGCACCGATTTAGGCATTGGTGGATGTTGGGACTTGGCAATACGCTCCGAGCATTGCGGACGCTTTGCCGTGCAACTTGATTCAGACGACCTCTACTCTTCTCCCCATACACTTAGTCAGATAGTGGACGCTTTCCATACACAAAAAGCAGCTATGGTGATTGGTAGCTACCGTATGGTTAACTTTGATTTACAAACGCTTCCTCCTGGTCTTATTGCCCACACAGAATGGACACCAGAAAATGGACGTAACAATGCCCTTAGAATCAATGGGCTCGGAGCTCCTCGTGCTTTTCGCACAGACATTTTGAGAAAAATAGGTTTTCCTAATACGAGCTACGGAGAGGACTATGCCCTCGGCTTGATCTTCTCACGCCACTATCGCATTGGTAGAATTTTTAAAGAACTTTATCTGTGTCGTCGCTGGGATGGTAATTCTGATGCACAACTAGATATTGCCCATCAAAATAAGAACAATGCCTACAAAGACTTATTGCGTACACTAGAACTGCGTGCTCGTAAAGCGATGATTGCCCGATGGAACCATCCACTCGACAAACAAGAGACCATCAAATTCTTCGACCTGCAGATGAACACGTGGGACGAAGCCAAGCAACGATTCAACGACTTGAACGAGAAGGCACAAAATCGTTCTCTTTCTCTAGGCGACAACGAGTTGCATGTACAGTTCAATCCCTCACGCATTGTGAGTACAGGAGCAAAGATTGATGCAAAGACCATCAAGGCACGTCCTTGCTTTTTGTGCGACAAGAATCGTCCAACTCTACAACTGTCACTGCCCACAATGGGTACACTTCAACTGTTAGTCAACCCCTACCCTATTCTTCCCCATCATCTCACGATTCCCACGCGTCGGCACACTGACCAAGAGTTTAAACATTTCTCCTCATTGATTGATAAAGTAGCATGGAATCTGCCAGGTATGTTTGTATTCTACAACGGAGCAAACTGCGGTGCTTCTGCTCCCGACCATGCGCATCTGCAAGCGGGCGATCGCGGCTTCGTACCCATAGAGAAAGATTGGGCTTATTACGAACACAAACTGGAGCGCATCTATCCCACCACAAAGGAGGAAGAGGCCGACTTGGAAGAAATGGGATATATGCCCAAGACTGGTGGAATATTCCGACTGAAAGGATATGCTTGCCCAGCGTTCGTGGTGCAAGGTCCTCCTGCTACGAACGGCAACCCTATTTTGCTCAAAAAACTTATGGACGCACTGCCCATTGACAAGAAAGGGAAAGAGCCTGATGTAAATATCCTCTGTTGGCGACAAGAAAGCGGCCCTAATATTGACGACCATATTGTGACCATCGTATTTCCTCGCAAGAAACATCGCCCCAAATGCTACACAGCTGAAGATAACGAAAAGTGTCTTGTAAGCCCAGGGTCTATTGACATGGGCGGACTGCTTATCACGCCTCGCGAGGAAGATTTCAAGAAAATGACTCCTCAACTAGCTACATCCATCCTTCGCGAAGTGACGCTCGACGATGCCGAAATAAATGCTGTTGTGCGTAAGTTGCATGGAAGGAAAAGAAATGCCGCAGCGAGTACAGAATCAAACTCTCATCATGAAACGTGCTTACTCAAATCTCTAGTAAATCGCCGAATCAGCGTAGGCATTCTTCATGCGCAAAAAGTGGAGTTTGAACTCAATGGTGCTTTCATGGCGAAAGGAGCTGTAATAGAAGGCAAGCAGACTGTTGAATGTGTGGATGGCGGCATTCTTTGGAATGGCAATATCTATAGCGAACTAAACTTCATCCCTGAGCAGGAAGGAAATGCGTCCTTCACACTTCAAAACGTTACAATTGGCATTGGATTCCATTGGGAACGACAAGAGAGCCAGACCTTCCGTGGTCGATTGAAGTTGATTGTTGATGAAGAGAAATTAGTGATTATCAACGAGCTACCTGTTGAGGATTATCTCGAAAGCGTAATTTCCTCGGAGATGAGCGCTACGTCCTCTCTTGAACTCCTTAGAACGCATGCCGTAGTATCGAGAAGTTGGGTATACAGCCAGATGCTCCATCGCCTCAAAGGAAGCAACCGTGCAGAAGGCTATTTCAACTTCGTACACCACTCCGATGAAATGCTGCGTTGGCACGATCGTTCTGATCATATGCTCTACGATGTCTGTGCCGACGACCATTGCCAACGCTACCAAGGTATCACCCGAGCAGCCTTACCCCAAGTGAAACAAGCCGTAAGAGATACAGAAGGAGAAGTACTCACATTCGACGGAGAACTATGCGATGCTAGATTCTCAAAATGTTGTGGAGGAGTGAGCGAACGCTATAGTGCGTGTTGGGATGATACAGAGTATCCTTATCTCAGCCCGATAAGAGATGCTGCATCTACTTCCCTACCCGACCTCACAAATGAAGAAGAAGCAGAAAAATGGATTCGCAATAGCGCCGAAGCTTTCTGCAACACAAACGACAAGCATCTGCTATCCCAAGTGCTCAACAACTACGACCAAGAGACACAAGACTTCTATCGCTGGAGCGTTACGTTGAGCCAAGAGAAAATTCGTACTTTGATTGAAAGCAAACTAGGTCTTGAGTTTGGCGACATCATTGATCTCAAACCCATAGAGCGAGGGGCTAGCGGCAGACTAATCCGTCTGCAAGTAATAGGAAGCAAGCGCACCTTAACAGTAGGAAAAGAATTGGAAATCCGCCGTATGCTCTCTGATAGTCATCTCTATAGTTCCGCATTCATTGTGGAGCGTCATGAGGTAAACGCACAGACAGGCATTCCTGCATTGTTTAAGTTGATTGGTGCTGGATGGGGACATGGCGTAGGATTGTGCCAAATAGGAGCTGCCGTCATGGCCGACAGAGGTTTTTCCTATACCGATATCCTAAAACATTACTATACGAACGCTCACATTCAAAAGCTTGCTGAATGCTAACTACATTCTTCCAACACTCTACCTATACAACAAGGAAGAACTGCAATTAGTATCTGCACTAGCAGCACCCACAAAACAACGTTACACTTAACCTTACTTATAAGGGTGGTTCTATAAATTCTGAGATTTATAGAACCACCCATAACAAAAACAATACGCCTTGCAAGAGCAAATATTATTAAATTCTTATGCTCTTACAAGGCGTTTCGTTTTTTACTGAAAAACATCCAAGAACGATGCTCTGGTAAGTTTACAAGCGTATTTTTTATTGATAATCAAAAACCCACCTTGTCTACTTCATGACTTCAGAGCGATCAAAGATCTATCGATTAAAATATGCATCGATAGCTTCTGCAGCCTTTCGTCCTCCAGCTATACAACGAACAACGAGACTTGCTCCTGTGGCGGCATCGCCAGCCACAAAGACGTTCTCTGGAAACTCTGGTTGCTGTGGGCGCAAGAATCCCATGGCTAAGAACACAATATCACAGTCGATAATTTCCTTCTTACCCGTAGGTTTCATGATGGGACGTCCACCATCGGGATTGGGAAGCCATTCCACTTCTTCCACCTCGGCACCACATACATGCCCCTTTCCATTATCGATAAACTTATTCGTAGTGAGTAACCAACGGCGTTCACATCCTTCTTCATGACTAGAAGAAGTCTTTAACACCACAGGCCATTGTGGCCAAGGAGTCTTTGGATTGTGGCCTACGGGAGGTTTCGGCATGATTTCAATCTGCGTGACACTCACAGCACCTTGACGATGAGAAGTACCAATACAGTCGGAACCTGTATCGCCACCACCAATCACAAGTACGCGTTTTCCTTTAGCTGTTACACGATGTTCAGCATCGAAAACTTGTCCTGCAAGCACTCTATTCTGCTGACCGAGCAATTCCAATGCGAAATGTACGCCTTTGAGTTCACGACCAGGAACTTTCAAGTCGCGCGCTTGCGGAGTACCCGTACAGATACAATAAGCATCGAATCCTTCGGGAAGTTTCGTTACATCAATAGAGCTATTCACCTTGAACGTAATGCCCTCGGCTTCCATAATTTTCACGCGTCGGTCAATTACCGTTTTCTGAAGCTTGAAGTTGGGAATACCAAATCGAAGAAGTCCGCCCACGTATTCATCTTTTTCAAATACTGTGACTTCATATCCTCTATGATTCAATTGATTGGCTGCAGCTAAGCCAGCAGGTCCCGAACCAATCACAGCAACACGCTTGCCATTCCGTTCAAACTGACGCGGTTGAACATAGCCTTCACGGAAAGCAGCTTCAATAACAGAACATTCGTCTTCACGAATCGTAACAGGCGAGTCCATTGAAAGTTTCAGCACACAACTCTTTTCACAAAGAGCAGGACAGATACGACCTGTAAATTCAGGAAAATCGTTTGTTGCAGTAAGTATCTCATAAGCCTCACGCCATTCGCCCTTGAATACGGCATCTTGAAATTCAGGAGGGCGATTGCCTAACGGACAAGCCCAATGACAGAAAGGAACACCACAATCCATACAGCGAGAGGCTTGCAGACGGCGATCGCTCGTATTGAGTGTCTGCTCCACTTCTCCGAAATCAGCGATTCTCTCATGGATGGGACGATAGCCCGCTTCATGACGAGGTATGGTAAGGAAAGCTTTAGGATCTCCCATAATATATATCTTGTTTGGAAAGTCTTAATAAATGGATGAATGAATTATCCACGCTTACAGACGCTATAGGAAGAAAGCCGAGAGCCCACACGAGCTACATCCTTCTCTCACCTATAGCATCTGCACGCGAATGGACTAATAATCGCGTTGTACTTCTGCTATCTTTTGCTGAAGTTTACGCATCTGCTCTTCTGCGAGTACACGCTTATACTCAATCGGAGTTACCTGAATAAAATCGTCAACATAGCGATTCCAATTATCAAGCATCGTGCGTGCTAGTTGCGAACCCGTATAGAGATAGTGCTGACGAATAAGTTCGTGAAGTTCCTTGCGCGAAGCAGAATCTTCTATAAGCGAGAGTTCCACCATCTCCATATTACAGAAATAGTCGAAGTTATGATTCTTGTCCCAAACGTAAGCGATACCGCCACTCATACCAGCGGCAAAATTACGTCCAGTTTCGCCAAGCACCACTACTCGTCCACCTGTCATGTATTCACAGCAGTGGTCTCCCACACCTTCCACAACAGCGATGGCACCTGAATTTCTCACAGCAAAGCGTTCGCCTACTGCACCATTGATATAAACTTCACCACTTGTAGCACCATAGAGAAGCGTATTGCCCGCAATTGTATTCTCCTCAGCATTGAAGTTAGAACGTACAGGGGGCATCACTGCAATACGTCCACCGCTGAGTGCCTTACCCAAATAGTCATTCGCTTCACCTTCGAGTTTAAAACTGATTCCCTTGGTAAGGAATGCGCCAAAGCTCTGACCTGCAGATCCTTTAAACTTCACGTTGATAGTTTCATCGGGCAAGCCTTTCTGTCCGTACTTGTAAGCTACTGCTCCTGAGAGCATTGCACCAACCGAACGATCGGTATTAGAAATGGCATATTCCAACGAGACGTCCTTCTGATTTTCAAGAGCGGGCGCAGCATCTTTCACGATTGTAGTGTCAAGCACGGAGTCAATATCATGCTTTTGGTTCGTTGTATGATGGATGGACGATCCGTTGTCGACCTTGTGTAGCAAGCGACTAAAGTCGAGCGAAGAGGCCTTGCTTTCCGGCTTTGTCTCTTTCAAAGAGATCAAATCAGTACGACCTACAATGTCATTGAAGTGACGGAATCCCATCTCTGCCAAATATTCGCGCACTTCTTGTGCAAGGAATCGGAAATAGTTGACTACATATTCATAGTGACCACGGAAATGTTCACGAAGTTCTGGATTCTGCGTTGCAACTCCCACAGGGCAAGTGTTGGCATGACACTTACGCATCATCACACAACCAAGTACTATCAATACCGTCGTACCGAAGCCAAATTCCTCTGCACCGAGCAGTGCCATTGAGATGATGTCGCGACCTGTCTTAATCTGACCATCTGTCTGCAAGCGTACCTGTCCACGAAGGCCATTGAGCACAAGCGTCTGTTGCGTTTCTGATAAACCAATTTCCGGAGAGATACCAGCATAACGCATAGAAGATGCAGGCGAAGCACCCGTACCACCCTCGGCACCAGAAATAACGATTAAGTCGGCCTTTGCCTTAGCCACACCAGCGGCAATCGTTCCCACACCACTCTCAGCTACTAGCTTCACACTGATGCTAGCACGTGGATTGACATTCTTGAGATCGAAAATCAGTTGTGCGAGGTCTTCAATAGAGTAAATATCGTGGTGAGGTGGAGGAGAAATCAAAGAAATGCCTGGAATAGAATGGCGCGTCTTGGCAATAATCTGATTGACTTTATAGCCAGGAAGTTGTCCTCCTTCACCAGGTTTTGCACCTTGAGCTACCTTAATCTGAATTTCTTCGGCATTTACAAGATATTCTGTGGTCACACCGAAACGACCAGAGGCAATCTGCTTCGTTTTGCTAGAGAGAGAAATTCCATCAAATGTCTCGTGGAAGCGCTCACTATCTTCGCCGCCCTCACCAGTATTGCTACGAGCGCCGAGTTTATTCATCGCTAATGCCAAAGCCTCATGAGCTTCCTTGCTGATAGCGCCAAAAGACATAGCACCCGTAACGAAATGCTTCACGATATCATCGACAGACTCCACTTCATCAACAGGAATTGGATTCTTCTTAAACTCAAAGAAATCACGTAGGAAAATGGGGGTTGGTTTATTGTCGACAAGATTCGTAAACTCTTTAAACTTCTTGTAACTGCCAAGGCGAGTAGCCAACTGTAGTGTTGAGATGGTTTCTGGATTCCAAGCATGCTTCTCTCCGTCCTTTCTGTAACTAAATAAGCCTTGGTGAGGAAGAAGGCCTTCCAATTCACGATCCGCATAACAAGGTTCGTAACCCTCATCATGAAAACGCTTATAGTCACGTGCAATCTCAGTCAAATGAATACCACCGATGGTACTTGTTGCAGTACCAAAATAATTATGTAGAAGTTCTTCGCTCAAACCGACAGCTTCAAATATTTGGGCACCACGATAAGAACGCAGAGTACTGATACCCATTTTAGAGAGTACTTTATACAATCCCTTGCAAATGGCTTTGATGTAGTTTTTCTCAGCAGTTTCGTAGTTCATCTGCACTTCGCCACGCTTTACAAGATCATCCAACACAGCAAAAGCCATATAAGGATTAATTGCACTTGCGCCATAACCAATCAACAGAGCTGCATGCATTACCTCACGTACTTCACCACTTTCCACCAGCAAAGCCGTTTCCATACGCTTCTGCACCGAAATGAGATAATGATGAACGGCACTTACAGCGAGCAAGGAAGGAATCGCAGCATGTTTTTCGTCCACACCACGATCAGAAAGGATAATGTAGTTCACTCCATCATTGACGCTCTGTTCAGCCATCTTACACAGATTATCAAGCGCTTCTTTAAGTCCCTCTGCACCTTTTTCCACATCAAAGAGCATGGGGAGTTTTATCGTATTAAAGCCCTTATAACGGATGTTACAGAGGATGTCAAGCTGGCGATTTGTCAGAATAGGCTGAGGCAAACGCACCATCTTACAATGGCTCTCATTGGGCGAGAGAATGTTCACACCCACTGCACCTACATATTCCGTAAGCGACATAACCAATTCTTCACGAATCGGGTCGATAGCCGGATTGGTAACCTGTGCAAATTGCTGACGGAAGTAGTTGAACAATAATTGCGGACGATCAGAGAGTACAGCCAGCGGAGTATCATTACCCATCGAAGCGATAGGTTCTACCCCCTTATTAGCCATAGGAGCAATCGTACGCTCTACATCTTCGCGAGTAAAGCCAAACACGCGGAGTTTCTTATCGAAATCCTCCACATTATTCTCCACTTTTCGACCACTTTTAAGTGCATCCAGTTCTATACGGTTTGCCGAAAGCCATTGACGATAAGGATAAGCGCTTGCCAGTTGAGCTTTGAGTTCCTTGTCGTAGTACACTTTTCCCTCTTGCGTATCGATTAGAAGAATTTTACCAGGCTGAAGACGTCCCTTCTCCTTAATATCTCCTGCTTCAAAGCTGATTACGCCAGCTTCTGAAGCTACTACCATCATGTCATTCTTAGTTACAAGATAGCGAGCTGGGCGCAGACCATTTCTATCAAGCATACCTCCTGCATATCGTCCATCGCTAAAGAGCAACGCTGCAGGTCCGTCCCATGGCTCCATAAGAATGGAGTGATACTCATAAAATGCTTTTAGGTCTTCTGAAATAGGATTCTTATCATTAAAACTTTCGGGTACAAGCATTGCCATCGCATGTGGAAGGCTCAATCCCGACATCACAAGAAATTCCAATACATTGTCAAGCGAAGCAGAATCGCTCATGCCCGACTGGATAATCGGACGAATATCTTTTGTATTGCCTAAAGTCTCTGTTGAAAGCACCGACTCACGAGCTTCCATCCATACACGATTACCACGAATTGTATTTATCTCACCATTATGTGCCAATAAGCGGAACGGCTGAGCAAGTCCCCATGTAGGGAACGTATTCGTAGAGAAACGTGAATGTACGATTGCTAGGCCACTTGTAAAATAAGGCTGAGTTAAGTCAGGATAATACTCTCGCAACTGGGTAGAAGAGAGCATACCTTTATATACAATGTTTTTGGACGAAAGCGAACAGATATAAAAATCTTTATCTTTTACATTGCGTTCTATTCGTTTACGTACCCAATAAAGCTTACGTTCCAATTCTTCGGCATTTCCTCCTGTGACAAACACTTGCTTTATATCAGGTTCTGCAGCCAAAGCATCCTTTCCCAAAATGTCCGAACATACAGGAACGGCACGTACATGCATTAGCGATAGTCCCTCGCGTTCCACTTCTTCGATAAACACCTTGAAGATCGCATTCTGACGCTCCTCATCTTTGGGCAAAAACACAAGACCTGTGCCATAATGTCCTTTTTCTGGTACGGGAATACCCTGAAGCAATATAAACTCATGGGGAATCTGCAGCAAAATACCTGCGCCATCACCCGTTTTATTATCAGCACCCTCTGCACCGCGGTGCTTCATGTTTTCGAGGACTTTTAAGGCCGAATCTACAAGCTCATGACTTTTGTTGCCGTGAATGTTGACAATCATGCCCACACCACAAGCGTCGTGCTCATAGTCTGAATGATAGAGCCCTTTGTCAATTGTTTCTTCTAATTGCATAGTGTCCTTGTGTTGTTAATATCCTTATTGATTTATTTTATTGATTGCAAAAATACAATTTCTCTTTCATATTTCACACAATCAAGCAAGAAAATTTGCTATATTGCTAAATTTATATCATTTCCGTTGCATTTTGTCATACTCTCTTGCCGTTTTTCAGACTTTTGTCAAGTAGAACGACTTTTGCTTGAAGAGCAGTAAATACCATAACAACACCACACAATCCATTGACTGCATTGAAAAACGAATAGGGTGATTCTATCAACACCTTATTAATAAGGACGATCCTCAACGAGGAGTAACCACGCCCTCCTTCACATCAAATAGTTTATAATCGCGCTTTGTCGTAGCAAGCACGCGGTCAAGATGGTCTTGACGTGTGTCAGTAATAAATATCTGACCAAAATCATGACCACTCACATAATCCACAATGCGCTCCACACGCGAGGCATCTAACTTATCAAAGATATCATCGAGCAAAAGCAAGGGAGTACGCTGCTCTCCGCGATTTCGCAAATAGACAAATTGAGCGAGTTTCATGGCAATAAAGAAAGTTTTTTGCTGTCCCTGAGAAGCTTCACGCTTCACGCTAAATCCATTCAACGTCAACTCTAGATCATCTTTATGCATGCCATGTAAGGAATAACCCACGATGCGTTCTTTTTCTCTGAATCCCCTAAGTTGCGGTTGGAGTTCTCCCCTATCGCCATGGCTCACATATTTTACATCCACTATCTCACCATCATTACCTGACAGCTTTTGATATAAATCCAAAAAGATGGGCAAAAACTCCGACACAAAAGCGCTACGCTCTTCATACACAATTTTACCACTTTCCGACATCATATCCTCCAATACATCCATCACTGCTTCATTATATCCTGATTCTTGCTTGAGCATTGCGTTACGTTGCTTGAGAGCCTTGTCATAACGAATCAATGCATCTACATAGGAAGCACTATATTGTATGATTACCGAATCCATAAAGCGTCGACGCTCTTCACTTCCGCCTAATATCAAGGCCGAATCTGCTGGAGCAATCATCACTAGAGGGATAAGGCCAACATGTTCCGATATACGCTTCACATCCTTTCCATCAACCTTCAAGCGCTTGCGAACTCCTCGTTTCAACGAACAACATACATGCTTACAACTCCCCGTTTCTTGCACATAGTCTCCCTCTATTATAAAGAAGTCTGCCTCATGATTAACGTTCATAGAATCCATTGCCGTGGCAAAGCCCTTACAAAACGACAAATAATAGATGGCATCAAGCACATTGGATTTACCCATACCATTGTCACCAACAAAACAATTCACATTCGATGAGAAATCCATGTTAGCAATGGCTAAGTTGCGATAATTCGTTACAGAAAGATGTTTGAGTATCATACTTTAATTACTGATTCTATGAGCATATTATGCATACAAAGTTACATTTTACAACAAGTTTATCCAAGAGAATGCGGTAAATATCAGTGAAATGTAAAAAAAACAAGAGTTTCCTTTCCTAACTTAACGGGAAAGTTGTAAATTTGCGCTGCAATTTTTCTGAAACAAAAAGAAACACAATATTATGGACATTCAAAAGAAGAATCAATCTCTCGATGTAAATGACACCTTAGCAAAGTCTGAGGCCTATTTCATCAAGTACAAGAAACAGATTATCACAGCCATCGTAGCAATTGTGGTTATCGTTGGCGGCAGTTTCGCCTATGTATACGGCATTGCGAAGCCCAACGAAGAGAAAGCTCAAGAAAGCTTAGGCATTGTGATGCAGAAGTACGTGATGACTCAAGACTTCGAACACGCACTAAAAGGTGAGGGAAAAACATTGGGACTTGTCAAGATTGCCGACAAGTACAGTTCAACCGACGCTGGCAACGTAGCTAAAGGACTTGCTGGTATCTGTAGCTACCAATTGGGCAAGACCGACGATGCTATCAAGTATCTTGAAAGCTTCAGCCCCAAGGGCGACGAGACTGTCTCAGCACAAATGCTTTCGGCTTTGGCCAATGCTTATGCTAGCAAGAATCGCCTTGACGATGCCGTAAAGACATTCAAGAAAGCTGCCGAAGCTACAGACATCCCTGCCCTCTGTTCCGAAGCATTGTTTCAGTCGGGATTGATTCTCGAAAAGCAAAACAAGAAAGACGAAGCGCTCAAAACATACCAGGACATCAAGAAGAACTATCCTTCTGCTCCGCTTTGCTCTCGTCAGCAGCAGAATGGCGTTGTACTTGATGCTGTAATCGACAAGTATATCGCTCGCCTCTCCAACTAATCCTATTACAAGGAGAATAGCAAGTAATAAGTAACAATCCAAGGCATCTGCACATCGCACACATTCCGAATCATTCGCAATTGTGCGCCTAATATCAGATACTCCGTAAGGAGATTCCAGCCAAAGGTTACCTATTACTTGTTATTTTTTTCTATACATACACCCATCTCACACGACAACACTCCTTATTATATAAGTATGTCTACTTCCAACTTCTCTTATACCGCCGACCAATCCATCCCCGTACCCGATGCTTCAGAAATGCGTTTCGGAATCATCAGCACAGAATGGAACAACCATATCACCGACAAACTTCTTGCTGGAACCATTGAAGAACTTAAAAGCAATGGTGTAACGGAAAACAATATCACCATAAAACATGTGCCTGGCAGTTTTGAACTTATTTATGCTGCTTCACAACTCGCAAAATTCGGTCACGTAAACGGAATTATCATCCTTGGCTGCGTAATTCGTGGCGACACACCACATTTTGATTATATTTGTCAAGGCGTCACTCAAGGCATTGCCGAACTGAATGCAAATGGCGATATTCCCGTGATTTTCGGACTGTTAACGGTCAACAATGAAGAGCAAGCAGAAGAGCGAGCAGGAGGAAAATTAGGCAACAAAGGAAAAGAATTTGCACTTACTGCAATAAAAATGGTAGATTACGCTTGGAAGTTACAAAAATAATTCTTACCTTTGCATCGCAATTGAGAAACAAAGGGCAAATACCAGAGTGGCCAAATGGGGCAGACTGTAAATCTGCTGGCTTACGCCTTCGGTGGTTCGAATCCATCTTTGCCCACGCAACGGCGCAACTTTCATTGAGAGTTGCGCCGTTGATTTGTATAAAGGAGCGTTCTATTAGTTCTGTAACATAAGAGCCAACCCAAAGACCTTTACCCCTTAACAAGACGATTCACCACGAATCAACTCCGTTATACAATAAACAGCCCGCCACCACGTTATATTTTCATATATGACTCACACCAAGAACCATCCATACAGAATCACCTTACTGATTGCCCTCTTCTGTCTAGCAACAGTCAGTGTGCCATGTTTCTCACAACATCGCACACGCATATTCGGCACAATCAAAGACACCGATGGTGCCCCCATAGAATTAGCCACAGTAAGAGCCATCGGACAAACTGCACTCACCTTCACCAATCTGAAGGGAGAATATTCTTTATGGTGCACCTCGGGCGACAGCGTACGTATCTCCTATTCTATGATAGGCTACGAAACACGCAAACGCCTACTTCGTAATCCTGGCGACTCCATCCGTCTCGATGTCACACTTCCTCCCTACGACCCCAACACCACTTTGGGAACAGCCGTTGTGACAGGACAAGGTCGTCAGACTACCACTACACAGAGAATCACCAAACCTAATACAAAACTCTCTCCCTCCACCACAGGAAACGGCATAGAAGAAATCATCTCTACACAAGCTGGCGTTTCTACTCATAATGAGCTTTCCTCGCAATACAACGTGCGAGGTGGATCATTTGATGAAAACTGCGTCTACCTTAATGGTATTGAAGTATATCGCCCTATGCTAGTACGCTCAGGACAGCAAGAGGGACTTTCCATTATCAATTCCGACATGGTAGAGAGCATTGGCTTCTCCACGGGTGGCTTCGAGGCACGCTATGGCGACAAAATGTCGTCAGTGCTTGACATCACCTATAAGCGTCCAGAATCGTTCGAAGGCTCTTTACAGGCCTCCATGCTTGGAGGTGGCCTTTATTTAGGATGGGGAACGAAAAAATTTAGTTTTATGACATCCCTTCGTTATAAGACTACGAAATACTTGCTTGGCTCAACTGATACCAACGGCGAATACTCTCCAAACTTCCTAGATTATCAGACATTCCTTTCATGGCGTCCCAACAGACGATGGTCATTCGACGTACTTGCCAACATCTCCGACAATCATTACAACTTCCGCCCACACGACAGAGAAACCAAGTTTGGTACTATCACAGAGGCCAAAACCTTCAAAGTCTTCTTCGACGGACAGGAGAAAGACTTCTTTAAGACACTCTTTGGTGCAGCCACACTCACACGCCATTTCACCCCCAACACCTATCTTGCCCTACAATTTTCCACCTACGGAACACAGGAGCACGAGACCTACGATATTCAGGGGCAATATTGGCTAAACGAGACGGGAACTCAAGAACAACTCGGCGTGGGCACTTATCTAGAGCATGCTCGCAATAGGCTTCGTGCCCGCGTGATGAACACTGGACTACGCTTCCGCACCAAATTTACAGGGCATACACTGCAATCTGGATTTAATTGGACGCAAGAGACCATTCATGATAATTCACGCGAATGGGAAATGCGCGATTCGATGGGCTATTCCCTCCCCTACGACCCCAACAATCTGCGTGTAATCTACAGTTTGAAAGCCAAAGCCAATCTCACCACTACACGCCTCGCTTTTTTTGCACAAGACACATGGCGTATTCGTAGCAAGGCAGGACTTTTCAATCTTACTTACGGCCTACGCGTAAGCCATTGGAGTTGGAACAAAGAAACGCTCTTTTCTCCACGCCTTTCCGTAGGATTACTTCCCTCCTTCTCCGACCACCTTACATTCCGCTTTGCCACAGGCTTCTATTATCAAGCTCCCTTCTATAAGGAAATAAAAGATACCACTATTCATGCCAATGGAGTATCGGAAGTGGAACTCAACAAAAACATTAAATCACAGCGTTCCATCCACTTCGTATTAGGCGCAGACTATACATTCAAAATGGCAGATAGGCCATTTAAGTTCACGGCAGAAGCTTACTACAAAGCACTCTCTAGTCTGATTCCATACACCGTAGACAATGTGCGCGTAGTCTATTATGGTCAAAACATTTCAAGCGGATATGCTGCTGGAATCGACTTCAAACTCTATGGCGAATTTGTTCCCGGCACAGATTCATGGCTCACATTCTCACTCATGCGTACAAAGGAGAAGATTGGTGGACAATGGATTCCACGTCCCACCGACCAACTTTACAACGTATCTCTCTACTTCACCGACTATTTTCCAGGAAGCACACGTTGGAAGTTCACGCTTAAAGCAGCCTTTGCCGATGGCCTTCCCTTCGGGCCGCCCCGCAGTCAGAAATCGGAACAAACGCTCCGAGCTCCAGCCTATAAGCGCGTAGATATAGGCATGAGCTACCGACTGCTCAAGAACGAAGACCGCCACATCGCGCGTGGCTTTGGCAAAATATTCAAAAACATCTGGCTAGGTATCGACTGCTTCAATCTGCTAGGTATCGACAATGTCAATTCCTACTATTGGATTACCGACATCACCAACACCCAATATGCAGTACCCAATTACCTGACAGGCCGACAAATCAACGGAAGAATCACTTTCGACTTCTAATTAACACACAGAGCGCACTCTCCATATTGAGAGCATGCGCTCTGTTTTTTAGGGTTTAGTAACTATGTCTATTTTCCGAACACAAACTACACAAATAACACGAATAGAGAATTATCTGTTAAATACGCATGTTTCTTTATTTTTGAACACAGATAGCACAGATAACACAGATAGAGAAATATCTGTTATTTCTGTGTTCGTATAACTCAGAATTATCTGTTAGATCTGTTATATCTGTGTTCGTATAGTAATGTTCAAAAAATAACTTCCGCTGAAAACCTGCGATTAAGAGCATCAAGCTAGGGCGAACGCAGAACGCATTTTGATGCGTTTGCCCTATTTCGATAGGTGTAATTTACAAAAAGTAAAACTAAAACTATAAAAATTTTAAGAAACGCTTGCTTATATCGAAATAACACACTACATTTGCAGCGTTATCCTAAAAACAATCTTTTTACCTTAAAGACTAATACCTATTAGAAAACATTAACGGCTCGTTGTGAAACGAGCCGTTTCTCTTTTTCAAGCATTCTCCCCACGGTCCTAATCACTCATACAGACAGCCTGCATGCAGCAAACCGAAAGGGCTTCATCACTCTGTGGTATTTTCCTCTGACAACACATAATAAGGTGCATTCCATCTGCCTTTCTTCACAAGCACACCTTGCTCCACAAGGCGACTTAGCACCTCTTTTGCTTTTGTACGGCGCAAACCCGTTATTGACTGAAACACGGTACGGTCCATCACCTCATTGGGTCGCTTTTGATAAAAAGAATGAATGCGACATACCACTTCTTCATCGGTAAGCTTTGTAAGCGATTTTACCAAGTCATTGGCACGGCGAAACGATACCCCACGGAAACAGTCTTTAAGCGTAGCCTTCGGATAGAAATTGATATTATCCACACGTAAGTAGCGAGCCAATTGTTTGTCCGTCGTGTCCATGATACGTCGATCGCTTGCCAGCGACGGCGAGAAAGTACCAAGGTCGGGCAACTCCACTTGCACACCATTAGCCAATTCCTGTTCCATAATTTGCGCCACAGCATTTAGCACAGCCAAAGCATCTCCTTCCGTCACAGTACATCGTTCCTGTATCATCTTGCAGAGTTCGCTTGCACCGATTTTGTTAGAGTGTGCCAATACAGGATAGTAGCCACACATCTCCGTTCCCTCCACATGAGGAATCTCCTGAAGTTTGAAAGTAATTGTTGACATATCGTTATCTTATGTTTCGTTGTACAGTTAATGTTTTGAAGATCTCGATTAAGAGCTCTGCCGCTGCCGTCCGGTAGAGCTGCCGCTGCCGTCCGGTAGAGCTGCCGCTGCCGTCCGGTAAAGCTACCACTGCCGTCCGGTAAAGCTACCGCTGCTCATCTTACGATGGCAAAGATATGAAATAGAAACTAATAGACCTATATCTGAAACAAAGAATATTATATGGATTGGGGCGTTTTCGTATGACTACCGACCTTTTCCTCATATAATATGGTGTATCAAAAGCCATTACTGACTATATCGGCTTGGGCGATGAATACGATAAAGTGCGCAAAGTCTATTCCGTAAATATAGTATACTTTGAATTAGGACAAGGCAAAGACTATGTATATCACGGCAAGACCATATTCCAGGGCTTGCACGATCCTAGCGACGTGTTGAAGCTTTCTGTTCGTCAGAACGAGCAATTCTTCGGACGGAAAGAAAAGGATGTTCTGAAACGCAAAGATGCGGGCGATTTATTCCCTAAGTACTACGTATTGCGTGTGAACGATTTCGACGTCTAAACTCGTTGCGCAGAACATGCAACATCATTAAGAAGGGTAATCCTATAAATTCTAAAATTTATAGAATCACCCTTACGTAGTCCACGCCATATTGAAAATAAAGAGTATACGATCCTTTGTATGCTGTCAAGACTGCGAACAAACGGAAGAACAATAGCTGACATATTATAATATTCGCCCAGTTTGTTACCTTAAGAACAGTTCTATCTGAGGAATAAAGGAAATTGAAGCTACTCTTACTTTCCATCTCTTTACATGACTTGAGAAACACTAGTAGACACTCCCTTTATGCACAAAATACAGTTAATATATTATAATTCACCCCCCCCATTTTGTTATATTAAAGAAATAATATATTTTTGCAGCTAGCATCGAAGTAAGCAAGTGAATTCATTTTTATTAAAATAACCTTGCACGATACAGCCTTTTAATTAACACTTTAATATATTATTATGTTATTATGGAGATTAAAAATTTACTCATGACCTGTGCTTGTGCTGCGTACATCACATCGACTGCTTACGCACAAGAAAGCACAACGACCCCCTCCGTAGGTTCAGAAGTAGTATCAGAGACGTCTAAAATTGACCAGACTTCTACTGTAGCTTATCGTATCCAAGGCTCACGCGGATATATCTTCTCGCTGAGCACAGATCGCACGAAGCTATATTCCAACTACAACACGAGTTCTTACAAAGATACTACTATACCTGAATTGAGTAGCAGTGATGAGGATTTCAACTTTGTGTTGATTCCCTCTACTCTTCGCGATGGAGGTTATTACCTCTACAATGTGGGTGCTCAAAAGTTTATTGAGAGAAACACCACAAGCACTAGTGAGCAATTGGCTCTGAGCGAGACCCCCAACTCAGAATCATTCATTTGGACAATTACAAAGAACAAATTTACACAGGGATCTGCCTCAGGTGTTAACAGATATGATGGTACATTCAACTTTTCCATTGTAAATGATGCTTACTATTTGACATTAAGTGATTTATCTATCGCTGGCGTAAAGACCTATGCAGACCCTGATGCTGGTAGCCGTTTCAATTTGATTATTGCCACAACAAATGGTGATTATACTACTGCTGTTCAAAAGGTAAATACTTACGAACAAAGCGCCATCGGAGAAAAGATTAAAGCATTCAAACAAAACGTTACATCTTCATTGTCTGCAAACATTGGCAAGATGGGTTATCCCACGCAAACCGCATGGGAAGCTTTCTCACAAACAATAGACAATGCTACTTCTATGAGCCAGGCTCAGGCTGCTTTGAACACACTGCTTTCACGCGCCAATCTTACAATGCCTGAAGATGGTAAGGCTTATTATATTCGCCCCGTCAATAGAGCTGCAACTGATCGTTCAAAGAATCGTTTGTACTGCGACAATGGTAGTCTTGAGATTGGTGTAGGCGAGACCGACAATAACAACGCGATCTTCTACGCTCACAAAACAGCCGACTTCAAGTACATCTTCACAAACAATGCTGGTAAGTACTTAACTTTCAAAGCAGAGTCAAAGAGCATTAACGGCGTTTCCAATGGCTTTGCCGACGAATACAACGACTACTATGTGTTCACTCTCTTCCCCATGCAGTCATTTAGCGGTGTTAGCGGCGACGCCATTACATCTTCTAATCCAACCACGGGTTGTTTAGACGAAGCGGGACTCTTCTTGCTGCAAGGTGCCATGACCACGGGCAGAGATGACAACCACTACCTGATGGCCAATACCAACGATAAGAAATTCCACAATGGCACAACTGCTCAGATCTACTATACTTCAAACGGAAACACTTGCGCATTTGCTTTCGATGAAGCTCCGCAGCTGAACAAAATTAAGACTACAGCTCTGACCGTTGACGACGTTACAGCCAACATTGCCACCTATAGTTCTCCCTTCCCCGTAGTACTGCCCAAAGAAGTAGATGCTTACATCGCAGTCTCCACTGGTGAGACCATCGTACTGAAGAAAATCACAGGTGCACTGCCCAAGAACACTGGCGTAATTCTTTCAGCTGAAGAAGCTACTAAAGAATACATTCCTACAGCTTGCACCACAGAAGAAGTTGCAAGCATTGATGCAAACAACAAGTTGGTAGCTTCCACGGGGAATGCCATTGATGCTTCTACACAAGCTTACGTATTGGCAAAAAACACTGACACTGACAACAAGGCCGTATTCAAGATACTCTCTTCTAACACTGACGACCGCGCTTTAGCTCAGTATAAGGCTTATCTCAACCTTACTGGTAGCTTGGCTGCAAAATTGGCTATCTCTTTCAACGACAACGTGACAGCTATCAGCAATGCTACTTTGGCTCAGGAAAAGACAAGCTCTATCTACGACCTCAGCGGACGCAAGTCGAACAAGCTGCAGAAAGGTATCTACATTGTGAATGGCAAGAAAATCATTGTAAAATAACTCATCTAAAGATTCATCATCTTATGAAGAAGAAATATATTACCCCCGAAAGCGCTACTTATTCTTTCATTTCTGAAGGTGCGCTTCTCCTCAATTCGCTCACAGATAAGAGCATTGAAACAAAAACCGACGATCCAGCAACTTCAAAAGACGCACTTTCTAATAAACAAGGATTATGGGATAACAATCCTTGGTCGGAAGACTAAAGTCTGCTATTCCTAAGACACTTCCGCTCGTTCATACAACAAAACGATTGGAATAAAAAATGATAAAACTCGGTGAAATATCTATTCTATATGGATATTTCGCCGAGTTTTGTATTCTGCTTACGCAAAAATTGTCTAACTTTGCCACGCTTTATATTGTACACCTAATATATAGGCGCAAGGGGCTATGATAGCTATGCACTAATGGCTCTACCTGCCGAATTTGATTAATTACAAAAAGAGACACAATAACGAAATATGAAATTTACCGAACGCAACGGACTTAACCTCTTTGAGGTGAACGAAGATGTACTCAACAAGTGGGATAAGCAGGATTTATTTCACAAGAGTATGAGTGAACGCGAAGGATGCCCGTCTTTCGTATTCTTTGAAGGACCTCCCTCGGCCAACGGACACCCTGGCATTCACCATGTCATGGCTCGTACTATCAAAGACGTATTCTGCCGCTACAAGACCATGCAAGGCTTCCAAGTGAAGCGTAAAGCTGGTTGGGACACACATGGACTTCCCGTAGAATTAGGCGTAGAAAAAGAATTGGGTATTACCAAAGAAGATATCGGCAAATCTATTTCTATAGAAGACTACAACGCTCGCTGCCGTCAAAACGTAATGAAGTTTACGCAGGAATGGACAGACCTAAGCCATTTGATGGGTTATTGGGTGGATATGGAACATCCCTATATCACCTACGAAAACTCATATATCGAAACCCTTTGGTGGCTGCTTGGTCAACTCTATAAGAAAGGTCTTCTCTATAAAGGCTATACCATTCAGCCCTACTCTCCTGCAGCAGGTACTGGACTAAGCTCTCACGAATTAAACCAACCGGGTTGCTACCGTGATGTAAAAGATACCACGGTGACTGCTCAGTTCTCCATTATCGACCCCAAGCCTGAAATGACACATTGGGGCAAACCCTACTTCTTGGCTTGGACCACTACTCCATGGACACTCCCTTCAAATACCGCCCTCTGTGTAGGCCCGAACATTGACTATGTGGCTGTGGAGACCTTCAACCCGTACAATGGCGAACCCATGACAGCCGTTGTAGCAAAGTCACGCCTCGCTGCCTACTTCAAGGCTGAAGGAGAGAACGCAGACTTTGAAGCTTACAAGCACGGCGACAAGGTGATTCCTTATCGCATTGTTGGTGAATGGAAAGGTTCTGAACTCGTAGGCATGCACTATAAGCAACTCATGCCTTGGGTAAAACCCACCGAAAAAGTGGAAGAGAATGCTCACGCATGGGTAAAAGAATATGCAGAGGCTCACGCTGATAAATGCTTCACATCGGGTATCGACAAGTTTGTTGAGCTAGAAGAACAAGCTTTCCGCGTAATACCCGGTGACTACGTTACCACGGAGGATGGTACGGGTATCGTACACATTGCTCCCACCTTTGGTGCCGATGATGCCAAGGTGGCAAAAGCGGCAGGCATCCCCTCTCTTTTCTTAATCAATAAGGCAGGCGAAACACGTCCGATGGTAGACCTTACAGGTAAGTACTACCTAGTAGACGAACTCTGCGAGAACTTCGTAAAGAAGTGTGTCGATGTAGCAGCTTATAGCCATCATGCGGGCGACTACGTGAAGAATGCTTACGCTCCCGAATTCAACAAGGACGGCAAGTATGATGAGAAGGCCGCAGCTAAGGCCGAAGATCTCAATATCGTCATCTGTATGGAGATGAAGCAGGCTGGCGAAGCTTTCAAGATAGAGAAGCACGTTCACAACTATCCCCATTGCTGGCGTACGGATAAACCCATCCTTTATTATCCACTCGATAGCTGGTTTATTCGTAGTTCTGCTCTGAAAGAGCGCATGATGGAGCTCAACAACGGGATTCTTTGGAAGCCCGCTAGCACGGGTTCTGGTCGATTTGGCAAATGGCTTGAAAATCTCAACGATTGGAACTTGAGCCGCTCACGCTATTGGGGAACTCCGTTGCCTATTTGGCGTAATGCCGAGACTCGAGAAGAGATTTGCATCAGTTCGCTCGAACAGCTTTATGCCGAAATAGAAAAGAGTGTAGCCGCTGGCTTCATGACTTCTAACCCTCTGAAGGACAAGGGATTCGTTCCTGGTGATTATTCCACAGAGAATTATCATCGTATCGACTTACACCGTCCTTACGTGGACAATATTACACTGGTATCTCCCTCGGGCAAGCCCATGAAGCGTGAGACCGACTTGATTGACGTATGGTTCGATTCAGGTTCTATGCCTTATGCTCAGATTCACTATCCATTTGAGAACAAGGAATTGCTCGACAATCGTGAAGTTTATCCCGCCGACTTCATTGCAGAAGGCGTTGACCAAACCCGTGGATGGTTCTTTACACTCCATGCCATAGCCACGATGGTGTTTGACAGTGTTGCATTCAAAGCCGTTATCAGCAACGGACTGGTACTCGACAAGAATGGCAATAAGATGTCTAAACGCTTAGGCAATGCTGTTGAGCCATTTGGTGCTATCAAGAAGTATGGTTCCGATCCCTTGCGCTGGTATATGATTACCAATTCTTCTCCTTGGGACAATCTCAAGTTTGATGAAGAAGGCGTTCAGGAAGTGGCTCGCACTTTCTTTGGCAAGCTCTACCAGACCTACTCATTCTTTGCCATGTATGCCAACGTTGACAACTTCGACCCTGAGGCAGCACAAGTGCCTTTGAGTGAACGTCCCGAAATCGATCGCTGGATACTCTCAGAACTCAATACGCTCGTGAAGAATGTGGCTACTGACTTTGAAGACTACGAGCCCACGAAGGCAGGCCGATTGATTCAGCAGTTTGTCATAGACAACCTTTCCAACTGGCACGTTCGCTTGAGCCGTAAGCGCTTCTGGGGTGGCGGTATGAGCACCGACAAACTGAGCGCATACCAAACACTTTACACTTGTCTTGTTACAATAGCCAAACTCATGGCTCCTATTGCTCCGTTCTATGCAGATCGCTTATATAGCGACTTGACGAATGGCGTAAAGGATGCAAGCGAGAGTGTACACCTTGCACAGTTCCCCAAAGCCAATGAGACTTATATCGACAAGGCTTTGGAACGCCGCATGGAATTGGCTCAGGTAGTATCTTCTATGACACTTTCTCTGCGTAAGAAGGAACATGTCATCGTGCGTCAACCTCTCCAGTGCATCTCCATCCCCGTCACCGACGATCAACTCCGCGAAGACTTGGAACAGGTGAAGCAACTCATCCTCGACGAAGTAAACGTAAAGGAGCTTCGCTATGCCGATGCCAACATGCTGGAAAAGAAGGTGAAGTGCAACTTCCGCGTAATGGGCAAGAAATTTGGTAAGATGATGAAGGCTGTCAATGCGGCCGTTACCGCCCTTGGCCAAGAAGACATTAATCGCTTGGATGCGGAAGGTAAGATTGCCTTGACCATCGACGGACAGGACATAGAAGTGGAACGCACTGACGTGGATATCATCAGCGAAGATATGCCTGGATGGACCGTGGCCAACGAAGGAACTCTTACTGTTGCTCTCGATCTGGAAATCACGCCAGAACTCAAGAACGAAGGTCTTGCTCGCGAAATAGTGAAGCGCATTCAAACCTTCCGTAAGGAGAGTGGCTTCGAAATAACAGATCGCATCCACATCGTTGTAGAAAACGTACCCCAACTTACGACAGCAGTGAATACTTTCAAAGACTACATTGCGTCACAAGTTTTGGCCGACCATATTGAGTTGAGTGAGCACATGCCTGCCGAAGCGATGGAATTCGACTTCGAAGAGTTCAAAGCCAAGATGAGCATCACTCGCTAAACTAGAAAATGTGCAAATGCTAATGTATGCAAGTTACTGAAGAAACAACAATCTTCCCCACAGCTCCATACAAGCATTTGCATATTTCTACTTTTATCCCTCCAAGGGTACTATTCTTCTTAATCTGCAAATTTATTCCTAATGACCATGACAGAGAAAAAGCGCTACACAGACGAGGAACTTGAGGAATTCAAGCAACTCATCCTAAAGAAGCTGGAACTGGCAAAACGTGACTATCAACAAATGATGGACACGCTGAGCAATAAAGGTGGCAACGACATTGATGACACCATGCCAACTTATAAAGTACTTGAAGAGGGCTCGATGACCCAAACCAAGGAAGAAATCACTACGATGGCTGCTCGACAACAAAAATTCATACAATCTCTACAAGCCGCACTCATACGCATAGAGAATAAGACGTATGGTGTCTGCCGTGTTACGGGTAAGCTCATTCCGAAAGAACGTCTACGCGCTGTGCCTCATGCCACATTGAGCATCGAAGCCAAGCAGATGAAAAATAGACAAGACTAACTCTCCCCTCGTGCGAACATACAATAGGCAATGACGAGCCTTCTAAGTATTCCTTTTGTATGTTCGCACGTTCTTTCACCAATAAATCTTTTTATGCGTCGCTCCATTGTTGCAACCCTGATTATATTAGGCGTTATCCTCATTGACCAAATTATCAAATTCGAGATAAAGACCTCATTTACTCTCCACGAAGACCTTGTCGTGGTGAACGATTGGTTTCACATTCTCTTCACCGAAAACCGCGGAATGGCCTTTGGCATGAGTTTCGTTGGCACCATGTTCTTGGCCATCTTTCGCGTAGTGGCCATTGCTTTCTTCTGTATCATTCTGGCTCGACTGATAAGGCGCAAGGCTCCTTATGGTTTGATTGTCTGCGTTGCTATGATTATCGCTGGAGCTTCTGGCAATATTATTGACAACATGTTCTATGGCCTGATTTTCACAGAAAGTACACCTTTTGATGCGGCTCATCTCGTATCATTCGGACAAGGCTATGGTAGTTTCCTTTCTGGCAAGGTAGTAGATATGTTCTACTTTCCCTTATTTACTTGGCCTAACTGGGTGCCTGTGTTCGGAGGAAATACTTTCTTTGGTGCCATTTTCAACTTTGCCGACGCTTCTATCAGCTGCGGAGCTGTCGCATTGGCACTCTTCTATTATAAGTACATTTCACGTATGAGATTGTTCTCTAAGTCTGTTAAGTAGTACATTATCAATTATACCAACGCATAAAAACGAAGTAGATATACATGCGTAACCCCATTCTATTCTTGAGTATGTTATTCATTGCTGCTCTCACATGCTTTTCTTGCAAAGATTCTCTCCCCGAGGGTATTCTTGGCGAGAAAGATATGGAGAATGTGCTCTACGACTATCATGTATCACAAGCTTTGGCTCAACAAATGCCTGCAGATAGTGTGGATTTCTATACTCGACTATATGCAGAAGCTGTGTTCCAGAAGTATCACATTAACAAGCAAACATTCGACTTATCCATGCAATGGTACGAACGTCATACCACTCAACTCAAGAAAATCTACGACCATTTGGCCGACCGATTGGGAGGTGGCGCAGATGATGCTTCCGCTCCAATGTGGGCAGGCACAAACGGAGGCAACAATGATACGATCAATATTTGGAAAGGTCCTTCCTATATATTGTTCAATTCTCAAAGTGTTAACCACTTCAGTTGTACACTCAGAACCGATACAACCGTTCAAGCCAACGATATGCTGCAATGGACTTTCAGCACAGATTGGTTTTATCATGATGGAGAGCGCAGAGCCATTGCTTGTGCTACGATTCATTATGCCAACGATTCCATAGCCATGCACAAGCAAGCCATTTTCTCTAGTGGACAGCAAACATTTAGCTTCCGCTTGGGCAACTTGCCTGTCAAGCGCATTGACTGCTTCATTTATCAATGCAGTCCGTGGTCAGATCGTTCACGTATCTTGTTTCTAAGTAACATTCGACTTTATCGTGTAAGAATGCACGATCTTCCCATCTCTCCCTCCGATGATTCTCAGGATAACGATAGTGTAAAAAAGATTCCTATCAATCGCCATCGCATCATTAGAGATAGCTTGATAAAACAAGAAGTAGAGAACGAAAAGAAACCGCATTTCGTCTGACATACTTCCATCGTTTTTTTAGAAACGATGGACAAAGTCGGATGCAAACATATTTGCTCGAAGAGCTGAACGATAGTCATTTTTATAACAAAGTTTTCCCCACTCTATTCTACCAACCTCCTCAGAAATGCAACGTAAAATAGCTTTTTCACATGTCGTACTTCCATCGGGAGAAATGTTCCGTCGTGAAGTTGTTGTATTCAACTCCAAGGGAAATCCCATTGAGCACTTTCCTCTGACCGAAGAACTGCCATTCGTAGAATGGAGCGACACAACTTATTACTACGGAGACAGCATTTCTGATTAAACACAAAAAAATGGGAAGCGATTGCACACACGAGATGTGCCTCGTTTCCCATTTTTGATTTAGCTTAAAATCTACAACCCCATAGCTACCTATCTGTTTCAGACACTTTGCTTTTTATGGAGTCGCAAATATGAGGATTTATTTAGAGCAAACTGCTAGTTGCTTTGTTATCAAACAGAATCTTTATCTTTTTCTGCTCAAACGGAATACGACCGTAGCATGAGGGCGTACGCTCACCGTGAAGTCCTTTGACTTTGCTTTTAGAGGGAAATCGATTTGATTGACCACATCTCTCACTTTGAAATGTTTCATTCCGTTCAAGTGGGGAATTTGTTTAAAATTGAATGTTGCATAATGTTCTGCATCGTTCATATTCGTGGCAGAAATAGCGACATCGCCATTCTCTAAATCCTTTGCAAGAATTAAAATGCTATCATTTTCAGAAATCAAATCAGCCTGTTGTCCCATCGGATCTTGATTCAGAGCAATCAATTCTCGATTACACATGAGTGCATAGTCATCCTCCGTGATTTGATTACTACGAGGATCAAAAGTGAGAGCCATTGGAGAAGACCACATACACCAAAGCGCAAATTGGCTAGTATATTCATCCATCGTCATTCCCGGTCCGGTTCCACACAGGTCGTTCGACGATTTTCCTGTACCATGTAATGCTGTGCAAAGCATATCTGCATCATTGTATCGATTCACACCTGTATAGGCTGAAAGGTTCTTCATATCGCGAATACTCTGAAGCAAGCCTTCTCCGCCAGAAACACCATTCCAACAATCACGTACGTCAGCCGAAACACGCCAACAACAAGCACCGGCCTCAGCAGCCCATGTCCATGGTTGACGATCTCCCCACTCACAAGCGTACAATCGAGTGTTGTTACCAGCCTTGCGCAAAGCATCACCCATCGCTTTGTAACGGATAAAAGCGCTATCCTTTTCTATCGGTGCATTGCAATAATCATATTTCAGCAAATCGACTCCCCAACGTGCGTATTGATCAGCATCAATTTGTTCATAGCCATAAGAGCCAAACGCACCCGCACAAGTTGTTTCTGCAGCATCACTATAAATGCCAAATTTCATTCCATGACTATGTACATACCCAGCTACTGCGGCTATTCCATTAGGAAAGCGTTGTGCATTGGGCTGAGGAAGTCCATTAGAGGCACGATGCTGGGCATGCCACCAATCGTCAAGTGCTACATAATTCCAACCACAATCGTACAACCCCTTTTCACGAAAAAGGTCTACAACTTGCTTCACGATGGATTCTGAAATTTCGTCTTGTACCGCATTCCATGAAATCCAACCCATGAATGGACGCGGCATCTGCAAATCCTTGGACACTGTAAGACGGATATCTTCACACTTCACCTTATCCTCTTCTTTTACCTTGATTTGATAGATGTAACGTCCTTCTTCTTTCACATGTCCCTCCACTATTTGTCTTTTCGCATTCCACTTCAAGCCCTTGGGAAGATTACAGACTGCTATCACCTTGCCATGAGGTGATAACGTACGCACCTTGTGCATAAATCGTACATTAGGAAGAGAGTATACAGTCTTTGCGCATGCCAAGGCGAGAGAGTCGGAACAAGCACTCTCAACACGAGAGGATGCAGAAGCGGCGAATGAGGCAAATAACAGGCTGCCTATAATCAATACTTTTTTCATGAGTAGCGTTCAATCATAAAGAATTTTATAATCAATGACTAAAAGGGGGCTCAGAAATAATAGAAATCCCCTATATACCTAACAACTTTACATAAGCCTCTGCTTCATGCAAAGTATTGAGTTTTCCAACATCAAGCAAATTCAAATCTTTTTGTACATGACCGCGGATGTCGGCTTTTGCACAATTCTGCAAATAAAAATCCATAATAGGAAAAGCAGGAGGACAATCCTTCATCAATGCGAACAAACGGGGAGAGAACATGTGAATGCCAGAGAAAGCATAACGATGGAGCTTTTCCACTTGAACATTCTCATACGGACTTTTCACTTCACCCGTAGCAATATTCGTCCAAGCGCATAGACGCATATCGTCATCGAAAAGCAAATAGCGCTGCGTGTCACGTTGACTCACCATTAAAGTGGCATCTGCTTGCAGATTATGCTGATAGAAATCTTGCAAGGGAGCGTTGCTAAGAATATCCACATTGTGAATCAAAATGGGAGCATCATTTGCAGTGAACAAAGGTGCTGCATGTAACAGACCTCCTCCCGTATTGAGTAATTGCTCCCGTTCGTAGGAGATCTTTACTGGAATGCGCCAACTCTGAGAAGCGATAAAGTCGATAATTTGCTGTGCAAAATGATGAACATTTACCACTATTTCCGTCGCACCCTGACGTATTAAGTTATTCATTACAATAGCAATCAAAGGGCGACCTTCAACAGGCACCATTGCCTTGGGCATGGTATCGGTTAGCGGACGAAGGCGCGTACCCAATCCTGCGGCAAAAAGCATTACTTTCATGTTATAATGTATTTCTGAAAATGCCCCATCTTCGTGACATATCTTTCTATATTCTATAGAAGACTTGCACACCAAGATGGGGCATCTACGTTGTGTATGGTTTTTAAAAGAACGAAGTAACTAGGAACTTATTTATTGAAGCGGCTATAGACCACCTGCATCTGAAGTGGTGACCCTACCCCACCCTCAAGCTGCACAGTGGTAAGTCCCAACGAGGGATGCACACTTTGCAATACCTTCTGTGTGCCATAAATGGAGGTTGATTCTGTATAAACCACATCAACAGGAATGAGCACTACTTTATTCCAATCAGGATTCTTTTTCTCCCATTCCTCAAATTTCACCTTGCGCTCTGCAGGAGAAATATCCTTTTTTCCATCAATACCAGCCCCCTTATCACGTTCTGCACGGAGATAAGAAATGAGCGAGGCGATATTGGAGTAAGCGTAGTAATTGCTACTTGTACTTGAAGCGCTACTCAAATAGGAAAGTTTGCTATCGGGCAATTTGCTATTGGTGAAAAAGGAATTCATCTGCGACTTGCGCACCATGAGCAGAAAAGTGGGAACTGGCATAGAAGATGCCACTGTACCCGTAGTGCCATTTTCCTTATGACGTATCACGATCTTTGCCAAATTAATGCTATCATTGTAATGAGCACCTACGTCTAGTGTACCATCCGCATTCTTTCCATCTTCAAGTTCGTTGATGGGGAGCGTCAATTCCGTATAGAATCCAGCAGGCGACTTGATGTAGGTACAAGGTCGTTCATTGAGTTCTTCCACGCTCAGACTTCCAGGCAATGAATTGTCAACATGCGTCGTTTGGAGAACTTCTTCCGTACCACTAAAACGTTGCATACCGGTATCTATTCTTTCTTCTGTTTGGGATTTGTAGCGAAAATACACATTCATTGACATCATGGCCGTCTTCACCATTACCCCAGTACCGCCTGCACTCTTGAAACTAAATCCGGGGCACACCTTTCTTATAAAAGAATAAGGCTTTTGGAAATATTCAGGATGAGTATAGTAGGCATTCATAATTTTCGTACCATACTCCTTGGGCAAGCGAATAATGATTTCTCGGTAATAATTCTTACCCGTAGTCTCTTTATCTGGGCGTGTTAAGTCCTTCACCGTATAAGTAAGAGACTTGTCAATACCATTTCTGTCAATGAATTGGTCAACATTCATGCACGTATAATAAGCTGAGTCTTCTTCCAAGACTTTCTCTTTGCTCAATTCCTGCACGCGCAATTTCATCGTGGTCAGAGAATCGCCATAGAAACTATCAATATAGAGACGAATGTCACACGAATCAGCCAACTGCCCGTTTTCATCAACAATGATTCTTCCCTTATCAGCGGGAAAAGCCTTCATTGAGGGAACATTAAACTGTGCAAGGAATCCCGAAGTGGTGCGAATATTCATTTCAGGATCTTTGATACTGCCCAAATAGCATGTGTTTGTACCAGCATATACAGAGTCGGCCTTTATCGTACGGCTTGTCACATTAAAGTCAGCATCTATTGCGGTCATCCCATCAATCTTGGGCATTACATCATAGCCTATTTTAGAAGTAGAGTCGTCGCAAGCCACAAAAGCTAGGGCACACAACCACAATGCTGAATGGAATAATCTTTTCATAAAAGATGAATTGTAGATTCTTTTCCTTGCAATTCGCGGCAAATCTTGCTCATCGTTTGCAAAGTACAAATTAGAAAAATAAAGTCCATGCTTTCAGGGAACATCTCCGTCATCTGAATGTACATGGACTTTTATAGGGGGACTAAATAAAATTATCTATTATTTATCTGTACTAAGCGATAGAATGCTTATTCTCCGCCAAGCACTTGATCAAAGAACGCATTATAAGCATCTGCTTTAGCCTCCTCGGCGGGAGTATTGAGTACAGGTACGTTGAGTTGCTTTGCATAATCGAGCAATTCATTCTGCTTGCCACTTTCGGCCTCAATTACGCCATCGCTGAATGCTACAGCCAAGCGTCCAAGGCTATCGGCTTTTGTCAAATCCACACCTGCCTGTTGCAGAGTTTCTGCATTGGCACTACGGAAATCAAGACATTCTGCAAAACGTTGCAACTTTGTGGCATCAGGCAATTCACCATAAAGCGTGCTCACCACCTTGGCCTCAGCAAAAGGAGGTTCTTCTCGATAAGCTGTTTTTATATAAAATGGTACGACTGCCGACATCCAACCTTGACAACAAATCAAGTCGGGACACCAACGAAGCTTCTTTACCGTTTCGAGTACGCCACGTGCATAGAAGATTGCACGTTCTATATTGTCGTCGTATTCATTTCCACTTTCATCGGCAAACATGGCACGCTTGTGGAAATAATCATCGTTGTCAATGAAGTAGACCTGCATACGAGCAGCTTGAATGGAAGCCACCTTAATAATCAACGGATGATCTGTGTCATCAATAATAATGTTCATACCTGACAGACGAATCACCTCATGCAACTGATTGCGGCGCTCATTGATAATGCCCCATCTAGGCATAAATGTACGGATTTCGCATCCTTTCTCTTGCAATGCTTGCGGCAACTGTCGACCATCAAGAGCGATGACGCTCTCGGGCACATAAGGAGTCATCTCCTGAGTAATAAACAATACTTTCTTAGACTTCATTATTTCTATATTTTTCCGTCACGCCCATGTATTTGTTATCCTTTATCAAAAAAAGAACAAACTGTCTTCTAAACATGAGCGCAATGGTTCTTCGCATGCAAAGTTACTAAAAAAAACAAGACAAAAGGGCAAATTCACTGGCTTTTAAAGGTCTTCGTGTTAAATATCGCACATTTCAAGGCAGACAATACCAATTATTTCATAATAAATGTGTTATTTTGCACTCCAATTATAGTAAGCGAGGAAACTCTCGCACTAAAAAGACCAAAAACATTATGATAGTCTTCAACACAAAGAAAGACCTTGAAGCAGCTCTCTCCTCTGCCCGTTCAGAGGGTAAAGAAATTGGCCTTGTGCCTACAATGGGAGCATTGCATGCTGGACACGCTTCATTGGTTAAGCGTTCTGTCAGCGAAAACGATATCACTGTCGTGAGCGTATTCGTCAACCCCACTCAATTCAATGATAAAAACGACTTAAACAATTATCCTCGCACACTCGAAGCCGACTGTCAGTTGCTCGAATCATTGGGAGCAACTTACGTGTTTGCGCCGAGCGTAGAGGAGATTTACCCCGAACCCGATACGCGCACTTTCTCATATCCCCCCATCGACTCCGTGATGGAAGGACCGCGTCGACCAGGCCACTTTAATGGTGTATGCCAGATTGTGAGCAAGTTGTTCTACATGGTACAACCCAATCGTGCTTACTTTGGAGAAAAGGACTTTCAGCAGATTGCCGTGATTCGCGCCATGGTGAAAGATTTAAAACTTCCACTTGAAATATGCCCCTGCCCCATCGTACGCGAAGATAGCGGTTTGGCACTCAGTTCACGCAATAGTTTACTCACCGAAGACGAGCGACGCACCGCCGTATGCATTTCACAAGCTCTGAAGACGAGCGTTGAATTTGCCAAGAGCCATACAGTAAAAGAAACTCACGATCTTGTGATTGGCGCTCTAAACGCCACGAAGGGGCTTGAAGTAGAGTATTTCGAGATCGTAAATGGCATAACCTTGCAGCCTATTTCTTCATGGGACGACACCGACTATATCGTTGGTTGTATCACCGTATATTGCGGTCATCGTCCTGTACGCCTCATTGACAATATTAAATACAAAGGATAAAATGCTCCTCACACTTCTAAAATCAAAGATTCATTGTGCGGTGGTCACTGAAGCCAACCTACATTATATGGGAAGCATTACCATAGATCAAGACCTTATGGACGCTTGTGGTATGGTGGCTGGAGAACAAGTGCAAGTGGTCAACAATATGAATGGTGAACGCGTTGTAACTTATATTATTGCTGGTCCTCGCAAATCGGGATGTATTTGCCTAAACGGTGCTGCAGCCCGTTTATTTCAAGTAGGCGACGAAATCATCATCATGGCATTTGCACAAATGAGCCCTGACGAAGCCAAGACTTTCAAACCTCAGGTAATTTTCCCAGAGGGAAAGAACAATGAATTAAAAGCGTAGCTTCGCCAACACGCAACTCTCCGTATTGAGAAAGATTGAAAGTTACTACAATACGAAACAATACTTATTGAGAGTTCTAAAGAAACTCGCAACCCAGACGCTTATACATCTGAGTTACGAGTTCTTTTTTGTTTAAATTCTAATAGAGAATGATTCCTAGAGGCACAAAGAGATTATGCTTTCTCTTCTTCATGATCTTCAATCAATTTCTTCTGCAAATCTCCGGGAACAAGTTCGTAGCTTGCAAACTTCATTATAAAAGAAGCACGCCCACCAGTAAGTGAACTCAAAGCCGTAGAATAGTTCGACATTTCTTTCAATGGCACTTTGGCTTGCAGTTTTTCATAACCATTCTCGCTACTCATACCTACAATCAAGCCTCGACGGCCCTGCAGATCGCTCATTACATCGCCCATTTTTTCAGCAGGTACAAAAACTTCCACATCATAGATAGGCTCAAGAATCTTCGGTCCAGCCTCTTTGAACGCCTGACTGAATGCGTTTCTTCCAGCAAGCATAAACGACAATTCATTAGAATCTACAGGGTGCATTTTCCCATCGTATACCACAACTCGAACATCGCGAGCATAGCTTCCTGTAAGAGGACCTTGCTCCATCCGACTCATAATACCCTTCAAGATAGCTGGCATGAAACGTGCATCAATAGCACCTCCCACTACGGAATTGATAAAGACCAACTTGCCTCCCCATTCCAAAGGTATTTCTTCTTTACCTTTGATGGTCACGCGTATTTCTTGTCCACCAAACTTATAAACTGTAGGATCAGGCATACCATCACTATAAGGCTCTATCACTAAATGAACTTCACCAAACTGACCTGCGCCACCACTTTGTTTTTTATGTCGATAGTCAGCTCGAGCAGCTTTAGTAATTGTCTCACGATAAGGTATGCGTGGTTCTGAAAACTCTACTGCGATTTTGTCCAAGTTTTCCAGACGCCACTTCAATGTACGAAGATGAAATTCACCCTGGCCATGCACGATAATTTGTCGAAGTTCCTTACTCTGTTCTACTTCCCAGGTTGGATCTTCCTGACGCATGCGATTGAGCGCAGCCATCATCTTTTCTGTTTCAGATTCGTTTACCGCACGGATAGCACGTGAACATTTGGGATTAGGATATTTGATAAAGTTAAATTTATTCTCGCAGTCCTTGCCATTCAGAGTATTGCCTGTTCTCACATCTTTCAGTTTTACAGTGCAACCAATATCACCAGCCTGCAACGAATCTACTTTTTCACGATTGGCACCAGAGCATACAAAAATCTGTGCCATGCGTTCTTTTGAGCCACGATCTGCATTTGTTAAGTCATCACCCTCATGCACTGTACCACTCATTACTTTGAAATATTGTACATCACCGATGTGCGGTTCAACGCCTGTCTTGAAAAAATAAATAGAAGTCGGTCCATTAGGATCGGGCTTTACTTCTTCACCACGTGTATTGTGTACTGCAGGCATTTCATCGACGAAAGGAACTACATTGCCTAAAAATTCCATCAATCGCCCTACGCCCATATCCTTCGAAGCGCATACACAGAATACGGGGAAGATGCTTCTCGTCACCATTCCCTTACGAATACCTTCGCGCATCTCATCCTCTGTAAGCTGTTCTGTTTCGAAGAATTTTTCCATTAATCCTTCGTCATTTTCAGCAGCAGCCTCTACCAACGCTTTGTGTAATGCTTGCGCTTTTTCTATTTCCTCTGCGGGAATATCTTCTACCACAGGATCACCACCATCAGGTCCCCATGAAAGCTTCTTCATCAATATAACATCGATGAGCGCGTTAAAATCAGCACCCGTTTTTATTGGATACTGCACTGGTACAGTCTTTGTGCCATAAATACTTTGTAGTTCTTCTACAATGACATCATAGTCACATCCCTCAGAGTCGAGTTGGTTTACAAGGAAAATGACAGGCTTGTGTAACTTCTCCGTATAGCGGAAATGATTTTGTGTGCCTACCTCTGGTCCAAATTGGCCGTTAATCAGCAACACAGCGGTGTCTGTCACATTGAGCGCGGTCAGCACAGCGCCCACAAAATCATCTGAACCCGGACAATCTATAAAATTGAGTTTCTTTCCTTTCCATTCTGTATGAAACACCGTAGAGAACACAGAATAGCCATAATCTTGCTCTACAGGAAAATAGTCGGAAACAGTATTCTTTGCAGTAATGCGTCCACGACGTTTTATCTGACCACTATGAAAGAGTAACGACTCCGTCAGAGTGGTCTTACCCGATCCATCGTTACCTAAGAGTGCAATGTTTTTAATCTCGTGAGAATTATAAACTTTCATGGTTTTGAGGAATTAAGTTAAGGAGTTCGCATCTCATTTGGCCTTGCTTTAAGCCCATTAGGAAATGCAACGCACGAAGTGTTTCTTCGTTTTGCGCCGCAAATTACTGCTTATTTTTGTAAACTCAAAATATCATTTATATGTTTAATAGCAGTTTTTCTTTATAAGCACTTCGATATGCTATGATTTTTCCTCATTAAGAGTTGAAGCCAATCTCTATATAATTAACAAACTCAACTTTTGGATTTAGACTTTTTCTCGGTTCTCCTTTCTTATCTGTCTCAATTCTATCGCAAAAGTTGTCCCTTTGTTTACTTGACTACTTTGCACGTAGATCAAGCCATGATGATACTCCTCCACAATGCGTTTAGCCAAAGAGAGGCCAAGTCCCCAACCGCGCTTTTTCGTGGTAAACCCTGGTTTAAACACTGCTTTAAATCGATTACGAGGAATACCCTTCCCTGTATCTGTGATGGTAAGGCGGACGTAGGGATTACCATGTTTCACAAAAGCAAAAGGATGCACTTGAAGCGTCAAGCTACCTATTCCCTGCATGGCATCAATGGCATTCTTGCAAATATTCTCTATCACCCATTCAAACAACGGGGCATTAACCATTGCAAAAACGGGAGTTGAAGCTAATCCTACAGATATGTGCACGCGAGAGGAGGTGCGACGATCAAAGTAATCAGCAACGTTAGCCACAATATCGTCTACATTTTGTACCTTTAGTTCGGGAGCAGATCCTATCTTTGAAAAACGTTCGGCAATAAGTTCAAGTCGCTTTACGTCTTTCTCCATTTCCTGTATCATCTCTTCATCAGGATAGGTTTCGCGCAATACTTCATTCCATGCCATTAGCGAAGATATAGGCGTTCCTAACTGATGAGCCGTTTCACGAGAGAGGCCTACCCATACGCGGTTTTGCTCTGCACGTTTGGAAATAAGCAAAGCAGCTATAGCTATGAGAAAGAATAGAGCTACTACACCGAGCTGTACATAAGGATAGATCGTAAGACGCTGCAGCAAAAAAGATTCTTTATAATATATATATATATAATTAGGCGACGATTGTCCATGCTGGCTTAGCTCCATTCGCATCACTTCGCCATGAAGTTTCATATCTTTCGCGACCCGATGCAGTATGTCAAGTGAATCTTCCCCCGTAGGTTCAGGACGCAAATTACGTTGTGTCAATACAGTTCCACTAGCATCGGTTACTACCACAGGAATTGTATGATTGCTATTGATTACCTTTAAAACGAGATTCAAATCTGTCGACTCATCAGCCGTTGTCAACGAGCTCATGGCCTGCGCCCATACATCCATTTTTGAAACTTCCTCGGCATATAAGTCGCGCGTGAGACGATGTGAATACACAAGCATAGCGGCCGACAAAAGTAATGCCGACAATATAAATACCATTCTGACGCTACGCTTTTTTAAAGGGAACATCATCCTATTTTAGGCTTTCAAACTATCGTTGATTTGCTGAATATAGTTGAGCACCTCATCACGCCCTAAACCATTATCACTACTGGTTATAAAATAAGGAGGGAGTTCTTCCCACTCTTCTCGCAAAGTATTGAGAAAGACTTCAACATTACGTTTTAATTCTCCGCGTTTTGTCTTATCTGCCTTCGTGAAAATCAGGCCGAATGGCACACCATTCTCACCTAGAAATTGAATAAACTCAAGATCTATCTTCTGAGGTTTCAATCGCGAATCAATCAATACGAAGAGACAAGTAAGTTCCTCTCGATTAAGCACATAATAACTAATGAGCTTTTGCAATTTTTCCACTTCTTTCTTACCTCGTTTTGCATAACCATAACCTGGAAGGTCCACCAAGAACCATTCATCGTTGATTACAAAATGGTTAATAAGCATCGTTTTGCCTGGAGTAGACGAAGTCATAGCCAAAGCTTTCCGCTGGGTGAGCATATTGATAAGACTACTCTTTCCCACATTACTTCTGCCAATAAATGCGTATTCGGGTTTATCAGTTACAGGGCATTGGTCTGCCCTACTATTGCTTATAAAGAACTCTGCGCTTTTTATCTGCATGGGATTTTTATCTAAAAGTGTATAATGCGAATGTCTTTTACCGAAATAAGGTGTATAACTCAAGCTTCGGATTTAGTATATATGTTGCAAAGATAGCGCAAACAAAGTGGAGAACAAAATATTAGGCCAAAAGAATGAAATGATCCGCATTTGATAATGAAGATACATGAGACTTCCTCCAATACTGGGTGAAAAACCCCTTTACATAGCCTTTTCGGTAGAACGATTTTATTAAAGTTTCGGATTTAGTTCCAAACGGGCTGAATTATCGCGAACCGAACGCAATCAAGCTTGCTTGAATTGCTGAGCCGCAGCCGATAATGCACGGGCTGAAAG
>ERZ1026901.360-NODE-360-length-39008-cov-9.829461_pt1 | contig 39008 bp, 53 predicted proteins | sample MGYA00380179_ERZ1026901 | MGnify/ENA primary metagenome ERZ1026901 (study PRJEB33269, sample SAMEA4719815) | human gut metagenome | biome: human-associated habitat; feature: organic feature; material: feces | place: Cameroon | collected 2013-10 ... | reverse complement strand
TTTAAGTTATTTTGTTACTAGTTTGTTACTATATGGCTAACTTCCGGTATTCCTTGTTGTGCAACGCCCGGAGCCGTGTGAAAGTGTGAGAAACACATATCTATACTGCTATAGACTCAGGTTATAACTCGTTATAGAACCCTTCGATATTGACAAAAGTAGTTGCGATAGGTTACAATACAAGCATCAGGGAAACACCTGGACTTAAAATAATAAAGTAGTTGCAATTAGTTACAAGAAAGGAGATTAAAATCATGGAATTATATTTCAGAAAAGCCCACAAGAACACAACAATCAAGGGGTATCCGGTAAGGCGTGGAAGTTGGGTACTCTTTGTAGGTCGCAAAGCCGTTGCCTTTTGTAACGGGTGGCATACGGACACGACGCCTTAAATATCTTTGGTAAGTTTGTAGCTGAATGGGAAGAAGACGCTAATAGAAAATATGATATGGCGTACGACTTCAGATATTGATTTCTATAGTGTTCTGGCAAGTATCACGCCAAAAGCTTGCCACCAGTGGAATTACCACAACATTTTACAAGGCCAGCACTACTGGCAAGGAGGAAATTATTATGTTTACACGTGAAGAAGCTATCAGAAACTATGTTAAGAATATGTATGATGAGGAACTCATGTCCCTTGTCAATGCCCTGAATTCCTGGGACGCCCCTTTTGAAAATTGCCAGTGGTATGACATGGAGGAACTGGATGAATTTTTGTCCAACAGTACGCCCACTGAAATCCTTAATATGGGTTGGTTTGGCTCTGAAAGAGGGTTCAACCCTAATCGGGATTATTTCAAGTTTGACGCCTACGGAAATCTTGTCTCCGGATATGATGTCGATGTAGTAGCAGATATCGAGGATTTTATCCCGGATATTATCGACTACTTGCAGGGGGAAACTGTAGGCCATACTGATGATGATACTCTTGACTCAATCATCGAGGCTGATAGTGACGCCCTGTTTGACGAGAACACCTTTGAACAGTCTGAATAATAGTAGTTGCTAACAGTTGCAAAAGGTTCATACAGGTTCACCCTATCAAAAGCCTGTTACCGGTTCCAAAATAACAATATATTTATCAATGAAAGGAAGTTATCACTATGATTAAGGAAGTTTACAATCGCAAGCAAGCCATTGCGGAATTTATCAATAGCAACACTGGGCTTATTGGTATGTTGGAAATTTGCAAGTCGTTGTACAAGCATGACAACATATTCCCAGAATATGTATGGCTTGATAAGGAAGAATTCAAGCACGCCGTACGTAACTGGAACGCCATTGACATTATTAAGGCCACACCAGCAAAAGAACTTGTTAACATGGAATTCTTTCATATCAATGGGGATATAGAAATGTTTTCTGGTGCAACTTTCACGGCACTTTGCAACTATTTCGACCGTGAACATGTAAGGGATAAGGTTATCCGCTATCTGGTAAGTTGTGCATATGGACATACAGGGGATGAAACTCTTGACGGTATTGTAAACTCTACATCTGATACTATGTTTGACGATAGTTTCTACATTTATCACACGGCGGAAGAACGACCAGAAGATTATGAAGACGGCAACGAATAACAGAAAGGATGATTATTATGATGAACCGTGAAAATGCAATTCGCAACTATATTGAAAGTCTTTTTGGGGAAGAATTAAATCGTATTATGTTTTATTTGGCGGATGATACCAACGAATTTGTCGATTTAGTCTGGTATGACATGGATGTATTCAATCTTATGTTTGACGGCACAAACCCTTTCCAAATAGCCGGACTAGTAAGCCATGGCAACTTTGATACCAATGACACATATTTTAGGCTTGATAGCTATGGCAATCTTGAGAGTACAGATAATCATGGTATGGCGGAAGATTGTCTTTATTGGTCAACGGATATAGCAAATTACTGTGTACGTTATGCTGATGAAAATACGGACACTGGAAACGACACACTGAACAGGCTTATCCGTGCCACGGAAGACACCATGTTTAATGATGAATATGAAGAACAGGAATAGAAAGGATGATTATTATGACTAGAAATGAAGCAATTGCGTGCTATGTGGGGATTGAACTTGAAACCGCCGGACTGGTTGACGTATATCAGCACCTTAATGATTGGGACGGTAGTTTTCCGGAATGTGTCGTATACCACATGTGGGAACTGGATACCATTCTGGGGAACATGCTACCCTCTGAAATTCTAGGGCGTACCACTGCTTACTTTAGCATTGATGATGATTACTTCTATATCACGGATAAAGGGATAATCACCAGCGCAAATGAGGATGAAGTGTGCCGACACCTTTCAAAGCATGAGGATGAACTGGTGGCATACTTGCAGTCTGAAGAATACGGACATACCGGAAACCCAGTCCTTGACGCAATCATAGACGCCGATGAAGACACACATTTTAATTCTGATTATGTAGACACATGGGGGGACTAAAATCATGACAAAATATGAACGTATCGTTGAATACATGGATAGCATGAGTAACACGGCATTGGCTTATACTATGGCAAGCGTCTGCTACCAGTACAATTTATATGCCGACCATTGGCAGGAAATGGGTGATTTTGATGAGGTAATGGATGATGTGGAACCGTCTTATGCCGTATGTCTGGCACTGAAAGCACATGGCGATTTTGATTTAACGGATGAATTCTTTATCAGTGATAAAATTAGCTTTCTCTACTCCGCTAATGCTGAAGAAGTTGGAAGAAGTATAAGAAACGACATACCCGAATATGCCAGACTGATTGTGTCTTATGGTGTGTCTGATACAGGTGATAGTGGGCTGGATAGCATTCTGGAAAGGGGAGAAGACTAATGACTTATGAAGAAATTTATGCAATGCACATTGAAGATTTGATTGCCTATTGGAACAACTGGTGTATCTCTCATGAACGCCGGGAGCTTAGAATCTACACCATGGCTGAATGGCGTAATGAAGTTGGTGATTGTCATACGGCAAATTGGTTCATGGATAATGTTGACTTTGACAACTTTAACGCATGGGAAGAGTTCGTGGGGTGGGATGCATGTGATTATGTCTGGCGTTCATCCGATGATATCTTCATGCTTGTTGATGTTGATTTATTGACAGACAACTATTAATCAGGTGGGTTCATCCAGTGAAAGAGTAATTGCGACATAATTTCCAATTGCGACACGTTATAAGGGAGGATATTTATGAGACACATTAAAAGCGTTGACGTAACAGTATACAAGTTCAGTGATTTGTCGGAAAAAGCTAAGCGCCGGGCGATACGCAATCACCGGATGATTAACGTGATAGGTACAGACTGGCTAGAAGTAACACTGAAAAACTATCTGGTCATGTTTCCGCCTACATTCAAGTTGTCTGAATCAGATACTTTAAGAAAGGCCGTGGATACTGAACTTGAAAACTACACGGCATATCTAGACAACGAATTTCAATACTACATATCCGATGACGCCGTGGCACTTGCACTCAAGGATATGGATTTTTACAAAGATGGGAGTGACTTTTGAAATGGTATGGATGCTTACGATTAACATTGAAATAATTGGAATTTTTGACAACATTGAGGAACTGGCATTAGCTATCTGGCAACATAGGGATGAACTTAATTTAGCAGAATGGGTTTATAGTCTTGATGATATCATCGATTATATGGAAGACACACCAACAGATTTTAATGAAGTAATGATAGGAGGCAGCATAACAGATTACACACTCAATATTGATTACACCACATACAGATTACCAAGTCTTACAGAAGAATATCACAGAAAGGCAGGGAGATAATTATGATTACAGGAATTAGATGATAATACGTTAGTGCTGATAGTTAATGCAGGAGGAGCGATGATGAATAGTTTAGTTGAAATGAGAAATAATCAAGTGGTGGTTGATAGCAAAAGTGTGGCCGAAAATTTTGGTAAAAGCCATCGAAATGTCAACCGTGATATTGAAAACTTAATTCAAAAAGATGTGCTCAAAATTGGGCACATGTTTTATGAGACAGAAACTCCCGACTCTTATGGTCGTATGCAGAAAAGCTACTACATGAACCGTGATGGATTTAGTCTTTTGGTTATGGGATTCACAGGTAAAAAGGCTATCGAATGGAAACTTAAGTACATTCAGGCATTCAATGAGATGGAAGAGAAACTCAAAAATCCAATGGGATTACCTGACTTCTCTAATCCGGCTGAAATGGCAAGGGCATGGGCTGATGAATTCGAGAGAAGGAGGCAAGCAGAAGCATTGAATGAAGCTAATAGACCTAAGGTAGAATTTGCCAATGCAGTAGCTGGTTCAGACGGTACTATATCCATGGCTGATTTAGCTAAGTTGCTGAAGCAAAACGGTGTGCGTACTGGAAGAGACCGCCTATATAACTGGATGAGAGAGCACGGATATCTAATGAAACAGGGCGTGTCTAGGAATACCCCAACACAAAGGGCAATGGAAGCAGGATGGTTCAAAGTGCGTGAAAATGTAATCATATCCCCTTATGGTGGAACCATTATCAAGAAAACTACACTCGTAACAGGCAAAGGGCAAGCATATTTTATTAAGAAGTTGTGTCATCAATAAATAATTATAGGTTCTAGCAGATTTACCCATTTTCACTAAGTCTGCTACCAGTTACACTTATCCATTTTAATTATAGCAAAGGAGACATGCAAATGGCAACACTTCAGGATGAATTGAATTTAGAAAAGACAATCAAAACAGAAGCAAGAAATCGTGTTAAGCAGATTTTAAACAATGCATTTGCTGATGAAGATGTCATGCACACTAAGCTAGGCAAGAGAGTGAATGAATATGGGTTTGATACTTATGTAACCCACGTAAAGAATTTCATTGAAAAAGAAGTACGTCCTAAATGTGGTGTACAGGCTCGCTATCATGATGTGGTGTTGTCTTTAAGCGAACTTTACGATATGCCAGACCTTATCACACTTTGTACACTCATAACCACCACAACGGTGATAAATGCAGTAATGACTAAGAAAACCGCATTGTCTGATATCGCTAATCTCATGGCAATCAGGTTTGAACACGAAGCACATTACCAGTATTTCCTGAATCGTGAAGACGTAGCAAAGGCAAAAAAGACAGCCATTACAAGGGAAATTGGCAAGCGTGTGTCTGAACATAATAAATCATACTATGCTATCAGATGTATGGAGCACACTAATGACACATGGGTTCCCTTAGATAAAGGTGGTCTGGTGGCATTGTCTGGAAGACTGATTGAAAATCTTATCCGTAGCACAGGACTTTTTGACACATATGACACAACAGGTAGACATGGAAGTAAGATGACTTCTGTTGTGCCTACCCAGAGACTCATTGATATTTGGAATGTGAATGAGACAAACATGTTAGACAACGCTTTTCAGAGTACACCAATGATTATTGAACCAGAAAAATGGACAAGCTATACAGATGGTGGCTATTATGGGGAACTTAGAAAGTACTATAAGCTATTAAGACTGCATGGTATGAACACTTTCTTTTTTGATAGCTATCTGGAGAGGTTAAACGAAACAGACATATCACCAGTCTTGCGAGCCGTGAACGCTATCCAGAGCACTCCTTGGGTTATTAATAAGGATGTCCTCAAAGTGGCACAAAAAATCATCCTCAATGGTGAAGAGCTTGCAGGTGTTCCCCGTGGTAAACCGCTTCCAGAGATTCCAGAACTTACAGGAAACTACACGCCGGAAGAATTAAAGACACATAAGAAGAAGATGGAAATGCGTATTAAGGATGAACAAAGACGTGTGTCTAAATTCCTTAGAGCCCTGAGGACAGTCAAGACAGCAGAAAGATTTAAAGGCTACCATGCTATATGGTTCCCATGCAATATGGACTTTAGAGGACGTGTCTATCCTATTCCTACCTTTAGTTTTCAGGGAGATGACTTGACTCGTGGTCTTATCCTTATGCAGGATGTTCCGGCAGCAAAGGACAAAATGGCGGAGTTTTGGTTTAATGTCGCAGGATGTGAATTCACTGGCAATGACAAAATATCCTTTGATGAAATGCAGGCTTGGGTAGCAGACAACAAAATGACGATATTAGAAATAAGTAAAGACCCATTTGGTAATGCTATGAAGTTTTGGACTGATTGTGATTGTCCATTCCAGTTTTTGTCTTGGTGTTTTGAATACAAGAAACTTCAGGACTACAAGGAAGCACACAATGGCTCATGCATCGGTTGGAAGTGTGGTGTTCCGGTAGCATTTGATGGTACATGTTCTGGACTTCAGCACTTTTCAGCAGCTTTGAGGGATGAAATTGGTGGAAAGGCAGTAAACTTGATTCCTGGGGGCAGACCCCGTGATATTTATCAGGTAGTAGCAGATAAGGTAAATGAAATACTGAAGCAGGACGCCATGAATGGCACACCAGACAAACCAGTTCAGGATGAAGCAGGTGGATATCACATCAAGTTCGGTACTAAGTCTATGGCACAGGAATGGCTTAATTTTGGTGTAAATCGTAAGGTTACTAAGCGTTCTGTAATGACACTTGCATATGGTTCAAAGGAATATGGGTTCAGACAACAGTTACTGGATGATATCATTGAACCAAATATCAAACAGTTTGTTATCAATAAGTACTCATTAGCAGCATATATGGCAAAATTGATATGGGTGTCTGTTACAAAGACGGTTGTCAAGGCCGTTGAAGGTATGAAATGGTTACAGGATGTCGCTAATATCGTGTGCAAAGGTGGCAAGGTGGTTACATGGGTTACCCCTATGGGGCTCCCTGTTCAGCAGAATTATGTGGAAACGACAACAAAGGTATTTAAGTTAAGATTCATGAACACTGAAAAGAGATTCTATGTAACAGACCATACCGGAAATGTAGCTAAGAGAAAGCAGGTACAGGGGATTGCACCTAACTTCATTCACTCTATGGACGCCAGTCATTTGCAGTGGTCTATAAATCTGGCCGTGGATGCAGGGATTCATCATTACGCCATGATTCATGATTCTTATGCGACAAGTCCTGCACAGGCAGACACACTCTTTAAAGCAGTAAGACAGGCTTTTGTACAGATGTATACAGAAAATGATGTGCTAAAGAACTTTGCTGAAGACATGCAGATGCTCACTGATGAGAAGTTACCGGAGAGACCTGAAATGGGTTGTCTTGATATTAATCTGGTGTTGCAGTCTCTTTATATGTTTCATTAAGTAGTTGCGAAGGGGTGCAAATTTTAATATAATAAATCTAAGGAGGAGGTGTGATTTATATGCGTTTAAAAATGATAGATGGAAAAAGAAAAAGAATTAATGAAGGGGGGGTTCCTGTGTATTTAAGAGCACGCATGGAGGAAGAGGATAAAGAGGAATTTAAAGCTATATGTTCAGAGCTTGCCCTTAACCCTTCAGAAGTATTAAGAAAGTTAATAAGAGATTTTGTTGACAAAGGAGGTGTGATTGAATGAGCAAGTCAGTTTTTCTAATAAGGATTCCAAAAGAAGATAAAGATGATTTTTATAATATGTGTGACATGAAAGCATTAAATCCTTCAGAAGTAATAAGAAGATTAATGGCTAGATTCTGCATGCAGCACTATAAAGAGGCAATGCGTGTTAAAGATAAAAGACAGCAGATGAAATAACATGGACAAGGGTGTTCCTAAATGGAGCACTCTTTTTTTTTAATTGCGACACGTTACAAGAGAAAGTTAATTGAGACACGTTATAGGGGGATACTTAAAGTATTACATTAAGTGACACATTAAGATGCATCTTAATAATCATTCTTTAATAAGTAATAATAACTTAAGGTGTTACATTAAGTAATACATTAAGCAGGGTTGTCTTCAATTGCGACACGTTATAGGAGGAGAGGTGATGATGATAATGTTAGACAATGAATATTTGGATGTCTGGAGAGAAGTATTAAGGGAAGAGTTTGACTGGAAGTTATGTTTCAATCAGGAAGTAACTAAGAAGTGTTGGATATGTGGAAAGTATTTTCATCCAATGAAAGGATTTGAAACAGGTTCGCACTACTGTTCTTTTGAGTGTTCAAGTAAAGATGACACACAAGGCCGGACGGCAGGAATAACGCATAAAGACAAAAATGGGAAGATTCGCTGTAGGTGGTGTGGCAAGTTATTTCCATATCACAAGAAAAAGAATAGGGTTGTCTGTTTTTGTTCAAAGCATTGTAGAAAAGAAGCATTATTACACAACAATGAAGACACTTTTGAAGAGTTCCTGAACAGAATAACAGAAAAGCAATACAGGAAGAGGAAAGGAGAAAAATAGTATGCACGTAGACCTTTTTGCAACACCACACAGATTTTTCATTTATATCCCGGATAATGACGTTCTGAAGGTCGTGACTCCTGAGGGCTGCTTGGAAGATATCGGCTGTACAGGACAGGATAGATATGACGCAGACATGGATTTCGTTGAAACACTGCGTTATGATGATATTGAAGGTTTTGTTGGTATACGTTTTAGACTCAATGCGGATTGCAAACTTGTAGATAGATATTTCAATCCACTTGTTGACTATGGCGAAGTACCTACAAAGAAAATCATTGAATGTCTGAGTGATAAGTGCTTACCTGAAGATGACAGTCTTGAAGAAGATTGTGTGAATAGTCCAGATTATTATCAGGTATCTACAGAACAGCCAATCCAGATTATGCGAGAAATCATGTCGCAGGATGAATTTATTGGCTTTTTGTGGGGAAACATTATTAAGTATTCAATGCGCCTGAAGCGGAAAGACAACCCAGTTTCAGAAGCAAAGAAGATTAAGCAGTATGCAACATGGTTGGTCAATGTTTATGACGGAAAGGAGTTGGAAGGTGTTGGCAACGAAGACAACGACACAAACTGGGCGAAAGCCAACTACTAAGAGGAAGCCTACTGTTAAGGTGTTGTCTGGTTCAGTGACTAGTGATTTAGAATTTAAGAGTCCTAAGGATTATATCCTTTCACTAGACGTAACAGACATAGATGTGGCGGATGTGGTCATACCAAAAGGCTACATCCTTTTATTTTGTCCAATTTCGACTAACAATGCCATTTTAACAGCCGTAAGGTACCCAGAAGGTGAACAGACTATCAGGGTTAAGGCATACGCTCTACCACGTAGAATTGGACGAATTTCAAAGGATTCAATCATTGGTTATGGTATTTTGATTAAGAAATGAGGAGAATTGATTATGGCAAACAAGAGACATTACATCGCAGGAGTAACACCAGCAGGACTGGCTAAGTATGCATTTATTTCTAAGCCGGAAGCATGGCAGGGTACAGAAGTAGGATATTCCGTACAGATTAAGATGTCTGAAGAAGACACTAAGGCATTTATTGAACAGCTGACAGATGAACTGGAAAAGGCTAAGGAAAGCATTGAACTGAAGCCAGGTAAGAGATGGTCTAAGGAACCGTCTATGTCTATGCGTACGGATGCAGAAGGTAATATCCTGTTTAAGTTCAAGGCGAAGACAACCATTACTACCAGAGGTGGAGAAACCATTAAGCGGTCTATCCCTGTAGTTGATGCTAAAGGTCATCCAATGCATATTACATCCCTCGGTGATGGTTCCATTATCAAGGTTGCCTACAGTGCTTCTCCATACTGGATGTCTAACAATCAGAACGGCATGACACTGTATCTGAGAGCCATTCAGGTCTTGAAGTATGTACCATATGGTGGTGGCACAGCAGAATCTTTCGGTTTCAGCACTGATGAAGACGGTTATGACGTAACTGAAGATGTAGCTGAAGAAGACTTTGTAGCTGATGATGCTGAATTCTAATGAAGAGAAGATTCTTTAATCGGCATGGTGGATGGTCGAACCGTGTTAAGAGTAAGGAATTTCGTTCTGGTCTTGAAGAGACTGTAGCCGAAGAGCTGAAGAACGCTGGTGTGTCTTATGACTACGAGAAGTATGTAGTTCATTATGAGACGCCACCTAAAGCTCATAGGTATACACCAGATTTTGTGTTGTCTAATGGAATAATTATTGAGACGAAGGGTATCTTTGATTCTGATGATAGACAAAAGCATTTACTTGTCAAGAAACAGCATCCGAATCTAGATATCCGGTTTGTCTTTAATAATCCACGACAGAAGCTTTATAAAGGCTCAAAGACAACATACGGCATGTGGTGTGAGAAGAATGGATTTAAGTATGCTAAAGGTGAAATCCCAGTCTCGTGGCTGAAAGAACGAAAGAAGCGTCTCTGCAAGAAAGATATCCAGAGAAGAAAGGCAGGTGAAATTGGTGGTAAAGATTAAATTTAAGAATCGGGAACAGACCGAATTTATTTCTGTACATGAGGTGAATCTTAATGGTAAGACACATAGAGACATGATTAAGGAAGCCCGAAAGAAGGGAGAGTTTGATGTCCCTTATCATTATCTTGTACATGATACAGGGTCGATTGAAACAGGAAGAAATGAAAAGGCCGTAGGTGGTCGTAGTTTTCCTAGCTATGATAGTGCTGTCTTTATTCTTTGTGACCTTAATGGGCATGACCGGATGACAGATGCACAGGGAGCTGCACTTGAAGTACTTATAGAACAGCTTAGAGTAAGATTTCCTACTGTCAAAGGAGTACTTAGAACCTTTTAATTGATTGAGACACGTTATAGAGAGGGAGGAGGGTTGTTATGGTTTCTACAGTAGTAAAGGAGCACTGTCCATGTCCAGATTGTGGAAGCAGTGATGCATTATGTTATTACAGCGATGGTCACACATACTGTTTTTCGTGTCAGGCCTATCATTCTGGAGAAAGAGAGATGCCAAAAACTATGACAACAGTTATCCCCGAAAGTGATATGTATTTCGATGTCTTAAGAGCAAGAGGGATTCGTAAGGAAACATGCGTCAAGTATGGTTATTACAAGGCGCAGGAAGCTCAGGTTGCCTGTTACTACAATGATGATGGCACATTGATTGGTCAGAAGTTGCGTTACAAAGATAAACGCTTTGAGACCCGGGGTAAGAAGTTTACTACACGTTTCTTTGGACAGCACTTATGGCCTAATGGGCACAGGAAGATGCTTATTGTCACTGAAGGGGAAATTGATTGTCTTACCGTATCTCAGATTAATGGCAATAAATATCCGGTTGTGTCTATTCCTGCAGGTGTGCAGAGTGCTAAGAAGGTATTCAAGGCACAGGCTGATTGGCTGAACTCATTCGATAAGGTTGTTGTCTTTTTCGATATGGACGAAGCAGGGCGAAAGGGCGTAAAGGAAATTGAAGGTATCCTGAAACCTCGAAAATTGTTCATTGCTACCTTGCCTTTTAAAGACCCTAATGAAGCACTGCTTGCAGGAAAACCTGATGTAATCATTGACTCTATCTGGAACGCTAAAGAGTACAAGCCGGACGGAATAGTCAATGGCAGAGACCTTTGGAACGCCGTGTGTGAAGAAGTAGACAATAAAGGCTATCCCCTTCCATGGGACAACATTCCTATTAATAAGAAGATTATGGGATTCCGGAAGGGAGAGCTTGTTGTCTTGACAGCTGGCACAGGGGTTGGTAAGTCAACATTTGTCAGACAGATTGCTTATGACTTTGGTGTAAAGCAGGGGCTGAAGATTGGTATGCTCATGCTTGAAGAAAACGTAGGTCGCACGGCTAAAGGTCTGATGTCAGTCCATGCAGGAGCCAGACTTTATATAGACAGACATGCTGTTTCTGAAGATGAATATCGTAAGGCGTTTGATGAAACTTTAGGAACAGGTCGTTATGTCTTGTATGAACATTTTGGTTCCTTGGATGGAGACAACCTGATGAATAAGATTCGCTATATGGCAGTAAGTGAGAATTGTGATTTCATTGTCCTTGACCATATCTCAATCGCCATATCAGGGCTTGAAGGAGACAATGAACGTAAGCTGATTGATGTACTGATGACGCAACTCAGGTCACTTGCAGAAGAAACAGGAGTAGGTCTGATAATCATTAGTCACTTGAGACGTGCGACAGGGAGCGAAGCTAAACCATTTGAAGAAGGTGGAACGGTTTCATTATCACAGCTCCGTGGTTCAGGGGCTATTGGACAGCTTGCAGATACAGTTATAGGTCTGGAAAGAAATCAACAGGCGGATGGAGAATTAAAGAATATTGTAAGATTGCGTGTCCTGAAGTGTCGGTGGACTGGTGAAACTGGCATTGCTGGGCACCTTTTTTATGATAAACAACATGACAGGCTCGTAGGTGTTGAACGTATTTCAGACTTTGTAAAGAGTGAGGATGAAGAATGTGGAGTTAATTTTTGATATTGAAACAGATGGGCTATTAGATACATTGACGCAGATGTTCTGTATGTCTATCTGGGACGGAAAAGTTATGCACTCTTTTAGACCTGAAGATTGTGAGAATGGTGTCAGGATGTTACTAGATGGTCTTAACAATGGTGCATATCTTGTAGGACATAACATTATAAACTTTGATATTCCGGCTATTCATAAGCTTTATCCATGGTTTGATGTGCCTAGAGAAAGACGCAATCAGGTTATAGACACATTGGTTATGGCACGTCTTATCAAAGGTAACATTGTTGATTCAGACATGATTTATAAGCGAGTGGGTGCAATGCCGGGCAAGCTTGTTGGCTCTCAGTCTCTTAAGGCTTGGGGCTACAGACTTGGCAATCACAAGGGAACTTATGCAGAAGATACTGAAGATGCATGGGGATGCTTCAATGAAGATATGTTGTCTTATAATCAGCAGGATGTGCGAGTCACGACACAGCTTTATGAATATCTCAAGTCACAGCCTTGTTCTGATTCTTCCCTTCGTCTTGAACATGATGCTACATGGCTTATGGCAAAACAGGAACGTAATGGATTCCCATTTGATGTCAAGAGTGCAGAGAAGTTGGAGCTCACATTACGTAAGAGGGAGAGTATTCTTTCTGCTCAGCTGATGCAAATTTGTCCTCAGATTCCTGATAAGGTGTTCGTTCCAAAGAGGGACAACAAGAAGATGGGATATAAGAAAGGTGTTCCTATCCAGAGATATAAGGATTTCAATCCTAACTCAAGACAGCAGATTGAATGGCTTATTACTAAGCATTATGGATACGTTCCTTCTAATCCTGATTTGTACACAGAAAAAGGACACCTCAAGGTTGATGAAGACACATTCCACTTTTTGGCAAGTGATACAGATGCGTCTGAGGGAGTGAGGTCTTTAGCAGTCGTAGTGGAAGAGTACTTGATGATAAAGAAACGTTTAGGCCAGCTTGCAGATGGAAGTCAGGCATGGCTGAAGTTAGTTAAGGATGATGGAAAGATTCATGGCAAGGTCAACCCGTGTGGAGCAGTGACAGGGAGAGCGACACATTCTAACCCTAACGTGACACAGGTTCCACATAATGCCAGCCCTTTTGGTGAAGAGTGTCGTAGCCTTTTTGGTGTTCCTAAAGGCTGGGTTCAGGCAGGTATTGATGCTTGTGGCCTTGAACTTCGTTGTCTTGCTCATTTCCTATATCCATACGACAAAGGAGCTTATGCACATGTTGTAGTTCATGGGGATATTCATACATTGAACCAGAAAGCAGCTGGACTTGCTACCAGAGATGAAGCGAAGAGATTTATTTATGCATTCCTTAAACTGTTGAGGAATTAAAATCCATTGAAAACGGTGAAACTCTCAAGTAGACAACACCGTGCGAAGCGAAGAAAGAAAGGATGAATATGACACGAGAAGAATACTTACTTAAAATCTTGCATGACTGGAACCCATCAAAGAGTAAACAGACAGCAAAACCTAATAAATATCCGCAGGGGTATTTCCATGTTAAGAAGTGTAAACATTGTGGAAAAGAGTTTACACCAAAGGCTCCCTCAGAAAAATATTGTAGTGACTTCTGTAAGAACTACGCTAGCACTGATGCTTACTATGAGAGAGTGTATGGGATAACTTTGAAAGAATATTTGGATATGGCTGAAAAGCAGAATTTTGTTTGTGCACTTTGTGGTAAGCCAAACTTTGCAATGGGTGTAAATCATACAGGGTGTCTGGTTGTAGACCATGACCACAGGTCTGGAAAAGTAAGAGGACTTCTTTGTCATAATTGCAATAGAGCTTTAGGGTTGTTTCAGGATGACTCTGACTTGATGCAGAAAGCCGTCGAGTATTTGAACGTGTAACGACTATTCCGAAAGGAAGTACACCTAAGCAGGTGGAAGCGGTGGACATAGATGAGATAGTCTGTTCTTTATGGCGACATAAAGCAGTTCATAAGAGAACGCTTAGGGAGTAGCGAACCCTAGGGAACATTAAAGTATGGTGCAGGGGATAAGAAGATTGGAGACTTGGTTGGTGGGGACGCTCAGACAGGTAAGGAAGTTAAGGCACGATTCCTTGCTAAGACACCAGCTATCCAGAAGCTCAAAGATGATATTGAGGATGTCTTGATTAATAAAGACAAAAGCAGTTACGACTACAGAAGAAAGAAATACAAGCTTGTCTGGAGAAGACACTATCTGCTTGGTCTTGATAAGAGGAGACTTCATGTACGTTCTTTACATTCAGCATTAAACCTTCTGCTACAGTCAGCAGGTGCGGTTGTGTGTAAGCACTGGATTGTTCGCACTGAAGAAAGACTTCTGGCTCGTGGCTTGAAGCACGGATGGGATGGAGACTTTGCACTCATGGCTTGGGTACACGATGAACAGCAGATTGCTTGTAGAAATCATGAGATTGCAGAGATTGTCGTTGAAGAAGCTCAACAAGCTATGCGAGACACACAAGCCTTTTATCACTTCAATGTACAGTTGGATACAGAAGGAATTATAGGAAGGAACTGGTGTGAATGTCACTAAACGAACGCAAGTTGTCACTTGAAGATGTTATTGATAACGTTAAGGCAGATATCAAAGAATTGTATGACAGAATGGGTAGACAGACTGCTTACCTCGCAGTTGACGTACTTAATATTATGGAATTTGAAAGGAGACCACAGTATGCCAGTATTAAACATGATAGAAGATAAAGACAACAAGATTAAGACATCCCTTGGTACAATGTCTTTTTATGCTTCTCAGGGATTTGCTGATGTTAATTCAGAATATGAACTGAAGGAACTTTTGGATGATTACACAGCGGTGATTAATTCCGAATATGAAGTAGCAAGAGCATTGCTGAAGAGAGCTAAGACAAAAGAAGATTTGAAGATGGGTGATTGAGTATGACCAGTGAAGAAAAGGAAGAAGTGATGACAGCCGTGGAACATATGAAAGAATATGGCGGAAAGAACGCAAAGAATATTATTGACCGTATGGCAATGTTTAAAGATAATGTAGACAACATGTTCTTTATGCTTGATGACCAGATGGCAATTAAGGTTCTGTATGATGATTTAAGCAGACTCCTGTTTTCATCCCGGTGTTATGCAGAAGAACGTACAAAAGACTTGGATACGACAAGGGAGATACTTGAATGAAGCTACTGTTTGATGGAGATATGGTTGTCTTTCGAGCCTGTTCAGCCGTGGAGTTTCCTGTGAACTGGGGGAATGACTTATGGCTGCTTTATGCTGATGCTGCTGACGCCAAAGAACAGGTTGATGCTTTTGTCGAAGATACCGTAAATGCCGTGTTGTCGAAAATGAACTATGAAGGGGCATACGACATTATCATGTGCTTTACGTGTGACCATGATAACTTTAGAAACAAGATTCTTCCAACATACAAGGGAAACAGAAAAGGAAAGATGAAGCCTATCTGCTATGGTGCTGTTCGTGACTGGGTGAGAAAGAATTACTATTCACTTCAGCGTAACACATTGGAAGCAGATGACCTTTGTGGGATTATTTCTACACGCTTTCCTGATGAAGCTGTTGTGATTTCTGGGGATAAGGACTTTAAGTCTATCCCCGGATTTTTTTATGACTTCATTCATGGAGACCTGATTCATAGCACTGTTGAAGAAGCAGACTACTGGCATTTGATTCAGACAATGATTGGAGACACAGCAGATAATTATAAAGGTTGCCCTGGTATTGGTATTAAGACAGCAGAGAAGTTGTTCAAGAAGTATGGCGCGACTTGGAACACGGTTGTTAAAGCTTTTGAAAACGCAGGATGTACTGAAGAAGATGCACTAGTGCAGGCCAGAGTTGCACGTATCTTGAGAGATGAAGACTTTAAGAATGGAGAGGTGAAATTGTGGACTCCTTAATATGGGTGTTTGTCTTTTGGGACTTAGTCCTATTCATGATTGCTTATTTATTCAGAAGGGGAGAAGAATAGTGTGGGACTTTGATGATATGGTCATAGTTGTTGCACTGATAATGGCTTTTGTTTTCTTCTTTGCATTTTGATTAGGAGGAAAGATTGATGACTTGGGTAGTTATTCCTTTTCATGATGGTTATGTTGTAGTTAGAAATGGTGATGATGGAACCCCAGAAGTGGTAGACCATTATTATTTAGAAAGACAGCAGGCAGAAGAAATTGCTGAATGGCTGAATGACAGAGAGGAAGATGATTAATGGTTTTTGTAGAGAATCAGGAAGTATGGGGATTTGAACATGCTATCAGAGGTATGAGGAATCCGTTGAATAGTTGGAGTAAGTCTGACAGTCATGCAGATGATAGTGGTGAATTTGTTGTCGGTGAGAAAGACTTGGCATTGATGAAGCATTTGTGTGGTGCAGGTACTGAACAGCGGAAGTTCTTGAGACAGATTTTTGTATCCATGGACATCACTGCTCCTCTGTACTGGTGGAAAGAGTTCGACACATACAAGGTTGGTACAGTGTCTAATTCTTGTTCTACCATGCACACACTCCATAAACGTGACTTAGACATTGATGATTTCAGCGTTGAGAGCTTAGGTTATGACCAGAATAAAGTTATGCTTGACCTGATTCAGACACTTAATGCTCTGAGAAATATATACGTAGACACAGGAGATAAGCGTTACTGGCGTATGATGATTCAGTTACTGCCAGAAAGCTTTAACCAGAGAAGAACAATTACGATGAATTATGAAAACGTGTTGTCTATGATTAAGCAGAGAAAGAACCACAGACTCTCTGAATGGTGTACTTTCTGTAAGGATTTGTCTGATTTGCCATACGTCAGAGACCTAATTGCGACACGTAATAGTTAACATTAATTGCGACACGTTATAAGGAGAGGAGGGAGAGACAATGTTCGTTTTTGATACAGCGATGGAACGTCTGAAGAAAGAATTTGACCCTAGCTACATTGGACGCATGGACATTGGCAGTGAAGAAATGCGCCTTGGATATGTGACCGGAGCTTGGGATGTAATTCATACACTTCAGGCTATTCAGGAAGGAGAAAAGGACGAAGATGTGTTGGGGGACGAAGACACTTAAATTGCCTAATCCAACTGCTATACGTGACTCACAGACAGCAGATGCCGTAGACCCAGAGCCTGTAAAGTTTGGTGGGTTTAGCGATTGGCAGAGGTCATCCAGAGAGAAAGGTGTGTCCGCTCTGAAGATATCTAAGCAGGAAACCATGAGTGACACACTGAAGAAGCAGAGAAGTTCAGGAGTTAATTATTTCTAATAAGGGGGACAAATAGGATGAGTTGGATTAGTCATGCATTTCATAGTGTTGGGCATGCATTTAAAAATGTTTTTCATGGCGTTGGACAGGCAGTAAAGAGTGTCATTGGAATTGCTTCCGGGGGCATGCTGTATGACGGTGCTCAGAACGTAAAGGTTGAAAACGGGGGCTCTACACCAAACCTTGTAGCAGCTCCGGCAGTTGCAGCTCCTGAACCAATTGTCGGAGCCGAAGATGAATCCCTTACGGGGAGACGAGTGAAGAAGAACAATAAGGGTAAATCGTCACTATACATCAGCTCAGGAGGCGGAGGTTATACTGGCGGTGGTGGTATGACAGGAACGGGGCTTAACCTCTAATGACAAAGACAGTTGATATAACCAAGAACAGAGAAGAAACAGCGAAGTCAGCGTACGAAAGACTCTCTTCAGACAGAAACGCTTATATCACACGTGCAGAAGATTGTGCTAAGTACACGATTCCATCACTGTTCCCTGAAAGTGGCTCTAACGCCTCGACAACGTTTTCGACACCATATCAGAGCTTTGGGGCTAAGGCAGTCAACAATTTGACATCTAAGCTTGCACTTGCTCTTATGCCACCTAATACTGCTTTCTTTAAACTCAATCCTTCTGAAGAAGCTAAGGCAGACCTGCAACAGAATAATGAAATGTCACAGCAGGTTGACCAGCAGTTGATGCGTATTGAAGACATTGTGATGAAGTATGTCGAGACAAAACAGGTACGAGTGACAGTCACAGAAGCCCTTAAGCTTTTGATTGTCTCTGGTAATGATTGTCTTTACTTGCCACCACAGGAAGGTGGTATTAAGCTTTATCGTCTGAATAACTACGTTGTCAAGAGGGACGCTTTGGGTACATGGATTAGACTCATTACTCTTGATAAGGTAGCGTGGGCAGCTCTCCCTGAAGATGTACAGAATATGATTTCTAAGACATCCAATGATAGCGGAGAGAAGAAACCAGAAGATGAAGTAGAAATATACACTGATGTTCAGCTTATAGGTGATGAATACCAGTCATATCAGGAAGTTAATGGTGAGGTGATTCAGGGGACAGAACAGTCTTTCCCTAAGGATAAGGCACCGTGGATTCCATTGAGAATGGTAAAGATGGATGGTGAATCTTATGGTCGTTCTTTCGTAGAAGAATACCTGGGGGATTTGCGTTCACTTGAAAACCTTTCTAAGGCTATTGTTGAACTTTCTGCTATTTGTGCCAGTGTATACTTCTTGGTTAATCCTAATGGTATAACCAGAGTATCTAAGTTGTCTAAGGCGCAGTCCGGTGCGTTTGTATCTGGACGTAAGGAAGACATCACAGTATTGCAGTTGGATAAGTATCAGGACTTGAGTGTAGCACAGCAGACAGCAAGCAACATTGAACAGCGGTTGTCTTATGCATTCCTGATGAATAGTGCAGTCCAGAGAAACGGTGAACGTGTCACAGCCGAAGAAATTCGATACGTGGCAGGTGAACTGGAAGACACATTGGGTGGTATTTATTCTATCTTGGCACAGGAACTTCAGCTTCCTCTGGTTAAGCGTCTGTTGGCTCAGCTTGAGTCTTCTGGGAGCATACCGCCATTACCAGAAGAATTGGTTGAACCTGAAGTAATTACTGGTGTTGAAGCTTTGGGACGTGGTCATGATTTGTCTAAATTACAGGCTTTCTTGGAACTTCAGCAGATGAATCCAGAAGCACAGACACGCTTAAACTGGGGACAGATTATGATTATGGAAGCGACATCCCTTGGTATCAACACTGAAAATCTGATTAAGACAGATGAAGAATTACAGCAGGAACAGCAACAGCAGATGATGGCAAGTATGGCAGAGAAAGCCAGTCCGCAGTTAGCTCGAGGCATGGTAGATGGAATGAATAACAGTGAAGGAGGAGAATAATTTTGGAAGAGAATGAAAGTGTATATCCGGAAGGTGCGGTAACAGGGAGTGCAGAAGATGTTCTTAAAGACCACGAAGATGTGGAAATCAAGAACTCTAATACAGAAACCGTGGGTGTCAAGTCTGAAGAAGACAAGCAGACAGAAGAAGCTGAAAAACAGGATGAACAGAAGAGTGAACAGAGTGAAGAGAAGAAGCCTGATGATGATGAAAAACCTGATGACATTCAGTCTGAAGTAGACACACAGAATAAAGCTGCTCAGGACATGAAGGATGACCTCACTAAGAGAGGGATTGACTTTGATGCCTTGAGTGATGAATACGACAAAAATGGTTCTTTATCTGAAGATAGCTTTAAGAAGCTTGAAGAAGCAGGCTATCCGAAGAGTGTTGTTAGTGCTTACATTGCCGGACTCGAAGCCACAGCAGAGAAGTTTGTAAATGATGTCGTGACCCATGTAGGGGGTGCGGATAAGTATCGACAGATTGCGCAGTTTATAGCTACATCGGGACAGGCAGACGCTTATAACTCCTTGCTTGAAAAGGGTAATTTGTCGGAGATTAAATTGGCTCTTGATGGCTTTCGGGCAAGAATGCAAGCACGCACTGGAAGCACTGGTCGCTCTATTCTTGGCGGTAGTGGTTCTGGTAAGAGTAATAATGGCTATGGCTCTAAACAGGAAATGGTGAAAGCGATGTCTGACAAACGTTATGGTCGTGACAAAGGCTACACCATGGAAGTTCAGCGCAAAGTCATGAACAGTTCTTTTATTGGTTAATTAATGGAGGTATTTGATAATTGGCAAACGTAACAATTGCACAGCCAGGTTTGGTTGAAGGTGGTTCTGATTCCCTTCAGATGTACTTGAAGGTCTTTGCAGGGGAAACCATTACTGCATTTGAACGGGCTTCTGTAACTAATGGCAGACACATGGTTCGCTCTATTGCAAGTGGTAAGAGTGCGCAGTTCCCTGTATTTGGTCGTGCATCCGCAGCTTATCTGAAGTCTGGGAAGTCCCTTGATGACCTTCGTAAGAACATTCCGGGCGCAGAAAAGATTATTCAGATTGATGGTCTCCTGACCACATCTCAGCTTATTTCTGACCTCGATGAAGCAATGTCCCACTACGACATCCGAGGAGAATACTCCAGACAGATGGGTGAAGCACTGGCACTGGCAGCAGACGGAGCAGTCCTTGCTGAAGCTGCTAAGATGGTAGTTGCTAATAAGGAAAACATCACAGGTCTGGGTAAGGGTGAAATCATCACCAGTAAGCTCCCAGCAGAAGATATTGGTGTAACTGAAGCAATGGGTAAGAAGATTGTGTCCATGCTTCTGAACATCAAGTCCAAGATGTCTAACAACTACGTTCCGGCAGGCGAACGCTATGTATTCATGAAGCCAGATGGTGTCAATGCACTGGTAGCTTCTCTGGTCGCTATTAATCGTGACTATGGTGCAGTAGCTACTATTACTGACGCTAACGTTCTTCGTGTAGCAGGCTTTGATATCATTGAATGTCCGCATCTGACCGCAGGTGGCGCAGAAGTCAATGATGGCGTTATTCAGGGCACTGGTCATGTATTCCCAGCTGATTACAAGGATACTTGCATGTTCATTGCTATGCATCGAACCGCAGTAGGCACTGTTAAGCTGAAAGACCTTGCACTTGAACGTGCTCGTAGAGCTGAATATCAGGCAGACATGCTCGTAGCATCTTATGCAATGGGGCATGCAGGACTTAGACCTGAAGCAGCTTATATGGGTGTAGTCACCACTCAGGTCTGAGTTTAATTTTATTTATTAGTTTAGTTTAGTCCATAAAGAGCATACAGCTAGTTCAACTAGCACATTAGAACCCCAGAGAGTGCTACCAAAGGAGCCCCTCTGGGGTTCTTCTCATCGTTGCTATGAGGTGAATAGTCTTGTAGTGACGCTTAAATCATAGTGGTGTGTCTTTCTAATCCTCCTCTAAGGACACATCACTCTAGTTAATAATAAGGAGAGTATATATGATAGTTACGCCAATGACAGAACTTGAAGCAGTGAATGAAATGCTCTCAGCAGTCGGTGAATCTCCTGTTAATTCTATAGAAAATCCTAATAATGTAGATGTCATTAATGCAATCAGAATTTTAGGGAGTATCAACAGAAGAATCCAGTCGAAAGGTTGGACATTCAACCATGTGTCTGAGTATACACTTAATCCAGATGCTCATTCACATAAGATTCGTTGGATATCGACAATCCTTTATATCGTAGGTACAGATGGAACACACTACGTAAAGAAGGGTGACTATATTTACGACTTCGATAACCAGACAGACATGTTTGAGAATCCGATTGATGTCGAAGTTATCTGGTTAGTTGATTTTGAAGACATGCCCACACCAATGAGAGCTTATGTCACAGCTAAAGCAGCTCGTACATTCCAGTCGAGATACTTAGGCGACACCTCGTTGTCTGAAGAACTGGTTCGGGATGAACAGGAAACGTGGGCGAATTTGATGGAGTACGAACTGGGCACAAACGACTTTAATATGTTCAATATTCCGGGCGTACAGACAATTAAGACAAGAGGTAATTAATACATGGAGAATCCACTTTATTCGCAGACAATCAAGAACATTGTGTCTGGTATATCACAACAGCCGGCTATCTTGAGATTGCCTGAACAGTTGGATGAACAGGTGAATGGGTTGTCAACAGAAGTAGGTGGGTTACAGAAAAGACCTCCGACACTTCATATTGCTAACCTTTTCAAATGTGATAGTTCAACTTTCTTTCCACTGGTTCATGTCGTTAAGCGTGATGAACAGGAAAAGTATTTGATGATATTTGATGGTAATGGTGGTCTTAAAGTATATGACGAAGATGGCAAGGAATATGTTGTCGATATAGACTCACGTTCCAAACCTTACATAACTGGTGTCGTTCCTCGTAAGCAGTTAAAAGTAATCACTATTGCAGACTATACCTTCATAGTTAACACGACAAAGAAGGTACAGATGACCGATGCTAAGTGGGATGCCGGAAGATGGAATAACGACAAACAGGGTGCTTTGTTTAATGTCAAGAGTGGTCAGTTTGGTCGCACCTACTCTTGTATCATTAATGGTGAAACAGTGGCTACCTTTACGACACCAAATGGTTCTGATGCTGCTGACTCTCAGAAGATAGATGTTAACTACATTGCAGGACAGTTGGCTAACTCAGCTAAGAGTAAAGGTTGGACAGCAGAAACAGGTGACTCATGGGTATACATCACTGGTAAGCCGATTACATCCGTGGCTATCCGAGATGGCTTCAATGGACAGGCTATGTTTGGCATCTTCCATGCAATACAGAATTTCAACAATCTTCCTCGTACAGCTCCGAAAGGATTTACTGTACAGGTTAAGGGGGCGACAAATGTTGCTGATGACTACTACGTACGCTACAATGGTGAACTCTGGGAAGAATGTGCTAGGCCTGACACTCCAACAGAGATTGACCCATTGACAATGCCACAGACACTGATAAGAGAAGCAGATATGACATTTAAACTGGAGCCCGCTGAATGGGCAGTAAGAAATGTTGGTGATACTAATTCTAACCCTGACCCATCCTTTGTCGGAAATCCTATTAATGATATTTTCTTTTATCGTAATAGACTTGGGTTTGTCTCTGGTGAAAACGTTATACTTTCCCGGAGTGCTGAGTTCTTTAACTTCTGGTTTGGCTCTGTTGTCGATATTCAGGATACTGACCCGATAGACATTGCAGTAAGTCATAACACAGTGTCTATTCTCTACCATGCGGTTCCATTTGATGAAGAGTTGTTATTGTTCTCTAATGCCACTCAGTTCTTCATGCGAGCGCAGGGTGTCTTGAGCCCTAAGAACTGCTCTATTAATGAATCCACGGAGTTCGCATGTGACCCATATGTAAGACCAATAGGTGCAGGACGGCGTGTCTATTTCCCGACAGCAAGAGCGGAATACACCACAATAAAGGAATACTACACAGTTGAAGATACGACAAACCTGAAGGATGCGCAGGACATCACGTCTCACGTCCCTAGTTACATTCCTAACGGTGTCTATCAGATGATATCTTCAAATACAGAAAATGTTCTTGGATGTTTCACTGAAGGGGCACAGGACAGATTCTACCTTTATAAATATTTGTTTGTCGATAATAACCGTCTCCAGTCATCTTGGTCATACTGGGAATTTAATGGTGCACGTATTCTTGGTGGTGGCTTCATTGACTCTACACTTTACCTCATCTTGGACAGACAGGGGCAGTGTACTCTGGAAGCAATCTCCTTCACATATAACACTAAAGACTTCGAGGGCTATGAACCATATAGAGTGTACATGGACAGAAAGGCTGTTACGATTGAGGTTCCGGCTGAGAACTACGACAGCAATTATGACAGAACTAAGATTGATTTTGGTCAGTCATATGGTGGTGTCGAACTGAATAAGGATGTTGAATATGGTCTTGTAGACAAAGAAGGGTTCTTTAGACACTATCACGTAAGTGAAATGGAGAACGGTCGTTACATTTATCTCCCCGGAAACTGGACAGGACAGAAGTTCGTTATAGGTGAGTTGTATATGTTTAAGGCTAAGTTCTCTGAGATTATGATTCGTAAGCAGGATGAAAATGGCATAGTAGCATATCCGGAAGGTAGACTACAGATTCGACACTTCTGGGTAAACTACGAAGACACAGGTTATTTGAAAGCAGTTGTCGAACATTTTAATAAGTCAACATACGAATATGAGATGACAGCAAGACTGTTAGGTAGTGGGAAGAATAAGATAGGATTGACAGCTCTGGAAACAGGTCAGTTTAAGTTCCCGATTCAGAGTATTAGTTCTAATTGTTCTATTATCATTGAGTCCGAACTTCCTATGCCGTTAGCTCTTATTGGTGCAGGATGGGAGGGACTTTACTATAGAAGGTCTAAACGCATTTAAGGTAACTAAAGCTACAGATGACGAAGTAATCAACATGATTAAAGACATCAGACCCCTGGATAAGGAAGAAATTGAAAAGCTTACTGGGTTACCTTTTAACATGGCTGTCTTGAATATTCTTATTACCTACCAGTATCCAATTCGTAAGCTGACTTATGGAGATGCATTGTTGGGATTCGGTGGTTGGGATGATACAGGCGTTGTCTGGCTTGTCTTAACTACCGAGTACAACAAACATAAGGTGTCTTTTCTCAGGTGGGGTAAGAAGTATCTTAAAGGGTTACTCAAGAGATTTGGTACTATTTATAACGTAATATGGAAGAAGAATGTAGACCACATTAAGTTCTTGAAGTTCTTTGGGGCTACGTTTGAAGATATAGGAAATGATTTATTGTTGTTTAAGATAGGTGAGAGGTGATTAATGTATGTGTTCTCCAACTGCGGCTCTAGCTGCTGGCATGGGTATGAAAGCATATGGTGTCTATTCAGGGTGGAAAGCACAGGATGCATACGCCGCTCAACAGAGAAAAGACGTCATTGCTCAGATGAATCAACAGTTACAGAATTACAATGCAGAGCGTCAGGATGCTTATGACTATGCAGTAACAGAAATGATGAAAGCTAATCAGAACGCACTACAGCTCAATTCACAGACAGAAGCTGCCATTGATGAAGATTATGCAGGTGGTGGTCGTACAGCCGATGCTATCATGCGACACAGTGTGGCAGACAACGCTAGATACAATGCTTCTATTCAGGATAACTACAGACGTAAGCTGAATGAAATCCTGCTCAATAGAGAAGCTACAATCAAGTCTAGTTACAACACAGTTAAGAGCATTAAAGGTACGACACGTAAGAGTAGATTTGCTGATGTGCTTGGTTTGGCTAGTGATGGTCTTATGGCATACAACACATATCAGAATATTCAGGATAATAGAAAAACTGGTGGCAAGACAGGAGTGTGATTATAATTGCCGACAAATACTTCAAATGCGGTAGGCATGGAAAGGCAGTTTAGCCCGTCTCAGCAGGATGTCTATCAGAAGCAGTTACAGGGAATCAGAAGTAACACGGCAGGCGACTTTGAATCCAGTGGGGGCTATAGACTGGCACGTGCTCTTGGTCTTGCAGGTGGTACTCTGATTAATGAAGCTAAGAGAATGGAAGTCCACAATCAGAGGAAGCATGAATATGTGGGCAATTATGCTGAGAGTAAGAATGTAGACAAGTTCAGAAGCATTCAGGCTATTCTGGCTAACGCAGGTATGGAGGAGTACGCAGACAATCCATACACTAGAGCGGCTATTGCAAGAGCTGAAGGTGGCAAGGCAATGGCTGAACTCGACAACAGATACAAGGAAGAAGTTGTTGATGTTCATGGCCGTTGTAACTCTCAGAAGGAAGAATTAGACCGCTACAATAAATTCATAGCTGACCATAAACATGAGTACAGCCTGGAAAATACGCCAATATCTGCTGAGCACGCTGAGGCTGATAACCAATTCTTTGATGAAGGTATGTATGCGAACTACCAGAATTATGCAACGGGTCAGATGTCAGGTCAGGAAGCACAGGCTGCTGAAAATAGAAAGGTCATCAGAAATGCTACACTGAACTCTCAGCTTGATAAGTTTGCTAGCCCTGAGTATGTCTCATCTACTTCATTGGAGCAACGTAAGAAGGACTTAGCAGGGGCATTCGGTAATGGTATAGACATGGGTATGACACTCATGGAAGTTACCGGTGCAAGTGGAAAGTTTCTTGAGACATTGGCACAGACAAACGGTGGAGCAGATGAAATCATGAAGTATGGGGATGTCGTAGCCTATAAAGACCCAGATGGGAAAGACATGAAGCTGAGCGACATCTTACCAATGGAAAGTTATCATGGCATGGCTATCATTCAGGACGGCAACCTCTTGGAAAAAGACATAACCGACATGACTGATGCTCTCTATGAATGTAACACTGTAGATGAGCTTGACCAGAAAGCTGAAGAACTCAGAAAGAAGAATCCTCATGCCTATGCTGCTCTGGCTCAGCGTGGTGTCTTAACTAGTCTTCGTGAGAATGCAAGACAGAAGGAAGAACAGGCTGAAAGAGAACAGGAACAGGGGATGATGGGTGGTGGTTCTGGCTCTGGAGAATCTGGCATTGCTAAGTATGGCGAGACTGCCTATAACAACTTCAAAAGTGTTGCTAAAGGATATCTGGATGCATGTATGAATCATCAGGCAGACTATCAGGGGAGGCCAATCTCCGATGCTCTGGGTGTCTTTGCAACCAATAAGAAGGGTGAGAAGATTTTTGTTAAGGCAAGCAGGGAAGACGTTATCAACTTCGGTAATGAGATGCTTGGTTCTTTGTTGTCTGGCAAATACAAGATTAAAGACGCTCTGAACTACTTTGATGTCTTAGTAACCGCTCCGGGGTTCGCTCCATTTAGACAAAGCTTGGCTGAGTCCATGAATGCTACTCTGAATGGCTTGGTTAACCTCGACATTGATAAGATAGACAAACGCAGTAATCAGGACTTGCAGAACCTTCAGCTGGCTATGGACTTGATTGGGATTGACCCTGTAGGTGCTAAGCAGATGTATGGTGCAGGCAACTGGTCTAGGCTGAGTGTCTTACATAATCTGGTACCTTCCAGTGAAGGTTACTGGGAATTTAATGGTGGACAGGCAGGCAGTGGTCTTGTAAATGCTATTCGAAATTATGGTTCTAAGATAGCTACTATCGGGACTGACCCAGCTTATGGAGCAACCAAACAGAGCTTGAGCAGACAGTTCTCAAAAGGGATGACAACGGTTCGTACCTTTACTAGTGAATATAACATAACCACGAAGAACGTTCCTATTGCAAGCATGCCATCTTATGTTAAGACACAGGCTATTGACCTTGCGACTATGTATCGTCTTTGTGGCACGACTACAGATGCAGAAGCAGTCTCTAAGGCATCTCAGACATTAGCTAAGCAGTATGGTGTCTATGGTGGTGTCTGGATTCCTCTGGTTAAGTTGAAGGATGTTCCGATTGCTGAAAAGAACAAGGCTCCGGCTGTACGGTTGATGATTGAACAGACAAAGAAGAACATTAATTGGAACCATCCTGAAAATGTTATCGTTACTTGGGATGACACTAAACAGGCTCTTGTCTTCTCTGATTCTTCAATTCCTACGGTAAAGAATGTTGAAAATCTTGCAAACCAGATTCAGTATATTGAAAACGAACATACTAAGGCTGTAAAGGCACAGGAAGCACAGAGAAAGGCAAATGTTCAGAAGCAGACTCAGAGAGTGAAGAAGGAAGCCAAAGCATTCAATAAGGCTCATAAGACAAATGCGATTGTAGAAAAGAATAAACATAGAAAAGGTAGACAGTTCTAAGGTGGTGAATTATGGCGTCATTAAACGATACAGTCAATCAAATATTAGGTGTCACAGTACAGCATGAATCAGGGGGTAACTGGGGTGCAGTAAATGGTCGAACTAAGGCCTATGGTGCATTCCAGATTATGCCTAGCAACTGGGCACCTTGGTGTCGTGAAGCAGGTCTTCCGGCCAATGCTCCTAAGACACGAGAGAACCAGATTAGGGTAGCAAGACACAAGTTCACCGAATATGTCTCTAAGTATGGTGTAAAGGGTGCATTTGCTGCTTGGTATGGTGGCCCTACTAACGGCTATCGTTACTCTCATGGCTACTCTACAGACGCTAAGGGAAGACCTTGGACAGCTAAGAATGGTAATGGTGATGAAGAATCCATTCAGTCTTATGTCAATACTCAGTGGGCTAACTTCCAGAAGAATGGAGGCTCTGCTGATGGATATCTGACTGGTTTGGGTTCTGCTAACCTAGACAACTATGGACAGCAGCGAGAAAGCTATCCGACAATGCAGACCATAGATACCACTCCTCCTAGAAGTCCTATGCTTAGATTCTGGGACAATTTGGAAGAGGGTGTCTTAGACCAAGGGATGAACTCAGCAGTCCGTTATGCGTGGTCTTGGATTCCGACAATGGCAAAAGGTGGTTCTGTAGGTGTACCGGGGTTTAGTCCTGAGTATAAACCGACACAACAGGACATGGAGTATGTGCGGAATCTTCTTCCAGGAGATGTAGAAGCACAGAATTATGTTCTTAGTAAGGCGACTTCTGCTGACCACATGTACATGTTAGCTGCTATGAAGAAGGAAGACTACGACAGAGAACAGCGTTTGGCAGAAGACAGTGAACGTGAAGGAGCCGATGTAGCAGGGTTCTTGGGCAATATGGTTGGTAGTTTTATTGACCCTATCACAGTGGCTATGGTTCTTGGCTCAGGTGGTCTTGCTACTCCAGAAGCTATTGAAGCTAAGGGTGCGATGTCTTTGGGCTCTAAGGCGTTGTCTTATGGGGCGAAAGCCTTGGCTAAGCTACAGGTAATCAACAGACTGGGAAAGGCATTCTATAAGTTCTCTCCATTTGCTGAAGAAACAATTGGAAGAGTTGGATTTCAGGCTCTGAAGGGTGCAGCATATGCAGGTCTTGGTAGATACAATGCTAAGCAGTTTGGTGGTTTTAAAACTAACTACGCTTCTAATATGATTATGGCCGGTGCTATTGGTAGTGCCTATGACTCATTTAGATGGGCGAGAAAGCTCACAGGTAAGTCTTATTCAGATACTCCTGTTGGCAAGGTTGTCGTTCCTAAGCTTTTGAAGATTGAAAACGATGTCATCTCCATGGCTTTAGACAAACGACCAGAACAACTTCAGCACGTTATAGCAGGAAGGTCACCTGAATTTACTCATATTGATATAGGCAGACTGGCTAAGAAAGACCCTACAGTCCATACTAAGTTGGAAGAGCTGAAGGACGTTAAGTTCCTCTCTCATAGGGAAGCCAAGAAGATATACCCAGAACTGAGTGATAAGACAAAGGTTTTCGTAGTTCCTAAGACTGGTGAAGTAGTGGCCGTTGGGGACAGAATCAGAAGTCCTAAGACCTTGGATAAGGTAGTCAATTCTGTACGTATCATGAAGAGTGAAGACATGCAGGATGCTATAGCAGATGGCAGGACTGATGAAGTTCTCAAGGTTCTGAAAGACAATGGCTATGGTAACCGTGAAGCTAAGGAAATTGTGTCTAATATGGGCGCAGTTGAGCAGATGAAGAAAGCTCCTCTTGTCGAATATCCAGATGGCTCAGCACGTGTCTATGGTGTCGATTATGCTCCAGACAACCCATTTAACCCACTGACAGAAGCAAACTGGTTACAGAATGCAAGTGAAGTGGAAAAGGAAATGCAGGGCGACTTACCTAAGTGGATTCCTAAGAAAGCGGGAGAAGCTCTTGAAGCAAGTTATCCATTCAGGACTATCTACGGTGAACTTGGTAACTCCAGAGTGGCTAAGGTTCGTGAATTAGGCAATCGTCTGTTCTCTGACCCTCGTATGCGTGGCAAGCTTCATGAATATGGTGATGGACAGATTCTTCCTGCTGAAAGTATCGCTACGAATATCAGGAGAAAGCTTGTGACTGCACTTGACCCTTATTATGACCTGAGGGCTAAATGGTTGCATGATAGAGGCAAGACCGTTGAATTTGGCAGACAGAGTTCTAAGTACTTTGATAAGCAGGTTGTCGATTGCTATAACATGAAGTATGGTAATCAGCGTTCTAAGCTTGGTCGTACATTTGACCCTGAGGTTGTAAAGGCGGCTAAGGTAGTGAAAGACACCAGAGATTTGGCTTTGATGTACGCTAAAGAAACAGCTAGAATGCATGGTGGCAATATTGCATTTGGAAGTCTTGTTGATAAGGACTGGAACATTGTAGATGATGAATTTACTAGACGAGTTGACACCGATGCTCTTTGTGATGTTCTTAATCGTTATTTCGGTAATGATAGAGACTACGCAGTTAATGAGCTTACACGGTATGGTATTACCACTTGCGATGCTGATAAGTTATTAGCCAAAGAACAACGGGCACTTGACCTGAAGTATAAGAGAGACATGCAGGCGTTCAAAGACCATAAGATAAGTGTTGAACCTGAGAAGCCTAAGAAGCTGACCTTGGCTGACATTGAGAAGACAATCCCACAGAGAGCCAAAGAATGGGCTACAGGTATCATAGACAGGAACCAGTCCAGATTTGTCTTTGGTGGCAAGGAAGGATTAGGTTCAGACCCTGTCACATTCCTGAGAAGCAGATTCCCTATGGATACAGGCGTCACACTTCAGCTTAGAGGTAAAGATGGTACTCCATTTGACTTCAACTTTGATGAGATGATAAGAGACACTGATGTAGACAGAATCATGAACTCCTATATCAGACGTATGAGTGGTGAAATCGCAGTACATGATGTCTTGGGTGAAAACTGGAGAGAGACTAGCCAGTTACTTCAGGATGCTCATGTAGGCCTGAATAAGGTAGCAGACACCGTTGGCTCTGGTATGTCTAGTAGTGATGCTAAGGCAGAGAAAGACACCATAAGAGAAGGGTTGTCTCGTATCCTTGGCACTCAGTACGATGATGAAAACCCGAAGTCTGTTATGGATGCTTGGTCTAACTTAATCCGGACTAAGGCTTATGCTGATGTTGGTGGTCAGATGTGGCTCAATCAGCTTGGTGAATTTGGCGGTGCTATGGGCTATGCAGGTTCTAAAGTACTCACTAAGTCTATCCCGATTGTTAGAGACATCAGAAGAGCAGTGTTGTCTCAATCCCATCGAGAGATGGAAGACACAGCACACATCATCCGTGAACACATGTTTGGTCAGGATATTCAAAGACGTACATGGACTAGAACATCAAGTTATGAATCCAGAGCGTTTAGAGACTCCATGGCTAAGGCTAGTGGATTTGCTAAGGGTATGGATAGAGTACAGGACACATTCAACTTCTTCTCTAAGATTACTTCTACACTGAATCAGCTCCCTAGACTTACTGACTGTATGGTTAGACAGGGACAGGAAGCAGGTATTATAGATAGTCTGAAGTGGGCAAAGGGTGAGAAGTTTGGATTCCGTAAACCATTCAACGACAAAGCACTGAGGGCTGTCGGAGTTGTCACCAAGGAAGATAAGGAAGCGTTGCGCCAGTCTATTTCTAAGTATCTCAATCTCAAGGATTTTGATACATGGAGAGCGAAAGACACAACCAACTACTTCCGATGGAGACAGCTTGTCGAGAACTACAGCTTGAAGACAATTCAGCAGATGGGTGTTGGTGATACTCCTCTGTTGAAGGAAAAGAATTGGTTCACTAAGCTTATGTTCCAGTTCAAGGACTACACCTTCAGAGCGGTTAACTCTCAGACAATGCGAGCTTTGACATCCGGTCAGAGAGATGACTATTTGGCTGCTTTGTACTCCATGGGCACTAACTGCTTGTCTTATATCGGACTTGTTCACCTCAGAGCTTGGGCTAAGTACCCGAAGGATGAGGAAGCAAGACAGGCCTATATTGATAAGTACATGGACTGGAAGTGGCTTGCTTGGGCGGCAATCTCCAGAGGTGCAATCACTGGTTCTCTTCCTTCCTTTGGTAATGATGCTTTCGAAGTTCTTACAGGCAAACAGATGTACCGTACTACTGTTAACCATGAGGATGGAGACAACAATAGCATGGCACCTTCTGATGTCTTAGGTAGAGCCGTAAACGAAATGCCAGCGGTATCTTCTGTCTTAAATCCAATTTACTATGGAGCAACTAGTGCTTATCATGGTATGACTAGTCAGCTGACTAAGGAAGACGCAAGAGGGCTGATGAAGTGGTTACCTCTTAATAGTTGGTTAGGTTTCACACTTGCTTCGTCTATGGTTGATACTGATAATCTCCCGACACGTAAGGAAGTAGACAGACAGGAACAAGAACAGCAAAGTATGGATGAAACATTAGTAAATCAGCAGGAAGCATTAGCACAGCAACCAAGTGATGAAAGTGCTTTAGATAAGATTATGAAAGTGAGGTAATAACTAGTGGATTCTGCAAGAAAGGCCACAGTAACATACACAGGGGATGGGGTACAGCTCAAGTACTCTTTCCCCTTTGATTATTTACGTAAGGCATTTGTAAAGGTACAGAATATTGCAGGGGATGATATTAAAGACCTTGTACTTGGTACGAATTATTCTGTTGATGATAAACAGGTCACACTGACTACTCCTATTGCGTCTGGAAATCATCTGAAGATTTATCGACAGACAACCACAGAACCGCTGGTAGAGTGGCAGGATGCTTCTGTCTTGAGAAGTGCTGATTTGTCTCTTCAGGAAATCCAGTTGCTCCATTTGTCTGAGGAAACTCTTGACCGTGTGCAGGAAGGGGGGTTGTCTACTGACTCACAGGATAGTGATGTCTGGGATGCCAGATTTAAGCGAATGAAGAACCTGCTTGACCCTAAGGAAGATGGGGATGCCGCTACACTCCGTTATATCAAGAACAGTAGAGATGGCATCATTACCGGTATTAATAACACTGGGGACACACAGGTTAAGAGAGTCACTACAACAGGAGATACACAGAATAATAGGGTTGTGTCTACTGGTGACTCTTATGTTGAACAAATGACCGGATTGAAGGATGCAGCAACAGTTAAAGCCACTGAATCTGCTAATAGTGCTGAGTTGTCTAAGGCGTGGGCTGTGTCTACTGAATCCCCGGACAACACAGACAGTAAGTCATCTAAGACTTGGGCAGCAGAAGCAAAAGTGCATGCCTCTAATTCCAGCACATCAGCGACAAAGGCAAAGACTAGTGAAGCTAATGCAAAGACCAGCGAAACTAACGCTAACTCATATATGACAAACGCTAATGCCTATATGACTAATGCAAGTGATTCAGCAACAAGGGCTAAGACTAGTGAAAATAATGCTAAAGTGAGTGAAACGAACGCTGCTAAATCTGCACAGGATGCTAAGACACATGCAGACAATGCGGCGCAGTATGACCCTAAAGCACTCATTGCAGAAGCGCACCACTACATTCAGAGAAATACCGCATACAACGTAGGTGATGTACTTACTAGCCCGAACTTACCGTACGGGACAATCATCACGGTAACACAGGATGGCACCACAGGAGCGGATGAGCCAGACTGGAATGACATTAAAAATAATATGGGGGGGGGTAACTGATGACGGCACGTTAAAGTTTAGGACTGAGAGCATGTTTCAACAGGTCGCTCTTGCGGCACATCCTGTTGGAAGTATTTATGAATCAACATCAGCTCAGTCTCCAGCAACTCTGTTTGGCGGTACGTGGGAAGTGATGAACCCGGGGCGTGTCCTGGTATCCGCTGGTACTGCAAGCACAGGAACCGTGTATAACGCCGGCGACAAAGGCGGGGAAGAGGCTACAGGGCTTTCTATTGCTAATCTCCCACCACACAGCTTTTCAGGGACTACGAGTGATGGTGGTTTGCACGCTCATAACATAACGGCAGGCAGAGCATGGGAGAAGGGAACTTCGCCATGGCAAATTGCGTATAGAGAGAACAATAATAACGTTGATATTGCCGTTGATTCTGCTGGACTTCATCACCATACGTTCAAGACCAACACTTTGGGTGAAGGTATTGCGCATAACAATATGCAACCTTATGAAGTTATTTATAGATGGAAGAGAACTGCTTAATGGAGGTTATAGATGGAATATACAGATGGTACAGTAAAGTTTAAAGTAAGGAGGCTTGGAGGTGGCGGGGACTCTGGAGTTCTCTCCGGGACAATCCTTGCGTTCTCTGGTACTTTTTCAACTGATGGGTACCCAATTAATATAACTACTGGGAATGCTGATAAAGGATGGCACTTGTGCGATGGGACTAATGGGACGCCAGATTTAAGAGGACGCTTTATCCTTGGTGCTTCTGATTCTCATGCTAAAGGAACTACTGGTGGTGAAGAAAACCATCAGCTTACTGAGAGTGAATTGCCTAAAGTTACGGTAAAGTCTACAGGGACTACTAATGTTAATGGGCAGCACACACATAGAGTTGCAGCACATTCTGATACATCTACCACTGTAAACAGAGAAGGTATTAATAAGACTACAAAAGGGAGCAGAAACCCCACCTACTATGACACCGAAGAAGCAGGGGGACATGACCATACTGTTACTGCATCGGGCACATTTGGTGGTGGGCAGACGCATAACAATATGCCACCATTCTATACCCTTAGTTATATAATGAAGTTATAATAAGGTAATTAGATGAGGAGGAGAAGCGCATGAAGAAGGTATATCAGGTAATTGAGTGTAGCGGTGAATGGGAAGATTATCATGAATGGGTTGTCTATACCACATTTGACCGGGCGAAAGCCGAATACATTAAACACAGGCTACAGGAGCGTGAAGAGCAATTCAAGGATGACCCTTGGTATGACCCTTCATACTTCAAAGTAGAATGGCACAATGTAGACAAAGCTGATTATTCTGATTATGCCTTTCTTGATTCTATTGTTAAAGAGCGTGGAAAACTCAAGAGTCCTATATTCAAGGGGGATAATATATGATTGATTCAATAATGGCTGATTGCATATACGCTATCTTATGTATGGCAGTTGGCTATTTATGGAACAAGTTGAAGTATTACGACAACAAGCAGAAGAATACTGATGAAGGTCTAAAGGCACTGCTCAAAGACAGACTCATCAGCATTTACACAGATGCAAAGAAGCAGAAGTATATCACATTTGACCAGATGGATAGGGCAGACATGATTTACAAGGCATATCATGGTCTAGGTGGTAATGGGACAGGCACTGCTATTATCGAAGAGTTAAGAGAGATGCCTAAAGGATATGATTAAGAAAAGCAAGATTATGAAGTGGGTACTATGGTATGTAACAGTTATCGTAGTAGCCACTTTTCTTTATTTTATAGGATGGATTTTCCTATGGTGTTCAAATGGACAACCTGACATTGTAGAGCTTAGAAGCTTTGTGAATGATGTTGTCTCTGCACCGTGGATAGCCATGTTGGGTGTCGTTGCACAATATTTCGTAGACAGGAATCATGACGACATACCAGACATACTAGAAGAAGATAGGACTAAGGAGGATAAACCTGATGAATAACTTTATCGCATATATTGCACCTACAGCGCAGAAGGTGTGCCGTAAGTATAATCTTCCATGTTCCGTATGTATTGCTCAGGCCATTCTTGAATCCGGATGGGGTAAGCATTGTATAGGTAATTACAACTACTGGGGAAGAAAATATGGTGGTTGGGGTAAGTCAGCTACAAAAGTTACCAGAGAGCACATCAATGGAAAATGGATAACCATACAGGCTAAATTCCAGAGTTATGATTCTTTGGAACAGGCAGTTAAAGATTGGTGTCGTCTGATTAAAGAAACACCACGATACAAGCCTGTAATGAACACTTGGCACGCTCCATGGATTCTTACTAACTTTGTTAATGCCTTAGCTAAGGTGTATGCAACTGACCCGAAGTACGCAGATAAGGTCATGAGTGTCATTAAAAAGAACAATCTTATGAATTATGATTGACACTTAACTTAAATAGGTAAATAAACGCAAATTTAAGGAAAATCACTGTTTTTTTTACAGCTCATGACAAATTACTCATGAAAAATATTTTAGAGCCTTAAATAGACTGTTTTGAAAGCACTTGGAGGTGAATATTTGTGTTTGAGATAGATGAGAAGCTACTTAATGCTATAGCCCAGGAAGAAGTCAAGTCTCTGCTCGAAGGTCTTAAAGACCCTGAACTCAGACATGACCCACGCTTCCTAGACAAGGTAAGAAAGTTTCTGAAAGACAACAACCTGCTTGTGTCTCCGGATACAGCAGGAGTTAAAGACCTGAGAAAAGAAGTTATTAATGAACCAATACCAGTATTCAATGATTTAGTTAAGGACGGTACAGATGCAAGCTATAATTAATGAAGGTTACTGGTCGCCGTCACAGGTAGAAGCAGCTAAGAAGGACTTCAGAATCTTTGTATATATTGTCTGGAGAACTCTTGGGCTGCCTGAACCTACCCCTATACAGTATGACATAGCTAAGTCCCTAATGTTTCCACTTAAGGATAGATTTATCATTGAAGGGTTCCGTGGTGTGGCTAAGTCATACCTTACATGTGCATATTCAGTATGGAGACTCTGGAAAGACCCACAGATTAAAGTTCTGATTGTCTCCGCTTCCAAAGACAGAGCAGACGCTAACGCTGTGTTCATTAAGAGAATCATCAACATGCTTGATTTCCTTGAAGCACTTAAACCTACTGATGGACAGAGAGACACACAGAATCTTTTCGATGTTGGTCTTGCTGTTCCTGACATCTCACCTTCTGTAAAGTCTGTAGGTATCACAGGTCAGATTACTGGTTCCCGTGCAGACCTTCTGATTGCAGATGACGTGGAAGTACCGAACAACTCTGGCACACAGATTCAGAGAGACAAACTGAATGAAGCAGTAAAGGAATTTGATTCTATCCTGAAGCCAGGTGGACAGATTCTTTACCTTGGTACACCACAGAACGAGATGTCTCTTTATAATGAACTTCAGCAGCGTGGTTATGCATGTCGTATCTGGCCTGTAGAGTACCCACAGGATGCTTCTGTTTATGGAGACAAACTGGCACCTTATATTGCTAAAGGATGTAAGCTCCATGCAGGGGAACCTACAGACCCACAGCGTTTCGATGAGACAGAAATTTCTAAGCGTAAGTTGTCTTATGGCAAAGCTGGGTTTGCACTCCAGTTCATGCTTAATACTAACTTATCTGATGCTGAAAAGTATCCACTGAAGGTACAGGATTTAATGGTGTCTGACCTTGATATCAATGAAGCAAGCCTGAAGTGGGGATGGTGTTCAGAACCCTCTAAAAGGCTTTTAGACGTCGCTTCTGTGGCTCTTAAGGGAGATTACTTCTATAGCCCATTAAGTCGCTCAGAGGAGACAGCAAGGTACACTGGAGGCGTTTTAGCAATAGACCCTTCAGGTCGTGGTAAGGATGAGACAGCATATGCAGTTGTGAAATATCTAAATGGCTACCTCTTTGTTATGGAAGTTGGTGGTTACCGTACAGGCTACTCAGACCAGACCATTGAGACATTAGCTAAGAAAGCTAAGTTCTGGGGCGTTACAGGGGTTGTCTATGAATCCAACTTTGGTGATGGTATGTTTGGGCAGCTCTTGAAGCCTGTATTTAATCGTATATATCCATGTGCTATTGATGAAGTAAGAAACACCTCTCAGAAGGAATTACGAATCATAGACACACTGGAACCAGTCATGATGCGTCATAAGATGATATTCAATAAGAGTGTTATCAATGATGATTACCAGATTTATGAAACTAATCCTGCATATTCCCTTATTTATCAGATGACACGTCTTACCAGTGAACATGGGGCATTGGCACATGATGATAGGTTGGATGCTCTGGCTATGGGTGTCACATACTGGCAGGAAGCCATGGACAGGGATTATCAGACAGGTATGGAAGAACACTTAGATGAACTTCTGGAACAGTGGGATGACCCTGATAGAGGGATATTCTATGTACCGGAGTTAAACAGTGTCAGACCTGCTGGCAAGATAACAGGTAAGAGATTTGTCTCTGGATTGAAGGACTTTAGGCCATAGAAGCGTTATATCCCCTGCTGTGATAAGTTACCGTGGACAGGGGCACAATGCGTCTAATTGGCAATATTAAGCGAATTTGAGGAGTTAAGGGGGCGATAATGATTGATGATGATTGGATTAGATTCGACCAAGATGATGCCGATGATGATTTTTGGAACTGGTATGAAGAAATGAGTAGAGAGATAGATGATAGATGGGAAGATTTAGGAAGAGCATGGGAGGAGGATTATGACAATGATAGATGATGAAGAAGGAATGGACAATGCATTAGATTACTATACCAATGGGGAAGCTGATTCCTACTGGAAACGCTTTGTTAACAATATAGATGATAGATTGGAAAGGTGGGCTGAAGAAAAGACGAAGGACGAAATGACAATGGGAGATTGGACAACGAACGAAGTAAGTACAGACGAAGACCCAGTGGAAATGGAAGAGGAAGAGGATGAGGACTACTATGACTACGATGACTACGACACCTACGATGATGAGGAAGACTATGACTACGAAGAATGAGGATGATTGGTGGGAAGAAGAAGCAAGGAAGCAGAAAGAGTTTTGGGATTGGTTTAATAACATGAACAGAGAGATAGAAGGAGAGGACTATGAGGATATAAACACTACAAAAACAACAATTGAGACAGTAATTTCTAATTGCGACACATATATACAAAGTCGTTAATTGCGACACGTTATAGGGGGAGGCTGAAGGTACTTATATGTATCTCCCCTTGCGTGTTACTGACGAAGACAGTTTATGCAAGGCAACACTTGCTTATATTTATAAAGGAGAGTATATAATGAATAAAACTAAAAGAAATATATTGTATATCGTTATAATACTCTTTATTATTGTCTTAACATATGGTATATATAAAGGAATACATAAAGAAGAAACACATAAAGATAAACCTTTAAATACTATTGATTCTGTTTCTTC
>ERZ1026901.359-NODE-359-length-39029-cov-6.463463_pt1 | contig 39029 bp, 42 predicted proteins | sample MGYA00380179_ERZ1026901 | MGnify/ENA primary metagenome ERZ1026901 (study PRJEB33269, sample SAMEA4719815) | human gut metagenome | biome: human-associated habitat; feature: organic feature; material: feces | place: Cameroon | collected 2013-10 ... | reverse complement strand
GAACTGATTTTCAGGCGAAGAAACCGGTCGGGACCCGCGGCTGGGAGTGCGGATACACAACCGAAAGCTTCTATGCCGGTTTTCCACATCTGTATTTTTACAGCAATCCGGAGATCGCGGAGCATTTTGTAAAGCAGGCACAAAGCTGGAGAGAAGCTCCACAAAGAATGACATAAGGAAAGATAATGAGTGACAACACGATGACAACAGAGACAATCGAAGAAAAATTTCAAAGCTGCCTGGACCGGATCATCCCGGCGGATCGCCATGCAATGGAACTTGCGAAAAAACGATGGGATTCCGTTGCAAAGCCGATCGGCAGTCTCGGGATCCTGGAGGATGATATTACAAGGATCGCCGGGATCAGGCGGAGTGCGTCCGGGATCACGCTTGATAAGTCCGCACTTGCAGTCATGTGCGCGGATCATGGCGTCGTCGCGGAAGGAGTGACCCAGACCGGGAAGGAAGTGACCCGGATCGTGGCGGAGAATTTCACGCGGGGGGATACTTCGACTTCCAAAATGTGCCGGATTGCCGGAACGGACCTTTATCCGGTGGACATGGGGATGGACTGTGAAGGGATCGGAGTAAAACAGCCGGATTCGCACCGGATCCTGGACCGAAAGATTGCGAGAGGTTCCGGAAATATCGTGAGAGAACCTGCGATGAGCAGAGGGGACTGCCTGCAGGCGCTTGTTTCCGGGATCGAACTTGCGTTTACGTTCCGGGATATGGGATATGAGCTTCTCGCTGCAGGTGAGATGGGAATCGGAAATACGACGCCTGCTGCCGCGATGAGCGCAGTGCTCACGGGACTTTCCCCGGAGGAGGCGACCGGACGGGGAGCCGGACTTTCGGATGCCGGACTGGAAAAGAAAAAACGGGCGGTTTCGATAGCGGTCGGCCGCTTTTATGAAACATATCCGCAGTACCAGGGCGGAACGAAGGAAGCTTATGAGAATGGGGCGCTCTCGGCTGTGACAGTCCTTTCGGAGCTTGGCGGTTTTGACCTTGCGGGAATGACCGGGCTCTTTTTAGGCGGGGCGGCGGCCGGACTTCCGGTCCTCATGGACGGGTTCCTCTCGACCGTATCGGCACTTCTCGCGGTCCTGATCTGCCGTGATGCGAAAGATTATCTCTTTGCCTCGCACATTTCCAGTGAACCGGCAGGAAAAGCGGTCCTTGAGATGCTTGGAATTCCGGCACCGCTCCATCTCGGGATGCATCTCGGCGAGGGAAGCGGGGCTGTAGCGATGATCCCGCTCTTAAGGATGGGAGCGAGCGTCTACGAAGAGATGAGCACTTTTTCCGACATTTCCGTCGAGCAGTACGTGGATTATGAGAAGGAGGTCCGGACATGAGAGCGGCGATCATAGCGTTTTCGATGTATTCCAGGATCCCGATGCCGATGTTTGAGTGGAAGGAAGAGGACATGAAATACGCCATGTGCTTTTTTCCCGCGATCGGGGCGGTGATCGGAGCGGTGTTTTTTGGAATGTATCTGCTGCTCGACAGGATCCTGACGGGAAAGATCCTGGCAGCGGGGATCCTCCTCGCAGTGCCGCTTTTTATCACGGGCGGGATCCACATGGACGGATTTATGGACACCTGCGATGCAAGAGCGTCATATGGCGACCGGGAGAAGAAGCTGGGAATCTTAAAGGACACGCACACAGGAGCGTTTGCGGTGATCTTCGGAGGACTGTATCTGATCCTCTACGCGGCGGCGTGCACGGAACTTGATGAAGGAAGTGCGCTTCTCACAGCGATCGGGTTTATTCTTTCCAGGGCGCTCAGCGGCCTTTCCACCGCAACATTTCCGGAGGCGCGAAAACATGGGATGCTGGCAGATTTTATGAAGGATGCGAGAAAGAAGACCGTGGCAGTCTGCATGCTCGTGATCGTTTTCCTGGCGGCATTTCTGGAATTGCTCTTTGGCGGTATCTGCGGCGGTGTTGTTGTAATTACAACGGTTTTGATCTTTCTCTGGTATCGCCACATGGCAGTACAGGAATTCGGCGGTGTGACCGGAGATCTTGCCGGTTTCTTCCTGCAGATCTGTGAGCTTGGGATCCTGCTCGCGGCGGTGATCGGAAAGGCGGTGTTTTAAGTGAAACTTTTACTGATCCGGCATGGGGCAACGCCGGGGAACCTGGAGAAACGATATGTGGGCAGGACGGATGAGAGTCTGACGCAGGAATCCCTCGAAACGCTTGGCAAAGAGGCAAAAAAAATCCGGAAACTTGCCGGAAAACCTGCGGCGATCATCACAAGCCCGATGAAACGCTGCCTTGAGACTGCGGAAACACTATTTCCGGAACATGATTATCCGCAGGTCCCGAGGGTTCGGGTCGAAGATCTTTCCGAGTGTGATTTTGGAAAGTTTGAATATAAAAACTATCTGGAACTCTCAGGGGACATGGAATATCAGCATTTTATCGACACGATGGGAGCTGAGGGATTCCCGGGCGGGGAGAGCACGGAAACGTTTAAAGCGCGGACTGTGAAGGCATTCCGGGAGAACCTCGCGAGATTATCTCTGGAGACAGAGGATCCGGACAAAACACTCGTCTTCGTCGTCCACGGGGGAACGATCATGGCCGTCATGGAGGCGCTTGCAAAAGAACGGAAGAGTTACTATGACTGGCAGGTCGGGAACGGCGAGGGGATCTTTGGAGAGATCGAAGCGCCGGATGGACGGATCGGTCAGGTGCGGTTCCTGCGGAAAAATTAAATCAGGATTGTGAAAGCACGCAGTGCGGAACAATCCAGTATCATAGGAGTGTAAAATCATGATTCTTTTATTATCGGTATGCAGCATCGGATTTCTGATCTACGGTGCACTTGTTGTCAGTGGGATCTATACGCCGATCAGCTCGAAAATTCTGGTTGAGGACGAGGAACGGGCGAAATGGTGCCATACGGAGGGCGTCACAAAGATGCTCTGGGGGCTGGATCTTGCGTTTTTGGTAATGTATCTTTGCCGTGTTTTCCCGGCATTTTTATGGCTTGGACTGTTTCTTGTGCTGACGATCGTGATCATCATCATGGCTTATAAGAATAATGGAAAGTATTTAAAATGACGCAAAAAAACCAGACCAATTCACTATATGAGAAATGGCGTTTTTGCGGTATGATAGACAGCGAACGGAACAAACATTAAAGGAAGATTTTTATGACAGACAGACTCGAATTACTTGCAGTGGTCGCACTCGGATTTCTGCTCGATCAGGTCCTCGGGGATCCGCACTGGTTATATCATCCGGTGCGGCTCATCGGGGCTTATATTTCATTTCTGGAGAAAGGGATCCGGAAGCTTTTTGGAGAGGGAGAGAGTGCACTCTTAGCTGGCGGTGTGGTACTTGTTGTTCTCGTGACCGGGACAACGGCAGTCGTATCCGGCGGGATTTTATACGCCTGCGGCAGGATCTCCCCGTGGCTCCGGTTTCTGGCATCTGTGATCCTGTGTTATCAGCTTTTTGCGGTAAAATCCCTGAAGGATGAGAGCATGAAGGTGTACCGGGAATTGAAAAAGGACGACCTTGAAGCGGCGCGGTATGCGGTGTCGATGATCGTTGGGCGGGATACCAAAGTGCTCGATATGACCGGTGTCACGAAGGCGGCGGTGGAGACAGTCGCGGAAAATACGTCAGACGGTGTTGCGGCACCGCTTTTTTACATGGCGATCGGCGGACCGGTCCTCGGCTGGGTATACAAGGCAGTCAATACGATGGATTCAATGGTCGGGTATAAGAATGACAAATATCTGTACCTTGGACGGGCAGCTGCTAAACTGGACGATGTCTTGAATTTTATTCCATCGAGACTCTGCGCCTGGATCATGATCTTTGCGGCGTATCTGCCGTCCAAGGGGCACGAATTTGACGGAAAAAATGCGAAAAAGATCTTCCTGAGGGACCGTTTCAACCATGCGAGCCCGAATTCCGCGCAGACAGAGTCGGTCTGTGCCGGAGCGCTCCGGGTGCGCCTTGCCGGGGACGCGTGGTACTTTGGAAAACTCGTAAAGAAGAAATATATCGGAGATGATCTGCGTCCGGTGGAACCGGAGGATATCCGCCGGGCAAACAGATTTCTTTACCGGACGTCGTGGATCCTGATGGGGATCTGTGCGGTGTGGGAGATCATTCTGGAATTGTTGTAAAAACAAGGCACACAGTGGAGGAATCAAAATGGCAAAAGTGATCATGATCCAGGGGACCATGTCGAATGCGGGGAAGAGTTTTCTTGCGGCGGGGCTCTGCCGGATCTTTAAACAGGACGGGCTCAGGACGGCACCGTTTAAGTCCCAGAATATGGCCCTGAATTCTTATATTACGCGGGACGGGCTTGAGATGGGACGGGCCCAGGTCATGCAGGCGGAGGCAGCCGGAATCGAGCCGGAGGCGGCGATGAACCCGATCCTTTTAAAGCCGACCTCGAACATGGGATCCCAGCTCATCGTGAACGGCGAGGTCCGCGGCAATTATCCGGCGGCGGAGTATTTTAAGATGAAAAAGAGTCTGATCCCGGACATCATGGATGCCTACAATTCCCTGGCATCCCGCTTCGATGTGATCGTTGTGGAAGGCGCGGGAAGTCCGGCCGAGATCAACTTGAGGGAAAACGATATCGTGAACATGGGACTCGCCGAGATGCTGGATGCGCCGGTACTTCTCGCCGGGGACATCGACCGGGGCGGCGTTTTCGCCCAGCTCTACGGGACAGCGGCCCTGCTCACAGAAGCGGAGAGGAAGCGGATCCGCGCCTTCGTGATCAATAAGTTCCGCGGGGATAAAGAGATCTTAAAACCGGGTCTTTCCATGCTCTATGAGCGGATCCGGATCCCGTTTGCGGGTGTGATCCCGTACATGGATGTGGACGTGGACGATGAGGACAGCCTCTCGGAGCGCCTGACAGAAAAACATGGAACCGGACCTCTTCTTGACCGCTCCGGCCATGCGGCTTTTGCGAAGATCTCCGTGATCCGGCTTCCGAGGATCTCGAATTTCACGGACTTTAATGCACTGGAGCGACTGCCGGGGATCGCGCTTTCTTATGTGAGCCGTCCGGAGGAACTGACCGGATCGGATCTCATCATCCTCCCTGGGACAAAGAACACCATGGGAGATCTCAAGTGGCTCCGCCAGAACGGGCTGGAAGCTGTAATCACGCGGATGGCGGGAAAAGGGATCCCGGTCATCGGCGTCTGCGGCGGGTTTCAGATGCTGGGAACGAGTCTTTCCGATCTGCATGGTGTGGAAGAAGGCGGAACGATGCGCGGCATGGAGCTCCTGCCGATCCGCACGATCTTTGCAGAGAAGAAGACGAGGACGAGAGTAAATGGAACGGCTGCCGGGTTTTCAAACGATGGGGTACCGGTAAAGATCAACGGATATGAGATTCATATGGGAGAGACGATCCGGGACAGCGGACAGCCGTTTTCGCGGATCCAGTACGAAAATGGGGAAAATATTGCAGCGATGGCGATGGATTCCGATGCGCGTTCAGGATATAAAACGGATTCGAATCCGAATGGAGCTCCGGACGGTGGGAAAGAAGACGGCTGTATCAGCGGAAACGTATTCGGAACCTATGTCCACGGAGTATTCGACACAGAAGAGATGCAGCATGCGATCCGCGATTTCCTCGCAGAGAGAAAAGGTGTTCGTCCGGAGACATATGAAAACGGGGAAACATTCTCGATGGCAAAGTATAAAGAAGAGCAGTATGACAAGATGGCTAAGATTATCCGGGAAAATCTGGATATGGATATGATCTACCGGATCCTGGAACGAAAGGATGTGAGATGATGAGTGGACTTGACTGGACCGAAGAATTAAAAAAGCGGACGGGGATCGATTTCCTGACAACCCGCCCGACGGAGATCGAAAAAAAGAGTTTTGAGATCATAAAAGGAGAGCTGGGCGAGGAATTTGTTTCCCGGTATCCGGCTGATGCACTTCCGGTTCTCTGCCGTGTGATCCATACCACTGCCGATTTCTCCTACCGCGACACCCTCACGATCACAGAAGGCGCGATCGGACTGGCAAAAGAGGCGATCTACCGGGGGCTTCCGATCATCACCGATACGACGATGGCGGCATCCGGGATTAACAAGACGGCGGCCAGAAAATTCGGGATCGATGTGCACTGCTTTATCGCGGATGAGGATGTGAAGGAAGCTGCAAAGGCGAGCGGGATGACGAGATCCGCGGTCAGCGCCGAAAAGGCGGCGCGACTTTATCCGGAGTGTATCTATGCAGTCGGAAACGCGCCGACGGCGTTAATGCGCCTCTATGAGCTGATCGAAGAAAAAAAGATCCGACCGGCGCTCATCATCGGAGTACCGGTCGGATTCGTGAACGTAGTCGAGGCAAAGGAACTGATCCTTCGTACGGATGTCCCGGCGATCGTCGCCAGAGGACGAAAAGGCGGGAGCAATATCGCCGCGGCGATCTGCAACGCACTGTTATATGAGGCGGGAGGGCGATAGCGGTTCGCTACTTTACTTCCTGCACCGGGATTCCCGGAACTGCCATCAGAGAGTAGTTGGTGTGATAGACAACGAAACCTGGTGCAGCTCCGGGAACTTTTTTTAAGTTCTTCCGCTGGATATAGTCGACTTCGACCTTCTCATTCCCGCGGCCTTTGGAGTAGTAGGCAGCCAGCGCACCGGCTTCCTCAAACACGCGGTCCGGCAGCTCTTTTCCCTCGGTCTTTACGATGACATGGGAGCCCGGGATCCCTTTTGCGTGGAACCACCAGTCACCGCCGTTGGCAAACTTGAAGTCGAGTTCTTCATTCTGGTAGTTGTTTTTTCCGACATAGATGTGGAATCCGTCGCTGGAAAGGTAGTGGAACGGGCGGCTTGTGATCTTCACCTTTTTGCCGCCTATGTAGTGGCGCTTGATATAGCCATACTCCGTGAGTTCTTCCTTGATCTGGACAAGGTCCTCCTCGAGTCTTGCGATGTCCATCGATGTGCTGATGGATTCCAGGTGGGCGATCTCCGCCTTCGTCTGCGCAAGCTGCTCCGTCACGGCCTCGTAGGTACGTTTCTGTTTATTGTACTTATCGAAATATCGCTTCGCGTTCTCCTGCGCCGTCATCGTCGGATCCAGCGGGATCGTAATTTCTGTATTGTCGTAATAATTTAAACATTTGAAACTTTTTTCACCGCCGGAGAGGCCATATCCGTAGGTATTCAAAAGTTCTCCGTAGATCCGGTATTTTTCCCGTTTTTCAGTATCCTTGAGCTGCTTTGTCTGAAGATCCAGCTTTCTCACACTGCGCTCCAGTGCATTGGAGATGATCTTTCTAAGATCCGTGGACTTCTGGTGGATCCGTGATACCGTATTCTTTTCCGCGTAGTACCGCTCGAGGAGCTCACTGATGGAATCAAACTTCACAGTCCTGTAATTTCCGCCTTCCATCATCGTCAGCGGGACAGCGGCAAATTCGATGGGTTTTTCTCCCTCGTAGATAATATTCGGGGTGAAATTGCCCTCGCGGATATCGTCCATGATCCAGTTGAACGCGTGGAAGAGGTGTGTGAGTTCCGCATCGGAAAATTCTTTTGCGGAGATATCCCCGTCTAAGGATGCCAGATGGCAGATCTCAGCGGCAACGACCGGGCTTAAACCGGTAAGATCCATGTAGAGGGCCTTTGAGAGGTTCTGCGGGGTGTTGTGCAGGAGTTCCTTAAATTCTGTCTCCGTGATCGTCAGCGGATCTTTCTTCTCCCCGGAGTGCGGGATAAAGTAATCGCGTCCCGGGAGTACCTCTCGGACAGAGCTTACCTGTGCGGAGATATGTTTGATGCTGTCGAGGATCACGTTATTCTCATCGCAGAAGATGATGTTGCTGTGTTTTCCCATGAGCTCGATCACGATGAATTTTCTCCGGAGATCGCCCATCTCATCGAGATGCTCGACCTCGATCCGGACGATCCGCTCCAGTCCCGGCTGGGTCACGGAGATGATCCTGCCGTTTGCGATATGCTTTCTTAAAAGCATGCAGAAGTTCGGGGCCGTCATCGGGCTCGGTTTATTGTTTGATGTAAAATAGAGGAGCGGGAGACTGGCGTTCGCCGATACGAGCAGACGCACGTTCTCCCGATTTCCTTTAATGGTAAAGAGTAATTCGTCCTTTTCCGGCTGGGCGATCTTTGAAATCCTGCCGGAGACGATCTTTTCGTTCAGGTCGCGGACAAGGTTCGCGATCACGATTCCGTCAAATGCCATGGTGTATGAGTTCCTTTCGTTTTATCGATCATAAAATTCTAAGATTGTCTGATATGTGTACGCTCGGGAGACTCTCTAAGAGTATCTCCCGAGTGTGGGAATGGGCGGATCGGATCTGCTTCATGAAAAGTGTTCATGAAAGATCGCGTTGATCCGTTCCGTCAGCTCCGCGACCGAGTGGGCCCGGCTTCTGGAACATTCCCGCGCAGGGCGGCCGCAGAGGAGACAGGTCCGGCCCGGCTGCCCGATGTCACTTCTTGAGATCTTTTTTCCATCCCGCCCGATGATATCGATGTCGTAGAGTCTTCCGAGATCGGACGCGTCCTCTAACGGCACGAGAAGGCGTTTTACGGCGAACGCATCCGCATCCACGCAGAGAAATGCCTCCGGACCGGTCTTATCGAGGATTAGGCTGCGCTTTAAGACCGGGATCTTTGCGGTATCCAACGCGGAAACGATCTCCGAAAGTGCAAAGGCAAATGCCTCCGGAACAAGCGGCAGGACCTTGACCGGCCCCGGGATATTTAAGGTGAATGAGACGAGAACGCCGGGAAATTCGGAGAGAAGCTGTTCCTGCATCCAGACGCGCCGTTCCCTGGCGTTTAACATATCCGGAAGCTCGGCATCGGCACCGATGAATTTTTCTAATGTTTCTTTTTCTGCGTCATTTAATAATAACTGTTCTATTTCTGGATCATTCCATAAAAATTTTTCCATAAAAACCTCAGATCTCATGCAGGATCTCAAGAAATCCTTTCATATATTTTGTGAGATACATGTCCTTCCGGTAGCAGGCGTAAAAATGTCTTGGATTCTCCACACCGAGGATCGGATAGGAGAAGTAGGCGGAATCCGGCGAGTTATCAGTCTCGACATAGGAATCCGGACAGGCCATCACGACAGGACTCGCCGCAACGACATGTTTTCCGACCTCGATGCTGATCGTGACAAGGTCGATCTTCGGCTTCATGTCCCTCGTGATAAAGAGGGAGTCCTGTATCGTCCGGACGGAGTGACCGGACTGGCTGGAGATGAAGGTCTCATCGCGCGCCTCCAGGATATCGATCGGTGTCCCGGGCGCGATCCGTTTCGCAAGTTCGCATTCGCGGTTCACGATGAGGACAAGCTTTTCCTCCTGGATCAGGTCGTAGACCAGTTCCTCGTGGCGCGGGAATGTCGTGAGAAGTGCGATCCCGACTTCCCCCTCCAGGACGCTTTTTTCCATGGTCGCAGATCCCTGCTCATGGAGTTCCAGCCCCACATGGGGGAATCGTTTCTTAAAACGCGGGTATAATTCCGGTAACAGCTCCATGCCGCGCTGGACCGAGATCCCGAGGCGGATGGTCCCGAATTCTTCCTTGCTCAGCTCCTCGACCTGTTTTCTCAAGTTTGTGGAGATCGTTGTCACCTGCCTCGCCGCCTCCACGTAGAGCTGTCCGGCCGGCGTCAGGGTGATCGGATCGGTGGAGCGGTCAAAGATCGGGGCGCCGAGATTGCTCTCGGCGGTCTTTATGATCTGGCTCAGAGAGGGCTGGGAAACGTAGAGCTTTTTTGCCGCGTTTGTAAAGCTGCCTTCCTTCAGGACGGTCAGAACATACTGCATGTGTTTTTCATTCATAGAGGCGTCCTCCCCTGACTTTTTATCTCAGTTAGATAAAACTCCTGTTTTTCCTTTCTATTCTATCACATCCGGTCGGAAAAGACAACGCGGGGAAACCGGAGCGTTCCTGCCGCCGGACCGATCCGATGCCCCATAAGAATTTCCCTATATTCGCTATAGAGGGATATATATTGGATTAAAAAAAATACAAGTGATATAGTAATGCCATAGAAAGTTATAGAACTCAGGCGGGAAAACAAACGAAATTTGTGCATCCTGCATAATGAGAAACGGAGGGAATATATGGAAATCAAGAAGACAGCCATAGCCGGCACACTGGAATCCAGTGACGCCCAGGTAACCGTGGAGCCGGGCGAAGGAAAGATCGAGCTCACGATCGAGAGCAGTGTGATTCATCAGTACGGCAGACAGATCCGGAAAGTCACACTGGAGACCCTGGAGCGTCTCGGCGTGGACAGTGCAAAGGTCACGATCTTTGACAAAGGAGCGCTCGACTGTACATTAAAGGCGAGAGTGGAGTGTGCGGTCTACCGTTCCAACGGCATCACCAAAAATCTTCCGTGGGGAGGTGTCATCCGATAATGCATCCGAATAAAAAACGCTTAAGAAGATCCATGATGTTTTTAAACTGTCAGAAGCCGGGTCTCATCAAGGATCCGTACATCTATAAACCGGACTCCATCATGTTAGACCTTGAGGACGCAGTTGCGGAGAACCAGAAGGACGCAGCGAGATATTCCTTATATCATGCGCTTCAGGAGATCGATTACCGCGGCGTAGAGCGGGTCGTCCGGATCAATGGTCTTGACACTCCGCACTGGAAAGAAGATATCCGCGTCTGTGTCGCGGGCGGAGCCGACACGATCCGTATTGCTAAGACAGAGACGGCGCAGGATGTAAAGATCGTGGAGGAGCATGTCCTTGCGGCAGAGAAAGAGTTTGGACGCCCGGAGGGAAGCACACTCTTAATGGCAGCCTTAGAGTCTTGCAAAGGTGTTTTAAATGCCTTAGAGGTATGCCAGTCATCTGACAGACTCATCGGAATCGCTTTATCTGGCGGAGATTACACAAAGGACCTCCAGACAACGATCACAGGAACCGGAGTGGAGCTCATGGGAGCGAGACAGCACATGATCATGGCGGCGAGAGCGGCAGGTGTCCAGTGCTGGGATACAGTGTTCACAAACCTTGACGACATGGAAGGCTTCGAGAATGAGACAAGAATGATCAAGATGATGGGCTTCGACGGAAAGTCTCTCGTAAACCCGAGACAGATCGCCATCGTCCATAAGGTCTTCACACCGTCGGAAAAAGAGATCATCTTTGCGGAGAAGGTTGTCCGCGAGATCGATGACAAGAAGGCAAAGGGAATCGGCGTCTTCACCGTTGACGGAAAGATGATCGACATCGCATTCTACGACGGAGCAAAGAGAACACTCGCCATGGCGAAAGCAGCAGGCGTTTATAAGGGGGATTTATAAGATGATCAATGCAGTTGGAAGAGAAATTCCCGAAGAGGTCTTAAAAGCAACAGGCAAGGAGCCGTTCAAGGGCGTCTATGCCTATGATAATTACGAATATACAAAGGCGGCTCCGACCGTCCGTACATTAAACGATCCGACAAGAAGCAAGCTTGTCGAGAACATCCATGATGCCCTCGTAAAATGCGGCATTAAGGACGGCATGGTCCTTTCCTTCCATCATCATTTCCGTGAGGGTGACTATGTGGTAAACATGGTCATGGAAGAGGTTCATAAGATGGGCATCAAGGACATCACGATCTGTGCAAGCTCCTTAGGAAAAGCTCACGATCCGATCGTTCCGTACATTGAGGATGGCACCATCACAGGAATCCAGTCCTCCGGTGTCCGCGGAAAGATCGGTGAGGCGATCTCCACAGGACGGTTAAAAAAACTTGCGATCATGCGCTCCCACGGCGGACGTGTCCGCGCCATCGAGTCCGGCGAAGTCCATATCGATATCGCCTTCATCGGTGCTCCGACATGTGATGAATATGGAAACATGCGCGCAAACGGCGGAAAGAGCGACTGCGGCGTATTATCCTACGCGATGGTCGACGCCCAGTATGCAGATAAGGTTGTTGCCGTGACAGACTGTCTCGTTCCTTTCCCGAACATTCCGGCAAGCATCTCCATGGTAGATGTGGATTACGTTTGTGTCGTAGATGAGATTGGAAATCCGGCAAAGATCGCGACAGGTGCTGCAAAACCGACAACAGATGTCAGAAAGATCATGATGGCGGATTACTGCACAAAGTTTGTTGTCAACACCCCGTATTTTAAGGAAGGTTTCTCCTACCAGACAGGTGTCGGCGGAGCTTCCATCGCCTCCACGATCTCCCTCGGAAAGATCATGGAAGAGAGAGGCATCCATATGGGACTTGGCCTCGGCGGAATCACAACTCCGATGTGTGAGCTGTTGGCGAAAGGCCTCGTAAACAAGCTCGTTGATACCCAGGATTTCGATCAGGGTGCCATCGAGTCCATCAAGACAAATCCGAACCACTTCGAGATCTCTGCATCCGAGTACGCGAACCCGTTCAACAAGGGCGCTTATGTCAATAAGCTGGATTTCGTGATCCTTGCGTCTCTTGAGGTTGACGTAAACTTTAACTGTAACGTCGTTGTCGGTTCCGATGGCATGATCACAGGTGCCCAGGGCGGACATCCGGATACGGCAGCGGGAGCGAAGTGTACGATCGTCATTGCTCCGCTGCTTCAGGGAAGAATCCCGGCAATCTGTACAAATGTTACAACGGTAACGACTCCCGGTGAGTCCGTCGACGTTGTCATCACAGACTACGGAATCGCCATTAACCCGAGAAGACAGGACCTCATCGAGTGCATGAAAGGCGTTGACCTTCCGTTCTGCACGATCGAAGAGCTCCGCGATAAGGCGTACGCCATGGTCGGAACTCCGGATCCGGTGCAGTTTGACGACCGCGTGGTCGGCGTGATCGAGGCCCGCGACGGCACCATCATCGATGTGGTCAGAAAGATCAAAGACTATGAATTTGAGGATGAACAGTAATCTGCCCGTCCCGGTGCTGCGAAAACAGTTTCCCCAGACATGTTTTCGCAGCGTATACCCCTTTAGATAAAGGAGAATTTGAGTATGTCTGAAATGTTAGTCGGTATTCTTGGTTTTGTATGTATCATTGCCATCGTCATTACCCTTTTTAAGAGCAAGACACTCCCCAGTATTGCTTTTATCACATTCCCGATGATCCTCGGTGTGATCCTCGTCCTTTCCGGATACTACACCTGGGACAACTTTGCAAAGCTCATCAAGAGCGGCTTTTCCAGCACCGGCCCGACAGCGGCACTGTTCGTATTCAGCGTCCTGTACTTCGGGATCATGACAGATGCCGGAATGTTTGATGTCATCATCAACTTTTTGATGAAATTCGTAAAAGACAACGTCATCGGCGTCTGCCTGATGACCGCGGTCATCGCGATGATCGGTCACCTCGACGGAGCCGGAGCGGCAACCTTCTGTATCGTGATCCCGGCGATGCTGCCGATCTATAAAAAGATGCATATGCGCGCTACAACACTCCTTCGGATCACGGTCATCTCCATGGGCGTCTTGAACCTGATGCCGTGGGCAGGACCGACGATGCGTGCGGCAGCCGTTCTCGGCATGGAGGCAAGTTCCTTCTGGCACACGATCCTGCCGATCCAGATCTGCGGCGTGGTCCTCGCCTTCGCGGTCGCTTTTGTGAACGGTGTCCTTGAGAAAAAGCGCGGAGCCGGTCTGAACGGAAAGCTTGCCGAGATCGAAGGAAACGTTGAGACCGAGGCAGGTGCGGAGACGGAAAAACAGAATGAATTCGCGAGACCGAAGTTATTCCTGTTCAATATCCTTCTTACAGTCGCAGTCATCGCACTGCTGATCCTGGATATTTTCCCGAGCTATGTGCCGTTCATGATCGGCGTGGCGGCTTCGATCCTTGTAAACTATCCGGGTGCAAAGATGCAGAAGAAGATCATCAACAATCATGCGGGTCCGGCACTGACCATGTGTTCGACTCTGATGGCGGCGGCTGTCCTCATGGGCGTCCTTGTAAAAGAGGTCGAAGGGACCACGAGCGTCATCACCTGCATGTCCGGACTGATCAGTACCTTCCTCCCGGCAGTCCTCGGCCGTCATCTGCCGCTCGTCATCGGTATCCTTTCCGTGCCGCTCGCACTCGCGTTCGACACCGACAGCTACTTCTACGGAATGCTTCCGGTCATGATCGGCATCGGAGAGGGCTTCGGGATCCCGGCGCTCCCGATCGCCGCAGCGATGGCAGTCTGCAGAAACTGCGCGACCTTCATCAGCCCGATGGTACCGGCAACACTCCTCGGAGTCGGCCTTGCGGATGTGGACATCAACCAGCACATCAAGAGCAACTTCTTGTGGGTATGGGGATTCTCCTTTATCTGCATGATCGCCGCGATCCTGTTTGGGATCATTCCGGTGTAGGAATATTTGTAAATTCGACAATTTCTTTTAAAATTCAGATAGAACCCCATAGGAAAAGTCCCGGAGATCAATGACTTGGTTTTCGGGACTTTTTCTGATGATAGATCCGGGCTATCCGCATAAAACAGGAAGAAGAGAAGAAGTGATGGAATATGAAAATTTTTACAGAAGGACAAAAAGCAAGAAATCATACGAGAATAAAAAGAACATCAGAAAATGATCTGAATAAATGAAAGCAAAAACTATAAAAACACAATAATTATCAATAATTCAGGCAAAATACGCACTTTTGCTTGACAGAAATGTAAATACGGCATATACTTTGGGTAAAGAAAAAGAAAACACGGAATATAATCCGTGCTTCTCTTTTATCTTGTGGTTATACGATTAACTTAAATCAGACCTTTGTTGTATCCCCGTGAATCAAGAGGCATTCAAAGTCTTTTCTCTCAAAAGGTTCGTCCTTGATCATGTGCATCAGAGTCTCAGCTGCATAATATCCCATATCATAAAGCGGGATATAGAGAGAAGAGATCTGAGGATACACATTTAACAGAAACGGAGACGACGCAAGGCAGATATGTTTGATGCGCTGAGGAATCTCAAAATTCTGCTCCAGGATACATCGCTGCATCAATAGTCCGAATCGCTGATTTGATGTCAGGGCGATATCGAAAGTATTTTGAGCCAGATAGGAGGAGATTGGTTCCGTAATCTCTGAATCAGGGCCGTTAGAGGTTGTGTCGCAGACGATTCGTTCAAAATCACAGGATGGATAAATGGTCCGGACTGCATGAATGATCAGGTCATATTTATTGTGAGGCTGGCGGCCGTTGATGGACCTCGTAAAATACCGGATGCGCTGAAAATTCTGCTCCCTGCAGAAACGGACACAGTCCTCAATGACATGCTCAAACGCCTTTCCCCCGGCAAGTCCGGAACCGGAGACACCGTTTTCACTGATGACGACATAGGGGATTTTATTTGCTTCCAGAGAGTCCGTATAGATTGTCTGTTTGTCAAAGACGATCAGGATCACTCCGGATATGATCCCGGAATAGTAATAGCGGACGATCTCCTCGTTTGCAGGATCCCGATGATCGCTTAACAGCGTGAGCGTATAACCGACACTGTCCAGATATTTTTTGATCCCATTCAGCGTATTGCCGAAACCGGAGTTTCCATAGTTGTTTCCGGGAAGAAGTCCGATGGAAAAACAATTTTTCTGACGGATATTCCTAGCAGAGGCATTCGGAAAATAATTGAGACGTCTGGCAGTTTCCAAAATTTCCTGACGTTTTTCTTCACTAATCCGTTTCCCCGCAGTGTTATTGATCACATAGGAAACGGTTGCCTGAGAAACATGACAGGCGTTTGCGATATCTTTCGCAGTAACTTGTTGATTCTTTTTCATGATGAAATCCCTGTAGAGGCGGACACACCGCCTGTTTAATTTACGCGAACAACGAGCCAAAGTCCGCGCTTGCGCGAGGCCCTGGCGGCTGCCGCGATAACAAGGGGAAACTCGCGAAGCGTGTTTTCGCTTGTTAATTTAAGAAACGAGCCGAAGTTTGACTCCTGATCATAAAAGCGACAACTAACTTTATCATAAATTTCTTTTTTTATCAATGGTTAAACGTATAAACGACTGACCGAAAGTCCGAAAACGTTATGGGGCAGACCGATCGCCGGTCTGAAGATATAAAAGCCAAAAACAAGTAAGTCGAAAAAGGAGAGAGCGTATGAAAAAACAAATGACACGAATGGCAGCATTAGTAATGACAGCCTGTCTGTTTACCGGTTGCGCGGGGCAGTCCGGTCAGCCTGCCGGAGACGGCGGATCCGGTACCAATGGGACCTCACAGGCGCAGGAGAGCGAACAGCCGATCGAAAGGAAAGAATATACGGTTGTGTATGCCGCCGAACTCGCCCATATCAACTACCTGAAATCATCGCTGAGTACCTGTACGAGATTCACAGAGAACTACGTGGATGCCCTGGTGGATTTCGACAAATATGGAGTTATGATTCCGTGTCTGGCGGAGAGCTGGGAGGTATCCGACGATGGGCTGACCTACACGTTCCATTTAAGGGATGGAGTAAACTGGTATACAAGCGATAAAAAGGTTTATGCGCCGGTTACGGCACAGGATTTTGTGGATGCGGCAAAATGGCTCTTAACAAAGGACAATGCGTCTACAACGGCCAATATCTTTTATAATGTCATCGCAAATGCAGAAGATTATTTTAACGGAGATATCACGGATTTTGATCAGGTCGGCATTCATGCCATTGACGAGCATACACTGGAATATACACTTGTGAAACCGACTCCGTATTTCCTGAAGATGACCGCGTACAGCTGCTTCCTCCCGGCGAACGGCAAGTTCTTAGAAGAGTGCGGGGAGTCCTTCGGAACAGGTGCCGAGACGGTTTTAAGCTGCGGCGCATACATTCTCACAACATTTGAGCCGGAGAACCGCAGAGTCCTTGAGATGAACGAGGATTACTGGGATAAGGATGAGATTTACATTTCCAGGATCAACTACAACTACAATAAAGAGGCAAAGACTCTGGTGCCGGAACTTTTCTTAAGAGGCGAGGTATCTGAGGCTGATATCCCGGCAGAGATCTTAGATGAGTGGATCAACGATGATACCAGAAAGAACATGCTGATCGAAAAACCATCCAGTACAAGCAGCAACTTCCTGGGATTCAACTTTGAACCGCTTTACGAGGAGGAGTATGGTCCGGATAACTGGAGCAAGGCAGTCAACAACGAAAACTTCCGTAAGTCTATCTACTACGCAGTGGACCGTGAGGCGGCGGTTATGACAAGCTATCCGTATGGATACGAAGAACAGATGTTAAATACCATCACGACAAAGAATTTCGTAAATGTGGACGGGGTTGATTATACGGAACTTGAACCGTTAAAGGAGATCACGAACACGGATCAGTTCCAGGAAGATAAGGCGCTTGAATATAAGGAAAAGGCGCTTGAAGAACTCCAGGGAACCGTGACATTCCCGGTAACAATTGTCATGCCGTACAATACAAGCACACTTGCATTGACAAACCGGGTTCAAGTCGAAAAACAGCAGCTGGAAAATCTTCTTGGAAGTGATTATATCAGTATTGAGCTGGTTCCGTACCCGCCGACCAACTACCTGAAGGAATCCAGAAGCTCCGGCAAATTCTCTCTCATGGAAATGGGCTGGGGACCGGACTATGCAGATCCAGCAGGATATACAGAGGTTATGACAAGCGATACTTCGATCGGGACAAAGTACAGCAGACCGTATCTGGCAGAAGATTTAAAGGATGCCGACGGAAACAGCATTTATGAGAACATGATCAAAGAAGCAAAAGCTGAGACAACTGATATCGGAAAACGTTATGAACTCTTTGCTGAGGCAGAGGCATATCTGATCGAACATGCTCTGGTAATCCCGCTTTACGCATCCGGCGGAGGATACCGCGCAACTTACCTGGATCCGTTCTCTGCACACTGCACACAGTTCGGCAGAAACCTTGATAAGTACAAAGGGGCAAAGGTTCTTGATCAGCCGATGAGCCAGGAAGAATATAAAGCGGCAGAGGCCCAGTATCAGGAAGAGAGGATCGCAGCTTTAAAAAATCAGTAAAACCTGAATACGCAGAATGCAAAGAACGGAGGAATGGTGTATGAAGAAAACAATGTTGAGAATCGTAAGTACGGCATGTGCCATCTCTCTGCTCATGGGGCTTGCAGGGTGTCAGAAATCTGACACTCCGTCCCAGGGCAGTGGATCCCAGGGAACTCAGGAAGCTCAGGAAGAGAAGAAAGAAAAGACTCTGACGGAGTATTCCACCGTGTATACGTCTGAAATTGATTCCGTGAATTACTTAAAAAGCACAAACAGCGACGGCATCGCTTTGTTCTACAGCATTATGGACGGACTGATCGAATTTGATCGGTTCGGAGAGATGATCCCATGCATTGCAACGGACTGGACGGTTTCTGATGATGAACTGACTTACACGTTCCATCTCCGTGATGATGTAAAATGGTATGACTGGAAAGGAAATGCAGTCGGAACCGTAAAGGCGCAGAACTTTGTGGACGGCATCAAATGGATTTTGAATCCGGATCATGCGTCCAGCAACAGTAAAACGGTTTATGATGTCATCAAAAACGCGAAAGAGTTCTACGAAGGAGATATTACTGATTTTTCCCAGGTCGGAGTCAAGGCAATCGACGATACAACGGTGGAGTATACCTTATATCAGCCGACTCCGTACTTTATCAAAGAACTCTCCTTCCCGTGTTTCTTCCCGGTTGACGGAGACTTCCTTGAAGAACAGGGGGAAATGTTCGGTCTTGACAAAGAGTCGATCCTGTATTGCGGCGCTTACCTCCTGACCAGTTATGAACCGCAGAGCGAGCGTGTCCTTGAGGCAAACCCGGATTATTGGAATTACGATGTGATTTCCATCGGCCGCCTCAACTATAAATATAATTCCGAGGCAAACTCCATCGGTGCAGAGTTATTCACCCGCGGAGAGATCAATGATTTTCTGCTTCCGGGCAGTATTCTCGATGAGTGGATGGAAGATCCGGAAAAGAAAGAGATGATTCGTCCGAACAACCTGACAAACATGTCTTACTTTATCGGCTTCAACTTTGATCCGAATTACGATGAAACTTATAAGCCGGAAGACTGGAAAATCGCAGTCAATAATGAGAACTTCAGACAATCGATTTTCCATGGATTCGATCGTGAAGCCGCAATCCTGACGGTTGAACCGTATAATCCAAAAGGGAAACTGTTAAATACCTTTACAAGAAGAAATCTTGTTCAGGCAGACGGTGTGGATTATACCATGATGGGCGGACTGGTTACCTACACAGAGGGAGATTCTTTTGATCCCGACAAGGCGCTCGAATATAAGGAAAAGGCCATGGCGGAGTTAGAGGGACAGGTGACATTCCCGATCCCGATCCTTGTTCCGTTCAGCACCGCAAAAGTTGATACCGCAAACCGTATGCAGGTTATGGAGCAGCAGCTCGAGAAACTTCTCGGAACGGATTATATTGATATCGTTCTGGAATCTCATCCGTCTACAGGCTTCACAAAACAGGTTCGTACACCGGGTGCTTATTCCATGATGGAGATGGGCTGGGGACCTGACTTTGCGGATCCGCTCGGAATGATGAATCCGGTACATACAGGTTCTCTGGATGGCAAGTATATGCGTGTCAGCATGGCAAAAGATCTTCAGGATGAAAATGGCAGCAGTCTCTTTGAAGCGGCTTTAGATAAGGCGAATGCGGAGACAAAAGATTTGAAAAAGAGATATGAGCTGTTTGCAGATGCAGAATGCATGCTTCTCGATAAAGCAATCCTGATCCCGTTCTATACATCAGGCGGCGGATACCGTGCTTCCTACCTGGATCCATTCTCCGGCTATACCAGCCAGATGGGACGAAATGCGGCGATCAAGTTAAAAGGAGCTGTGATCATGGATAAACCGATGGGAATGTCGGAGTATGAGGCAGCAGAAGAGCAGTATGAAAAAGACAGAGCGGAAAGGATGAAGAAGTAGATGGCAAAATACATCTGTAAACGAATTCTCCAGTCCCTCGTGACGTTAGTTGTTGTAGCAACTGTAGTATTCTTACTCCTCCGGCTTATGCCGGAGGAAGGATACTTCGCCGAGGGATATGATAAAATGGACGAAGTACAGATCGAAGCGGCCCTGACTGAGATGGGACTTCGGGATCCGCTGCCGGTACAGCTGAAAAATTTCTTTGTCGGGCTTATGCATGGGGATCTTGGCAAATCGATCGTTTTCCGTCCGAAGGTTCCGATCACAAAGATCATTGGACCGAAAGTTCCGTATTCCGTATATTTTGGACTTGCATCCATTGTGATTTCTCTCGTTGTCGGAATTCCTCTCGGAATGATGATGGCAAGGTTTAAGGGCAGGTTTTTTGATCATCTCGGGACAGGATATGTAGTGCTCATCAAGGCAGTTCCTGCTGCCGTTTATTATCTCTTCCTTCAGCTTTACGTATCGGGAGCGTTTCATGTACCGATGCTGTTTGATGAGAGAAAACCGGTGAGCTGGATCCTGCCGGCGATCTGTATGTCCCTGGGCGGCACAGCGACTTATGCAATGTGGATCCGCCGCTACATGGTCGACGAACTGAATAAAGATTATATCAAGCTTGCAAGAGCCAAAGGACTAAAAAATTCCCTTGTGATGTCCAGACATGTCATCCGGAATGCCTTTGTCCCGATGGCGCAGCAGCTTCCGACACAGATGCTGATGACAATCTCCGGATCCATCTATGTAGAATCTCTGTTCTCGATTCCGGGAATGGGCGGTCTTCTGGTTTCCGCGATCCAGAGACAGGATAATACCCTGGTACAGGCGCTTGTTCTGATCTATTCCTGCGTCGGAATCATGGGATTGTTCTTAGGAGATCTTCTGATGGCCCTTTGTGATCCGAGAATCAAGCTTGGAAAGAAAGGCGGTGGAAGATAATGGGAGCAAAGAAAAAAATCGATGCGCTGGAACAGGAAGTGGGAAAGATCACCCAGGACATGTTCGAATTTGCAGAATATGATGCAGAAGCAGCGGAAAGAACCGGTTACTCCAACTACTCATACTGGGCTTCCACCTGGAGAGTATTTACGAAAAACAGGGTGGCAATGTTTTTCCTCGTGCTTCTGATCGGACTGATGACATTTACCTTCATCCAGCCGTACCTCCCGTCCCAGAAGGACCCGATCGAAGTTTATATCAACCAGGAGACAGGAAAGCAGGACAGAAATCAGGCGCCTGGCAGTGAATACTGGTTCGGTACCAATTCCATCGGACAGGATTTGTGGGCGAGAATCTGGAGCGGGACAAGAACCTCTCTCTTTATTGGCCTTGCAGTCGGTTTATGGGATGCATTTATGGGGATTCTGATCGGTTCTCTCTGGGGATATGTAAGAAAGCTGGATCCGCTCATAACGGAAGTGTATAACGTCGTACATAACATTCCCAGTTCGATCATTCTGATCCTGGCATCTTATCTGTTAAAGCCGAGTGTCAGCACAATCATTCTTGCAATGTGTCTTACCGGATGGCTTCCGACGGCGCGATTCATCCGCAACCAGATCGTTATTATCCGTGACCGGGAATTTAACCTTGCCTCCCGATGTCTTGGAACTCCGACCGGCCGCGTGATCACAAAGAACCTCCTTCCACAGGTGGTATCTGTCATTATGATGCGTGTTGCATTAGCGATTCCGTTAGCGATCGGACAGGAAGTATTCCTTACCTATATCGGTCTCGGACTTCCGTTAAGTGTTCCATCCCTTGGAAACCTAATCAATGAAGGCCGTATCGTTATGATGAGCCCGTCCCTGCGCTATCAGCTGATCTTCCCATCGATCATTCTTTCCATGATCACGATCTCCTTCTATGTGATGGGAAATTCCTTTGCTGACGCGGCTGATCCGCGAAATCACGTCTAGGGAGGGAAAGGATATGTTTGATTACAAAAACGCTGAAAAGATCTTGGACGCCCAGGATGTAAGAGTTAAATTCAACCTGAGAGGAAAGACACTGACTGCGATCCGCGGCATTTCCATGGAACTCTACAAAGGAGAAAGCCTTGCGATCGTAGGAGAGTCCGGATCCGGTAAATCCGTATTTACAAAGACTTTTATGGGTCTTCTTGATCAGAATGGCTGGATCGATTCCGGCTCCATTCTGTATTCCGGCGGGACATTCCGCAATTACCCGGCAGACCTGGCCGGATATAAGACAGAAAAAGAATGGCTCGGAATCCGCGGAAAAGAGATCGCTATGGTTTTTCAGGACCCGATGACAAGCTTAAATCCGTTAAAGACGGTTGGAAAGCAGATCCAGGAAACGGTAGAACTTCACCAGGGATTGAGAGGAAACGCTGCGAAAGAAAAGACCATCGAAATTTTAAAGGATGTCGGAATTACAATGCCGGAGAGACGATACAAACAGTATCCGCATGAATTTTCCGGCGGTATGCGCCAGAGAGTTGTCATCGCAATCGCGGTGGCGTGCAATCCGGAAGTCCTGATCTGCGATGAGCCGACAACGGCATTGGATGTAACGATCCAGGCACAGATTTTAAAACTTCTCCACGAGCTGCAGGAAAAGTACAGCCTGACTATCATCTATATTACCCATGATCTGGGTGTTGTTGCGAATGTTGCGGACCGGATCGCAGTGATGTATGCGGGAGATATCGTAGAAGTCGGCTTATGTGAAGAGATTTTCTACAATGCAAAACACCCGTATACCTGGGCGCTGCTGTCATCCCTGCCGCAGCTCGGCATTAAAGGTCAGCCGTTATATTCCATCAAGGGCACGCCGCCGAACCTCTTCAATGAGATCAAGGGAGATGCGTTTGCCCCGAGAAATCCGCATGCGTTAAAGATCGATTTTGAGATCCGGCCGCCGTATTTCGAGGTCAGTCCGACTCACAAGGCAAAAACATGGCTGCTCGACCCGAGAGCACCGAAGATCGATCCGCCGCCGCTTGTAAGGCGCATGTTCGAAAAATGGAAAGGAGGCGAGGTCCTTGAGCAGAAAGAAGCTTCTGGAAGTTAAAAATCTGGACGTAGTATTCGGCTCCGGCAAAAAGGAATTTAAAGCCATCGACAATGTCAGCTTTGACATTTATGAAGGTGAGACGTTAGGCCTTGTCGGTGAATCCGGCTCCGGAAAGACTACGATTGGCCGCGCGATTATCCGTATCAATGAGGCTGCCGGCGGAGAGATTTTGTACGACGGAGAACGAATCAGCGGAAAGATCAGTGAGGAGATGGACCGGAAAGTCATCGAAAACATTCAGATGATCTTCCAGGATCCGATGGCTTCTCTAAATGAGCGTGCGAAAGTTGATTATATTGTTTCGGAAGGTCTTTATAATCTGCATAAATTTAAAGATGAAACAGAGCGAAAGAAGATCGTCGCGGAAGCACTTTTGGAGGTAGGACTGCTTCCAGAATTTGCGAGCCGTTTCCCTCATGAGTTCTCAGGAGGACAGCGCCAGAGGATCGGGATCGCGAGAGCTTTAGTCATGGAACCGAAACTGATCATTGCGGACGAACCGATCTCTGCTCTGGATGTCTCTATCCGCGCACAGGTGTTAAACCTTTTAATGGACCTTCAGCAGAAAAAGGGCTTCACGTATCTTTTTATCGCTCATGATCTGTCGATCGTGCGGTTTATTTCTGATCGTGTAGCCGTCATCCACAAAGGAAAAATCGTAGAGCTCGCGGAAACCGAAAAACTTTACAGTCATCCGCTTCATCCGTATACGAGAGCACTGTTGTCTGCAATCCCGCAGCCCGACCCGATCACAGAGAGGACGCGCACGGTGGAAGTGTACGATCCGTCCTGTCATCATTACGAGACGGATAAGCCGGAATGGGTGGAGATGGAGACAGGGCATTATGTTCTCGCAAACAAAGAGGAACAGGAAAAATACAGAGAAAGGCTGGGCAAATCATGAAGGTATCGATAACAAAAGAAATTCAGGGTAAATATGACGCGCTGATCATTCCGTTTATGAGGGACACAGCACTCAAAACCTCTCTTTCCGACCTTGATCCGGTCGCTTCGGATGCAATCCGGAGTGCTCTGCAGAATGAGAAATTAAAGGCTGTTTACGGAAGCCAGTATTCCATGAACCTGTTTGTCGGGGAAAAATTTTTAAAGATCGTACTTGTATATCTTGGCGGTGAGTCGAACACAAACCGTGAAAGCTTTCTTGCCATGGCAAAGGCGTTCAAGAGCTGTAAGGAATCAAAAACTCCGGTGATCGGCGTCCTTTTTGACAATGTCCCTGAACTGGGGGACCGCCCGGATCTCGCAGAAAAATTTGCGGAGCTTCCGCACCTTGTGGCATATGAGTTTCATGCATATAAGACAGCACCGATCTCCAATTGTATGGAGGAGACCGTGATCGTCTCAAAGGTTGACGGGATGGAGGAGATCGCAAATGAGGCGGCATGTGTTGCGGAGAGCACAATGTTCGCGAGAGATCTGGTCAATCATCCGTCCATGTATATGACGCCGGAGAAGCTGGTTGAGACAGTAACGGGGCGGTTTGCAAAGGAAGGACTTCCGATCGAAGTGGAGGCTTTTGGCGAAGATCAGGCAAAAGAACTCGGAATGGGGGCGTTTCTTTCCGTAGCAAAAGGTGCTGCCGCAAAACCCCAGGTCCTCGTCATGCGCTATCACGGCGGCGGAGAAGAGAAACCGATCGGTCTGATCGGGAAAGGCATCATGTTTGACAGCGGCGGATACAGCTTAAAATCCAAGATGGCTACGATGCATGATGACATGGGAGGTGCTGCCGCAGTTATTGGTGCAATCCGCGCCATTGCGGTCCGGAAACTCCCGGTGAATATCGTAGCAGTCGTTGCAGCCTGCGAAAACATGGTATCCGGTGAAGCGTATGTTCCGGGAGATATCCTGTTTTCCATGAACGGAAAAACGATCGAGATGCTGAATGCGGACGCCGAAGGCCGTTTGACTTTGGTGGATGCGATCACTTACGCGATCCGAAAGGAAAATGCGGGAACGATCATTGATATTGCAACTTTGACAGGCGCTGCGAAGGGCGCAGTCGGTGGAAGAAGTGCCGCAGTTATTGCAAATGATAATGCATTGTTTGAAAAAGTCAGACAGGCGTCGGTAAGTTCCTGCGAGAAAGTGTGGAGACTTCCGGCAGACAGGGAACTCTTTGACGTTCTGCGTTCTGAAGTGGCAGATTTAAAGAGCAGTTGTCCGGGAAATACCATGGGAGGAGGAACGATCGTTGCAGCGCTTTTCATCCAGGAATTCACGGAGAACCACTCGTGGTGTCATATTGATATGGCTCCGGTCAATTGGCTTGCGGATGGAAATGCGTATTGCGTCCATGGAGGTTCCGGATATGGTGTAAGCCTGTTGTACGAAACCGTCAAGATCGCGTCACAAAAGTAATAAATAAGATCCATAAAAAATGAACCGTCCTGTATTTGCCGGAATTTGGCAATTCAGGGCGGTTTGTTGACAATATGAATCATTTGTGATAAGTTAGCTTAAACTAACATATAAAATTAAGGGGATTGCAAAATGTTGGAATATTATGAAATTCTAAAAAAATCCTACCTGTTTTCGGGAGCTGATAGGAGTGCTCTGGAGCACATATTACGGTGTATGGAAGCTCACGTCTGCAGCTATGGAAAAGGGGAGATCATTTATCACTATGGGGAAAGAATCTCGTAGGCAGGGATTGTTCTGGATGGAAAAGTGGCCCTCGTGGCACCGGGAAAAGACGGGGAGGAGTCCCATATCCGGCTCGTTGGACCGTCGGAGTCTTTCGGCTGTTCCAATTCCTGCCTGGCAGAACAACCGGCGCTTGTGGTGGTTATGGCAAAAAAGAAAACGAAGATCCTGTTTGTAAATCTTTCAAAACTTTTTCGCAGAGAAGCGTTGGGCTGTGCTTATGCGGGACTGGTTACCGTAAACCTTTTAAAACAGACTGCAGCAGAAAACCTGGCCCAGAGCCGCAGAATCCATATCATGAGCCAGAAATCGATTCGCGACAAATTAAAGCTTATGCTGGTACAGTTTTCCACAGATGGAAAAAGTGCCGTGCTTTCGATGAATCGGCAGGAACTTGCGGATTATCTGGGGGTAGAGCGCAGCGCACTGTCGCGGGAGATGGCGAGAATGAAAAACGAAGGTTTGATCGATTACAGGAAGAATGCGATTTCGATTTTTTATGATTTCGTTGCAGATGCAACTGATTTTTGAAGTGGGTTAGTCTATACTACCTAAAGGTTAGATATAGCTAACCAAGAAAATCAGGAGGAGTTATGATGAGACATAATAAATGGACAAGTGCAGCAGTGATCCTTGCTGCATCCCTGGCAATTTCCGCATGCGGAAGCAACGCAGGAGCAAAAGAGACAACGGCAGCAGAAACCGTACAGACTCAGGCTGCAGAGACAGAAAGCAGTGCGGCAGCCGGCACGGAATCAGCAGACGCTGAACAGGCGGACGCAGAAGGGACCCATGAGGTGGTCGACCACGCAGGCAATCATGTTCAGGTCCCGAATGAGATCCACCGCGTCGTGATCGATCAGATCCCGATCCTTTCCACGTACATGGCATATTTTGAAGGTTCCGCGCCGAATATCGTCGGCTACTGCGGATCATTCAAGGACACGATCTCGGAGACGGTACTGAAAAACATCGCCCCGGAGCTTATGGAGTCGTCTGAGACCGTGTACGCGCAGTCGGACTTAAATATCGAGGAGATCATGAAGCTTCAGCCGGATGTGATCCTCTACAATGCAAATAACAAAGAACACGCGAAAGTCCTGGAATCCAGCGGGATCCCGGCGGTCGCATTCGCAACGGTAGGTTCTGACAGTCCGCCCGATCCGCTGGAACGCTATAAACAGTGGCTTTCCCTGTTGGAAGACGTGTTCGGGGAAGATGGGAAGATGGATGCCTTCTTTGAAAAGGGGGATTCGATCGTTGCTGATGTGGAAGGACGGATTGCCAAAATCCCGGAGGACGAGCGGCCGACAGCCATGATCTTATATAAAGTCAACGACGGCGTTCCACAGGTGGCGGGAAAAGGAATTTTTGGTGATTACTGGCTCCAGCATCTCGGCGTCAAAAATGTGGCGGAAGAGGCGCAGGGATTTGCGCAGGTAAGCTTTGAGCAGATCTATGACTGGGATCCGGAAGTCATGTTCGTGAACGGACCCGGACTCTTCAAGGTCACAGAGACGGATATTCTTGAAAACAAGATCGAAGGTGCTGATCTCTCGACGATCCAGGCTGTGAAGGACGGACGCGTCTATGACACGACACTCGGTATGTGGAACTGGTTCACACCGAACCCGGATGCCCCGCTTGTCCTCGCGTGGCTGGCATGCAACGCCTATCCGGAGCAGTTTGCAGATTATCCGCTTGAGGACACGATCCGCGATTATTACAAAGAGTGCTACGGATACGAGGTGACTGATGAGGAACTGGAGGAAATGATTCACTTACGATGAAAAATACGATCTGGATTCGAAACAATCATTTTACTCCGCTTGCGATGGTCATGATGATCGTTCTTCCGCTCGCGACGGCTCTCATCTGCCTCTGCATCGGAAGAATGAATCTCTCGGTTGGTGATGTCGCGGATACACTGATCCGGGCATTTCTTCACGGAGACAGGAGCAGCCAGAATTATTCCATTGTTGTGAATCTGAGACTTCCACGGATCCTGATGGCGGTGATCGTCGGAGCGGGACTTACTTGCGCCGGTGACACGTTCCAGTCCCTGTTTTCCAATCCGCTCGCAACTCCTGACATCCTGGGAGTCACAAGCGGGACCTGCGTGGGTGCGATCCTTGCGATCTTACTGTCAAAGGGGATCCTGGAGACACAGATCATTGCCCTGATCTTCGGCCTTGCCTCTGTCTGGGTGACGATCCGCCTCGCGGGCAATAAGGACGGACAATCGGTCGTGTTTCTGGTCCTGTCCGGCGTGATCATTTCTTCGCTGTTCAACGCGATCGGATCTCTTTTAAAGTACACCGCGGATCCGTCAGATAAGCTGCCGGAGATCACCTACTGGCTCATGGGAAGCTTCACGAACGCTTCCTATCAGAAGATCATGATCGGCTCCCCGCTGATCTTTGCCGGGATCATTGTGATCTATCTGCTCCGTTGGAAGTTAAACATCCTTTCGCTGAGCGAAGATGAGGCGAGAGCCAGCGGGATCGACCTGAAAAGGACCAGACTTGCGTTTATCCTGGCGGCTACCGTGATCACGGCCTCCAGTGTGTCCATGTGCGGACAGGTTGGCTGGATTGGGCTTTTGATCCCGCACTGTGCGAGAATGCTCACGGGCAGCAATAACCGGTTTGTGATCCCGGTAAGCATCAGCCTCGGCGCCAGCTTCATGATCGTGATCGATACCTTATCACGGAGTATCAGTGTTATCGAACTGCCGCTTTCCGTGCTGACAGCCATCATCGGTGCACCGGTGTTCATCTCATTATTAAAGAAGAACAGGGGGACTCTCAAATGATCCTGGAAGTGAAAAACGGCTGTTTTGGATATCCGAAGCAGCCGGATCTCTTAAAAAACGTGAACCTCAGTCTGGAAGAGGGGCGGATCCTTGCGATCCTCGGCCCGAATGGTGTCGGGAAGACAACCATGTTGAAGTGCATGACCGGGCTTTTATCCTGGCGAAGCGGAGACAGCTTTTTATACGGGAAAAATGTCCGGGAACTCTCCTCAAAAGAGATCTGGTCCTCCCTGTCCTATATTCCGCAGAGCCACGGCTTTGCCTTTTCGTTTACCGGTCTTGAGATGGTAATGTTAGGGCGCAGCGCCCATCTGGGAACCTTCGAACAGCCGGGAAGGAAAGAGCTGGAGATGGCGGAGGAGATGATGGAGCGCATCGGCATCACGAGACTTGCAAAGAAAGACTGCAACCGGATGAGCGGTGGGGAACTGCAGATGGTCCTGATCGCAAGAGCACTGATCAACGAGCCGAAGCTCATCATCCTCGACGAGCCGGAGACCGGACTTGATTTTCACAACCAGATCCTGGTTCTGGACCTGATCGGACGGCTGGCGCATGAAGAGGGGATCTGCGCGGTCATGAACACGCATTATCCGACAAATGCACTCTCGATCTCGGATGACGCTTTCATGCTGAACCGGGAGGGCAGCTATATTTACGGAAATACGGAAGAGGTATTAACAGAGCAGAATATTTCCAGATCCTTTGACGTGAATGTAGTTGTCAATCAGGCTCGATTCGGAGACCGGATCGTAAAGAGCATTATTCCGGTGTCGATTACCGGGCAGAGCGCATAAAAAGGCAGAATTTCGGAATAGAAGGAGACGAAATATGGAAGACTTAAGAGAGGTATTAAAACGCAACCGGGCATTGTATGAAAAATATCATGAAAAAATGCCGTATCTCTCAGAATTTGTCATGGGTTATCGCTGGCTCATGGCGGCAGATCAGGATGATCAGATTTCTCTGGCCCTGCGGGTCGGCGAGGAGAAACCAGCGAAAGAACAGGCAGCAATCTTAAAGAAATTTCTGGATCGTCCGGCCGATGAAGTACTGGAAGAGATCATCGACGAAAATGATCCGGAAAAGCGCACAATGGCGGTAGCGCTGTCAAACCTGATGAGCAAGCCGTTTAATACAACGAAACGGCTTGCAGACCGCGGAATCCTCCGCACAGAGGGGCAGAAATTTCTATACGATGTCGCAGGAAAGAAGGTCGGTATCATCGGATACGGTCTTTACAATAACTTTTTCCTTGGAAAATGCGCCGAGTTTCACGCGTTTGATTTCCGGAGGGAAAAGGACCTCCTGAGCATCCGGGTCGGAAAAGAGGAGACATTCTATCCGCAGAACATTCACTGGCATCTCGGGGAGAATGCACTGGAACACATCGATGTGCTGGAATCACTGGATATTGTCATCATGACCGGCTGTACCATCGTAAATGACACGTACCGCGGGATTTTAAATGCGTGCAGAAACGCTGAGATCCGCGGGATCTACGGACCAAGCTCCGAACTCAGCCCGGACTATCTGTTTGATCTCGGATACAACTATATTTTCAGTGGATCGGTCAGAAATAAAGAGGAGTATCTAAACGCCACCTTCGATGCCCTGCCGAAGGGGAATGACCTGAGTTATATGGACATCTATGAGCTTACAAAGAGACTGCCGGGGGCAGCGGGAGATTGACGGAAGAATTTCTGCATGCAGCTGTGAAGCTGCTGAATCATATGACAGGAGGTCAGAATTTGAAACCGTGTGTATTTATGATCGCGAATGAACATATTCCGAAAGAAGGAATGACGGTGTCCACCACCGCTCACATGGGAAAGGCGGATCCCGTTCACTATTTTACGCTCGCTCCCGCCACAACGATCAGTGCGGAGACATACGACCGTCCGATCCTTTATATCGGAGCAGGTGGATCCGGGGAGTTTATTCTCGGAGAGCAGGAGAAACATGTCACGATCCGGAAAAACGAGATCCTTTATGTGGCGCCTGGGACACTCTGCGGCTCCGCCGGAGGAGAGAACGGATTCGTGTATACAGAAATATTATTAAATGGAGAAAAGGAGATTTCAATGAACAATTTACTGAAAGCAGCGGAGGTGTTCCGCTTAAAAGACATGATCGGTTATGAGAAGGACAGCATTGCAAACATCGACCTGGTCGCAGAGAAAAATCTGAAATTCATGATCCTTTCCTTTGACGAAGGCTGTGCTCTTTCCGAACATCGCGCACCCGGAGATGCGCTCTTATTTGCTCTGGAAGGCAAAGCAGTTATCGGATATGAGGGAAAACAGTATCCGATCCAGGAAGGAGAGAATTTCCGTTTTGAGAAGAACGGGCTTCACAGCGTGACGGCAGACGGAAGATTCAAGATGGCACTGCTGCTGGTAAAGGATGCGGAATAAAGGAAAGAAACCTGTATGGGGACATACCGTGTAAAGAAAGGGACCTGGGATTTAAAACAGAATTCCGGGTCCCTTTTACATTCATGCAGTCCTGCATTTTTAGATGGCAAACGCTTACTTTTCATGAAGAATCCATTCCGTTATATCTGGTCTGCAGTAGGAATAAGCGCATATAACAGAATAATTGCACAGAAATCTGGTTGACTGTATTTTTTATTTGCCGTATAATAAAAGTCATCTATGGGAAAGCGAGGCATGTCTGAATGATTAAGAGCATGACCGGATTCGGCCGCCACGAGTTAGTGACGGACGAGTGTAAGATTTCAGTAGAGATAAAGGCGGTAAACCACCGGTATCTTGATCTGGGAATTAAGATGCCGAAGAAATTCAATTACTTCGAAGCATCCATGCGTACCCTCTTAAAGGATTATATCCAGAGAGGAAAAGTAGATATATTTGTGACATACGAGGATTATACCGACGCAAAGGTATTCCTCAAATATAACAAGTCTCTTGCACAGGAATATATGGACAGCTTTAAAAAGATGGCTGATGACTTTGATATCGACAATGATGTGAAAGTGTCCATGCTGGCAAGATGCCCGGAAGTCCTCACGATGGAGGAAGTTCCGGAAGATGAAGACCATATGTGGGAGCTCCTGAAAGATGCGCTCTCAAGAGCCTGTGAGGGATTCGTGGAGTCCAGGATCCGCGAGGGCGAGAATTTAAAGAACGATCTCGTAGGAAAGCTCGAATATATGCTGACACTTGTCGACTTTATCGAGGAGCGCTCCCCGAAGGTGATCGCGGAGTACCGCCAGAAGCTGGAAGACAAGGTAAAAGAACTTCTCGCGACCGCATCCGTGGACGAGTCCCGGATCGCAACGGAAGTTACGATCTTTGCAGATAAGATCTGTGTGGATGAGGAGACCGTCCGATTAAGAAGCCACATCGAGGGAATGAAGAAGGAACTTTTAGACGGCGGCAGTGTCGGAAGAAAGCTCGACTTTATCGCCCAGGAGATGAACCGCGAGGCAAACACGATCCTCTCAAAATCAACGGATCTCGAGATCTCTGACCGCGCGATCCTCTTAAAGACAGAGGTCGAGAAGGTAAGAGAGCAGATCCAGAACATCGAATAAAGCTTGTGTAAACATGGAATGCGGAGCAATCCGCGGTCCGCGAAACCAGCAGAATACATGATTGAGTAATCAGGAGGCATTTGTAATGCAGACAAAAGGAGTCCTCGTTGTAGTTTCCGGATTTTCCGGAGCAGGAAAAGGAACCGTGATGAAGGCGCTCTTGAATAAATATGATAATTACGCGCTTTCTGTATCGGCGACCACGAGAAATCCGAGACCGGGGGAGGAAAATGGAAGAGAGTACTTTTTTCTGACCGAATCCCAGTTCGAGGATATGATCAAAAATGACGAGCTGATCGAACATGCACGTTATGTAGATCATTATTATGGAACACCGAAAAAATATGTGGAAGAAAAGATGGCTGCGGGAAAAGACGTGATCCTTGAGATCGAGATCCAGGGAGCACTCAATATCAAGAAGAAATTCCCAGACGCGCTTCTCGTATTTATCGTACCGCCGACTGCGGAGGACCTGAAAAAACGTCTTACCGGCCGCGGAACTGAGAGCGCGGAAGTGATCGAAAAACGTCTCCGCCGTGCCGCGGAGGAGTCCGACGGAATGGATTCCTATGACTATATCGTAGTCAATGACGATATCGATACCTGCGTGGAAGATCTCCACAGCCTGATCCGCTCCAGCCACTTTAAAGAGTCCGCGAATACGGATCTTGTGGCGAGAATGAAGCAGGAGCTGCACGATATGACAAAATAAAGAATGTATCCGTAAAAATGCTACATGCAAAACCGGATACTTCAGATATTTAAAATTTATAACAAAAAACAGCAAAACTTCTCGCATCTTTACAGATGGAGAGGAAAGCTGCAACCAGGAAACTCATGATCTGAAAGGGGTATATTTTATGTTACATCCGTCTTATACAGACTTAATCGAAGCCGTAAACAGCGACGTTGAGCCGGGCGAGCAGCCGGTCGTTCAGAGCCGTTATTCCATCGTCATCGCAGCATCCAAGCGTGCGAGACAGCTGATCGCTGGTGACAAACCGCTCGTAGCAGGTGCTGCCGGAAAGAAACCGCTGTCCACCGCTGTTCAGGAGCTTTATGAGCAGAAAGTAAAGATCCTCACAGAGGACGAGGAGCCGGAGATCGAGACTGATTTCGAGGTGAAGGAGAGAACTCCGGAAGAGATCAAAAAAGAAGAAGAGTACGCGGAAGAATAAAAGCGATCCGCCCGGCCGTGTGATGCCAAGCCACGGACGGACGAACCGGAGAAATATGTTGGAAAGGGGAGGAAAACGGCTGAATCTGGCTTTAGTTTCCTCTTTTTTTCGCTGGCGGTTTCAAAAATGCCGGATACGGCTGCGGACCGCGAAGTTATACAGAGAAAGGAAAAACAAACAGAATGAATTTACTTTTCATATCACTGGGCTGTGATAAGAACCTTGTCGATACGGAAAAAATGCTGGGAATCCTCGGGAAAGAGGGCTATTCCTTCGTGGATGATGAAAATGAGGCAGATATCGTCGTTGTCAATACCTGCTGCTTTATCGGCGATGCAAAAGAAGAGAGCATCAACACGATCCTTCAGATGGCGGAGTTAAAGAAAACAGGCCGCTTAAAGGCGCTGATCGTAACCGGATGTCTTGCACAGCGCTACAAGCAGGAGATCATTGATGAGATCCCGGAGGTAGATGCAATCCTTGGAACGACTTCCTATGAGGCAGTCGGGGAGGCGATCAAAGAAGTCATGCACGGAGAAACACCGGAGATCTTCGAGAACATCGATGCGCCGGTGAGCAAGACTACAGACCGTCTTGTGACGACAGGCGGACATTATGCGTTCTTAAAGATCGCGGAGGGCTGTGACAAGCGCTGCACGTACTGCATCATTCCGTATCTTCGCGGAAAATACCGCAGCGTTCCGATGGAGCAGCTTGTGAAGGAAGCGGAGGAGCTTGCAGAAAAAGGCGTGAAGGAGCTGATCCTGGTCGCTCAGGAGACAACCCTTTACGGAAAAGATCTCTACGGCGAGAAGAAACTTCCGGAGCTTTTAAGACGTCTGGCAGCCGTATCCGGAATCCAGTGGATCCGTCTCCAGTACTGTTATCCGGAGGAGATCACCGATGAGCTCATCGAGACGATCAAGACCGAGGAAAAAGTCTGTAACTATCTGGACATCCCGATTCAGCACGCGAGTGATGCGGTCTTAAAGCGGATGGGCAGAAGAACAAACAATAAAGAGATCCGCGAGCTGATCGCGAAGCTCAGAAGAGAGATCCCGGATATCGCACTCCGCACGACGCTGATCTCCGGTTTCCCGGGAGAAACCGAGGAAGACCACGAGATCCTGATGCAGTTTGTCGATGACATGGAGTTTGACCGTCTTGGCGTGTTCGCGTATTCTCCGGAGGAAGACACCCCGGCCTTCAGCTTTGAAAACCAGGTTCTGGATGAGGTAAAACAGGACCGCCGCGACGAGATCATGGAACTCCAGCAGGAGATCGCTTTCGAGAAATCCGAGGCAATGAAGGGACGCACCCTGGAAGTCATGATCGAGGGCAAGGTTGCCGACGAGAACGCCTATGTGGGCCGCACTTATATGGACAGCCCGAATGTGGACGGACTGATCTTTGTAAACACCGGACTTTCCCTGATGTCCGGAGATTTCCTGAAGGTGCGCGTCACAGGCGCGTCCGAATACGATCTGATAGGGGAGGCAGAGGATGAATTTACCGAATAAACTGACCGTTTTACGTGTGATCATGATACCGTTTTTTGTAGCTGCACTTCTTTATGACGGCGGTGCAAACCAGAATATGCGCTATGTGGCGGCTGCGATCTTTATCATCGCGAGTCTGACCGATATGCTGGACGGAAAGATCGCGAGAAAGTATAACCTGGTGACAAACTTTGGAAAATTTATGGACCCGCTGGCGGACAAACTTCTTGTTTGCTCTGCCCTGATCTGTATGATCGAGCTCCGTGAACTCCCGGCCTGGATGGTCATCATCATCATCAGCCGTGAATTCATCATCAGCGGTTTCCGCCTTGTGGCTTCCGATAATGGTGTCGTGATCGCAGCGAGCTACTGGGGAAAATTTAAGACAACGTTCCAGATGATCGGAGTGGTACTCCTGATCTTCAACATTCCGGCACTTTCCATGGTGACGACGATCGTGATCTGGATCGCGCTTGCATTGACTGTAATTTCACTTGTTGACTACGTCGTGAAGAATGCCGGCGTCCTTACGGAAGGAAAAATGTGATGATTCGAACAGAACGGGGTTATGCCCAGATCTTTAAAATTTACGGAAAAAGCGAGACAGAGGTAAAAGAGAAACTTCAGGACCTTTTAAGACAGGGCGGTGCGGTCGTGATCTACACGAGACGCCGCGGAAAAGATGTCCACGTTCTCGCTGAGACGGAGGCGGAGGATGAGGAATCCGCAAAGACAGCCTTAAAACCAGTTGCCAAAGAGATCAAAAAGGCGCTGGGAGATATGTATTATTCCACAAAAGAGAATGAGACGATGGAAGAGACTGTCGTGCGTCTCCTCACAAAATACGGACTCACGGTGACAACCGCAGAGTCCTGCACCGGCGGCATGGTGGCTGCAAAGATCATCAATGTTGCGGGCGCGTCCGATGTATTTGAGCAGGGCTATATCACGTATTCGAATAAGTCAAAGAGAAAGATCCTTGATGTCAGCAAGGCAACATTAAAGAGGTATGGAGCGGTCAGTGAGCAGACTGCAAGAGAGATGGCGCTCGGCGGAGTCCTTGCAGCCGATGCAGATGCCTGTGTGGCCGTAACAGGACTTGCAGGACCGGACGGCGGAACCGACGAGAAACCGGTCGGACTTGTCTATGTTTCCTGCTGTATGAAGGATGATGTGATGGTGGAAGAATGCCACTTCCACGGTACGAGACAGGAGATCCGGGAACATGCGGCTCTGGCGGCACTTGATCTCCTGCGAAGAATGATCGTAAAGTCCAAATGATCGACAGCGTGCATTTTGACACAGTCTGTACAAAAACACGCAGCTCAGTTGGAGCAGCCGCAAAATATATAAGAAATGGGCAGGTGGATCATGCGCTGGTATGAAAGGCTGTTTGTCGGAGAAAAGGCGAAAAAGCACAGATATGAGACGATCCAGGCAGTCCGGAACGGACAGGCCTTTGGCTTTTATGTCCTGACACCAGCGGCAGGGGACCGGAATCTTCTGGATATTTACCCGGCACTGACCTTAAAACTTCCTTACTATCAAAAGCAGGATCTTCTGATCGTGGGGATCGCCGAGGATTTCGAAGATGCGTCGATGCTTGCAGGGCGGATCGTTTCTGAGACCTACAAAAAGACCGGCAGATACGATGTGAACTCCTTTCTTTTCGGAAAGGGGTGCTGCGAGTGATCCATGTTATACTGATGATCTTGAAGATCATCGGGATCCTTGTTCTGTTGATCCTCGGTCTGATCCTTGCGGCAATCCTGCTCATTTTGTTCGTCCCGGTGCGTTATCGGGCAGATATCTCGTTTGACGGGAAACCGGACGGGGAGGCGGCAGTCAGCTGGCTTTTACAGGCTGTCCGGATCCGGGTGAGCTATCACGAACATGCGGATGTATCCGGGCAGGTACTCTGGTTCAAACTGTTTGATATGAGGCTGTGGCCGCCGGAGGATGAAGCCGAAGAGTTTGAATCTGATCGGAATGATCCAAAAACGGCAGATGAAGAACCCGGACAGATACTTTCAGAGATAAACGAAATACCGGAGATTCCGGATAGGAGCCCCGAAACCGGAACACCGGAAAGCTCTGCTTCGAAACCTTCTTTTTCGGAATCAACTACAGAACAAAAAGCAGATATCCTTGATCTTGAGCTGGAGAAACACGCCGGAAGCAAACTGACGGTTGTTCCAGAAGATTTAAAGGAAGACGATGAACTCGTTGTGCATGCGACAGAGATTTCATCAGGATCAGATGTGCAGATAACTCAGTCGAATAAAGAAAAGACATCAAAAGAGGAGCGAACAGGATTCGCCGCAAAAATAAGAGAAAAGTTCGCCCAGCTCATAAAGAAACTGCGCGCGCTTTTCACCCGTATCCGCGAGCTTCCGGGAAAGATCAGGAAACTGGCCGACGGGATCTTGAAAAAGAAGATCTCCCTGGAAAAGACATGGAACAGTATTTCGATGTTCTGGCATGATGAACAGAACCAGAAAGCGTTCCGCCTGATCCGGAAACGGATCGGGAAGCTTGTCCGGTATGTGCTTCCGAGAAAACTTTCAGGGCGGATCCATTTCGGATTTGATGATCCTTATGACACGGGACAGGTTCTCACGGCCGTCAGCCCGTTCTATGGCTTTTATGCAAAGACTCTGACTCTTGAACCGGATTTTACAGGAACTGCGCTTGACGGTGAGATCCATTTAAAAGGTCGGATTGCACTGTGGTATCCGCTGTGGACGGCGGCGCGACTGTTTATCAGTAAGGATTTCAGGCGGCTTCTGAGATTTTTGAGGAAAAGAAACGCCAAAAAGCAGAGCAGATAGTTTCCTGCTTTTGCGGATACTTCCTATTATGAACCGGCAAAATCCGTGACGGCTATTGTATTGTGCGAAAATTTTAGTTTATGGTCGTGAAAGTAACTCTGACTGAGATAAAATGTAAATTTAGGAGGAATCGGTATGGCAGAAAATCAGTTTCCATCTACCGTAGATGCACTGTTTAAGGGGATGGATCATTTCATTACATCGAAGACCGTTGTGGGCGAGCCTGTGAAGGTGGATGAGAACACGACGATCATCCCACTTGTGGATGTGACCTGCGGCATGGCAGCCGGTTCCTTTGCACAGTCCGCAAAGACAAACGGGGGCGGCGGCATGAGCGCGAAGATGAGCCCCAGCGCCATTCTTGTGATTCAGAACGGCATGACAAAGCTCGTAAATATCAAACATCAGGATGCGGTCACCAAAGTCCTCGACATGGTCCCGGACATCGTAAACCGCTTTACCGGTGGAAATGATGTAACTCCGGAGGCAACGGCAAAAGCGGAAGAAATGGCTTCCAAGATGGAGAAAGAAAAATAAATACGGAAAACAAAATTCCCCGGAGCAATTCGGGGAATCGTTATATCTGGGAATCATTAGATTTGAGACCGCATAATCTGTCATAGAAATTCCTTTTAGGGAGTATGAGTATGAAGCGATTATGCGGTCTCATGCTGTTCTGTGTGGGTTTTGGTATGACCTGGGCCTTGATATTGCCGACAACCTTTTTTCTTGTGATTACGGCGGCAGCACTTATGATCGTGGGATATAATTTATTTTGTGGGTAAAACAGGACAGATTGAGTGATACCGGATCTGCAATTCTGATTTTTTCGGGCAAAGGAGTCGAAAAACGGCATACCGCATTCTCGTTACTTTTGTGATGAGCAAGTGTGCCAAAATTTTTTATCAAGACGCAGAGCAGACGTTTGCTATATATAAGAAAGTTTGATATAATGTAAACACGGAAGTAACTATTCAGTAGGTCTGCGCACTTGCTGCGCTGACCGTAATAAAACATGGGACGGAAGGCAAAAATCCCATCGGCGAAGCCGATCTGGAATGGATTTTTGCTCGTAACTGTGAGGGTACTGAACAGTTACACACGGAAGCATAAAGATGGAGAGGAGGACTTTTATGGGACCAATTTTTGAGGGTGATGGATGGTTCTGCGTGATAGCGATCATTGTTTCGGAGCTTTTAGCGGATATTCCCTGGCTGTCAGATCAACTGAGACTCCCGGGAATCGTGATGATCTCACTGATTTTTGCCCTGTTTTACGGGCCGGAACCAAAGCGGATCTCGAAAAAAGTTTTCGTGGGAGGAGTAGTGGGCCTTACGGCTGCTTCGCTGCTTGGAGAGCTGGTCGGGAATTTTATTGGAAAAGGTATCTGAATCGTTCTGTTGGGAATGCAGATCTGAATAAAAAAATATGCGGGCACATGAAAAAGGCACCCTCACATGAGGATGCCTTCATTTCATTTCCCTATCTTGT
>ERZ1026901.356-NODE-356-length-39132-cov-15.451314_pt1 | contig 39132 bp, 30 predicted proteins | sample MGYA00380179_ERZ1026901 | MGnify/ENA primary metagenome ERZ1026901 (study PRJEB33269, sample SAMEA4719815) | human gut metagenome | biome: human-associated habitat; feature: organic feature; material: feces | place: Cameroon | collected 2013-10 ... | reverse complement strand
GCACCAGCTCTGGGTGCAGACCCTTACTACACTCGTGAGCATAGGCTACAGCATAGTCGTCACATATATATTATATGTACTGATAGACAAGACCATCGGAATGCGCGTATGCCGACGCGTTGAAGAGGAAGGTCTCGACATATACGAGCACGGTGAGAGTGCTTACAACTAAATATGTAGGGAGTTAGAAAATTAAGTAAATGTGCTGACCTGAAATAATGACTATTCTTTTGATTCAGGGTGCCCTCTGCCATGCGAGGCAGAGGGACACCTTTGAAAAGTCAAAGCAGCACGCCCTGAAGGGGCAGAAGTACATAGCCCAGGGCAACGCCCTGGGTATATAGCATTGAATAAGCAATGCGCCCTGTAAGGGCAACTATCTGTGGCTCAATAGAGTTGCCCTTACAGGGCGATAGATTCTATAAACCTTTTTACCCAGGGCGTTGCCCTGGGCTATGGAGGAAATTGGGCTTTCAGCCCGCTTTGTATGACTTTTGACACACCCTCGCATCATTAAAATCAGAACGAAGGGAAAAGGCAGCCTTTCCAAATGTAGTCCTTTTGCACTGCAAAAGGGGTACTTTTGAGGAGCAAAAGGAGTCCTTTTGAGATGCAAAAGGAGTCCTTTTGGAGTGCAAAAGGAGTCCTTTTGGAAAGCACCCCCGAAATACACCCCCAAACAAACAGCAAAAACCAATAAAAGAAGACAAAAATATGTGTGGAATTGTATCTATTTTCAACCTTCGGGAGCAGACTCCCGAGTTGCGCCAAAAGGCTCTGCGCATGAGCCGTAAGATTCGTCATCGCGGTCCTGACTGGAGCGGCATATACTGCGGAGGTTCTGCCATTCTGGCTCACGAACGCCTGTCGATAGTCGATCCCGAATCGGGCGGACAGCCATTGTTCTCGCCCGACCGCCAGCAAGTGCTTGCCGTCAACGGCGAGATATACAACCATCAGGACATACGCGAGCGCTATAAGGGCAAATATGAGTTTCAGACGGGCAGCGACTGCGAGGTAATCCTCGCCCTGTATCGCGACAAGGGCATCGACTTCCTTGAAGACCTGAGCGGCATATTCGCCTTCGCCCTGTACGACCACGAGCGCGACGAGTTTCTGATTGCACGCGATCCCATCGGTGTAATTCCTCTATATATAGGCTACGACAGCGACGGCACCGTATATGTTGCGTCCGAGCTGAAGGCTCTTGAGGGCGAGTGCGAACGCTACGAACCATTCCTGCCGGGCCACTACTACTCAAGTCGCGAGGGCAAGATGACCCGCTACTACAAGCGCGACTGGTTCAACTACGAAGCCGTGAAAGACAACAAGGCGAGCGTCAGCGCCATCCACGATGCACTGGAAGACGCTGTACGCCGCCAACTTATGAGCGATGTGCCCTACGGAGTGCTGCTTTCGGGCGGACTGGATTCGTCGGTAATCTCAGCAATTGCCGAGAAATACTCCGAGCGCCGCATCGAATCGGACGGTAAGGAACGTGCCTGGTGGCCGCGCCTGCACTCGTTTGCCGTAGGACTGAAGGGTGCGCCCGACTTGGCAAAGGCTCGTCTGGTGGCTGACTACATCGGTACGGTTCACCACGAGATCAACTACACCATTCAGGAGGGTCTCGACGCCATCCGCGACGTTATATACTTCATCGAGACCTACGACGTAACCACCGTGCGAGCCTCAACACCTATGTATCTGCTGGCACGTGTAATAAAGTCGATGGGCATAAAGATGGTGCTCTCGGGCGAGGGTGCCGACGAGATATTCGGAGGCTATCTGTACTTCCACAAGGCTCCCGACGCACGCGCATTCCACGAAGAGACCGTGCGCAAGTTGTCCAAGCTGCATCTGTACGACTGTCTGCGTGCCAACAAGAGTCTGTCGGCATGGGGCGTTGAGGGACGTGTTCCCTTCCTAGACAAGGAATTCCTTGACGTGGCTATGCGCACCAATCCCGAAGCAAAGATGTGTCCGGGCAAGACCATAGAGAAGAAGATTGTACGTGAGGCGTTCGCCGACATGCTGCCCGAGGAGGTGGCATGGCGACAGAAGGAGCAGTTCAGCGACGGCGTGGGCTACTCATGGATTGACACGTTGAAGCAGATAACCGAGCAACAGGTGTCGGATGAGCAAATGGCTCATGCCGCCGAGCGCTTCCCCATCAATCCGCCACGCTGCAAGGAGGAATACTACTACCGCACAATCTTCGAAGAACACTTCCCCTCAGAATCAGCTGCACGCAGCGTGCCCAGCGTTCCGAGCGTAGCATGTTCTACAGCCGAAGCGCTTGCCTGGGACAAAGCCTTCCAAGGCAAGAACGACCCCAGCGGACGTGCAGTAGCAGGAGTACACGAACAGGCGTACTAAAGCAAAAAACCGGTAGTGCTAAAGACTGGCACTACTTCGACTGATTGAACAAATCTATCCATTTCTGAATAATTATATTAGGACTGTATTCAAGCGACTTCGCCACCACCTTATGGCGGAGTCGCTGCTTTTTGTCCTCATCAAGGGCAGCAAACTCCAGCATCTTGTCGGCAAAGGCTTGCACGTCGCCTTTGGGAGTAAGTATGCCGGCAGAACCGTCTGTGCCTACTATACTGCGCACTCCTTCGCACATATCCATTGATATAGGTACAACACCATGCGCTTGCGCCTCAATCAGACACAATGGAAATCCTTCGTACTCAGACACAAGACACAGGGCAGAAGCATGACGATAGTATTCAGCAGGACTTTGATAGCCCTCGAAACTGACACGAGGCAATCCCTTAGCCAACGACTTCAACCGCTTAGCATCAGGTCCGTCGCCTACAATAACAAGACTCCAGTCGGGCAACTTGTCACAAACCATGCGCCAGGCATCAATCAACCGGTCAATACGCTTGTCGGGATACGACAGACGACCTACATACAGAAACTCCTTACGCTTGTCGTAACAAACATCAGTAGCAGGCTGCTGCATATTAGGAATTACATGCATATGCATGATATGATTTGACGACAACTTCAAGTCGCGTACAATCTGGTCGCGATATCCTTCGCACAGCACCATATAATCATCAAAAACATTGACAGTCTTAATATAACGCTTGCGATAACGGCGTTCAAGCATATTGGTCTTTTCATAACGCAGATACTTTGTAAGATAATACTTCGCAGCCTTGACCAATCCCTTATGGCTATTCTGGCGAGCACGTTGACGCTTTCTGTATATCTCCCAATACGGAACATTATGATTGGCATATATCGTCTTACATCCCATACGATGCAGTTCTTCAACTACATCATGCTGACACATCATAACGAATACCACCGTGCTAATACCATTGGTACGAACGCCATCAAGCAAGAATTCCCAATTCTTTTTCAACTTTACGTTGCCAAGAGTAGGCGAAACAATTACATGAAAACGGTTGTCGGATGCAAGATTTGACGGCAACAATTCAGGATTGTACTCACGAACAAATACATAAACCTCATAGCCACCACGCTCCAATAGCGCAGCGGCAATATCACACGTAACACGTTCGGCACCTCCAATAGGGAACTCACCATGCACAAACGCCACTTTCTTAACTTCTGCCATATATTAGTTTTTGAATAAATGTTTACACTTAGAATACTATATTATATCAATCCAAGCAGCCTTTTCAGCAGCATTTTGAAAGCTTTCTTGCGTAAGTATTTTTTAATTTCTCTATTCGTTACCACATAGAACAATACCGTTATCAGATCTTTATGAAATAATTGGACTACTTCCTTATTATTTCTATATGGTAGAAGCCATAATTTAAAATTATACAGAAGGAAATATAATGGACGTCTGTATGTACCTTGAGTATATTTGCTATAATGTCTGCGTACTATAGCTAAGTTATCTACAACATCCTTATAATTCCTTACCACTCCTTCCAACAATGTTTGGTGAGAAGCGGTATCTGTTCTGACATTATAAAAATAGCATGCACTTTGACAATAGGCTATCACATCACCTTTATTATATAATGGTAGCGTGACAGCCAAATCCTCTGCCATATACTTTTGTGGAAACTCTTCCAATTGCGCAAGCAATTCACGACGGAACAACTTATTCCAGATGCACCATAAAATACGCATGTACATCATGTCCTTTATAACATCCTCTTTGCTTGCATTTACGTCACGCAATCCACATATCCTATCAGTGACATCTTCACGAACAAACATAATGTCACTCACAACAATGTCTGCATTCTTTTCTATAGCCTCCTTATACATCATCTCGTATAGATTGAGGTCAACCCAATCATCACTGTCACAGTTTGCTACATATTCGCCAGTAGCGACCTGCCATCCGCTTTGTCTTGCAAATGGCAGTCCCTTATTCTTCTCATGATGTACGATTCTTATTTGCTGTTTTCTTGCAGGATAGTCGTTTATGACTTCATTCAGAATGTCTATCGACCTGTCTTTAGTGCAGTCATTAACGAATATATATTCAATATCGTCCAAAGTCTGCTCAAACAGACTTCGGGCACAACGCTCTATATATTTTTCTACTCCATAAACGGGAATAACTACACTTACTTTTGGCATATTTATTATGTTTGTTTATGCAATTTCAATTATTAAGCAAAGGGTTGAAGCTTTAGATTTTACAACAAATCCACCCACATCTGCCCTACTCTTTCAGGGCTGTACTCCAACGATTTTGCTACTACTTGATGACGTAGTCGGAGTTTTGCGTCTTCATCAAGAGCAGCAAACTCAAGCATCTTGTCGGCAAAGGCACGAACATTGCCCTTGGGCACAAGCATACCAGCCGAACCATCATTGCCAACAATACTACAAACTCCCTCTGACGAATTCATTGTAATAGGCACAACTCCATGCGACTGCGCCTCAATCAGACACAATGGGAATCCCTCATATTCAGATACAAGACACGAAGCAGAAGCATGACGATAATAATCATCAGGCTTTTGATAGCCCTCAAAACTCAAACGAGGCAATCCTTCAGCCAAAGTTTCAAGTCGTTTGCGGTCGGGTCCGTCACCTACAATGACAAGACTCCAATCGGGCAACTTGTCATAAACCATACGCCAGGCATCAATCAGTCGGTCAATACGTTTGTCGGCATACGACAAGCGACCGACAAACAGAAACTCCTTACGCTTGTCATAACAAATGTCGGTAGCCGGCTGCTGCATATTTGGAATGACATGTATGCGAGAAGCATCAGACGGTGAAAGTTTCAAGTTATGCACAATCTGATTGCGATAGCCATCACACAGCACCATATAATCATCAAAATGTTCAAGATCCTGCTTATAGTATTTGTTCCAACGACGTTCGAGCACATGCAACACCTCATAGCGGAGATACTTAAACAAGTAATATTTTATAGTCTTTGCACGGCTTCTGCGAGCCTTCAGACGAACACGTTGACGACGATCGGGCACCTCCCAAAATGCCGGTCCATGATTGGCATAAATAGTATGGCATCCCATTCGCTTCAATTCATCCGCAACATTATGCAGACGTTGTACAACAAATACAACCGAACTGATGCCATTGGCACGCACGTTGTCAACTAAAAAATTCGGAATATCCGACAAATAGCGAACATCAGTATTTTCATAAGCTATAACATGGAAACGTTTGTCAGACGCAAGTTCAGCAGACAACATCTCGGAATTGAACTTAAGTGTTAAAATATACACCTCATACCCACCTCGCTTAAAAAGCTCGGTAGCAATATCACAAGTTACACGTTCGGCTCCTCCTGATGGAAAAATCTCATGTACAAACGCCACTTTCTTCACTTCTTTCATATATCTATTTATGCAATGTATAATGGGATTAAACAAATGCAAATGTAGTCCAAATCAACGGAATAAACAAACATATCAAACATTTATTACGATAAAAGGACAAAGAAATCAGATTAAAAGCCCTACCCTCAACCCCTCCACAGCAGGGAGGGAAGCGATATGCATCATTTGATTAAACGAAGAAGAACAAGTAGCAGGAGGGTTTTAGAGTCACGAATTATCATGAATTAGCCATAAATTAAGGTTCATCCGACATTTGGAGTGATATTAACGGTTTTAATAAGGACAAACTGTAGGAGGCTATGGCGTCCTCGCCATAGTTTGAGCAAGCAGCGGTGCAAATAATAACAATAAGAATATGTCTACCAATTGCTCAGGCTACGGCGGGGACGCCATAGCCTCCTACCATTTGTGCTGTCAATACTCTTTCAAACATCCCCACTTCTATCATTATCACTCTAAATATCGGATGGCCCTAAATTAAGCCTGCAAACTGTTTGGTTGAGATACATTCACCACGAATTGCACAAATCACACTCCTACTTATCAAGCAATTTTTTGAATTCCTCTTCAGGCGGTAGTATCCTTCTTAAATTCTCGGGCATCACCTTATATGTGGCAACACCCATTGGTTGAGTATAGTCTTGAAGAAGATACTCAACGTATGTTTTGTCGGCATCACGACAGAGCACGATACCAATAGTCGGATTCTCATGTGGTTTGCGTTCATCATCGTTAAGCATACGTATATAAGCAGACAATTGACCAAGATATGCAGGTTTGAATGCGCCCTTCTTTAACTCAAAAACCACAAGGCATTGAAGTTCTCTATTAAAGAACAATAAGTCGACCCAATGGTCGTGTCCGAATTTATCAATATGCACTTGATTACCCATAAACGTGAAATCCTTGCCGAAAGTGAGTATAAAATTCTTCACATTATTAACGATAGAATTCTCTATAACCCTTTCGTCAATGTCTTGTGAATCTCGTTCGTCAAGTTCCTCTATGTTTATAAAGTCAAGCAAATAGTCATCTTTGAACATGGATATAGCTTTTAACGCATGACGGGTTGTAGGCATAGTCTTAGCAAAATTACTTGGCATTTGAGATTGATGATGAAACAAGTCTGCTTTCAGATTATCACGTAGGGTGTACTTGTCCCAATGTAGGGTTGCAGCATGATGAATATAGAATGCGCGTTCCTCAAGAGTCTTTGTCTTGGATAAGATTTCGTCATGATGCGAGAAACTTAATGAAAAGAAATCATACCAATCCAAATCGCCCGCCAATGGCGGACGATTTACCGACAACAAAGCATTAAATGGTAAAGGATCCTCATTTTCAGCCATTTGCAAATCGTCCGCCTTTGGCGGGCGATTTATATAATCACACCATTGTTCATAAAACGAGCGCATTTTTTTGATACTCGTTGGCGAAAAGCCACGTAGTCCAGGCAACTCTCTTCGAAGTTGTTCACTAATGGTTTCAATCGCTCCAGTACCCCAAGAGCCATTACGAGTATTATCGGAAATGTATTTGCCCACACCATAATATAACGCAAGCATCTGACGATTGACAGCTTTTGCTGCTTCCAACTGTTTTTTGAGTATCGCCGTCTTGATAAGTTGAACGGCTTGATTGTATTGTGTACTGATCTTTTCCATAGAGCAACATTTGGAAACAAAGATAATTTAAAAAGGTCGTTTACCCAAATTTTCACGTATTATTATTGAACATTGTTTTTATAAAAAAAAGAAAGTAGCCAAGTAACAGGAGGGTTTTAGAGTCACGAATTATCACGAATTGACCATAAATCAAGGTTCATCCGACATTTGGAGTGATATTAACGGTTTTAATAAGGACAAACTGTAGGAGGCTATGGCGTCCTCGCCATAGTTTGAGCAAGCAGCGGTGCAAATAATAACAATAAGAATATGTCTACCAATTGCTCAGGCTACGGCGGGGACGCCATAGCCTCCTACCATTTGTGCTGTCAATACTCTTTCAAACATCCCCACTTCTATCATTATCACTCTAAATATCGGATGGCCCTAAATTAAGCCTGCAATAAGTTTGGTTGAGATATATTCACCACGAATTGCACAAATCGCACGAATGTAGAGCGAGTGGAATTCATGGATATTCGTGACTAAATAGGTTCTATTCAATATCAAATCCCATGTCTTGCACAAGTTGCTTGACAACATTGACTTTGACGGTTGAAGCATCCTCTTTATCATAGAGAAGAAGGAAAACAACCTGACCATTTTCGACATTGGTAAGAACATTGAACGTGATGACTCTTGCTCCACCAGATTTACCTTTGCCTTTTGATTTGATAGCCATACGGATTTTGCGTATGTTTTTTGTAATCTCATCGCCTTGCAGAGGGTTATCTTTGACACTATCGAGAAAATCCTTGTAGTCTTGTTTAAAACTTGGATATTTCTTAGCGAGACATTTTGCTTCTTTTGCAAAGTCCTCAGAAACCGATACTGTAATATTACAACTCATTGAGCAAACTATCAGCAGATTGAAGTTTACGCTTTCCGGCAATGACTTCCTTTACCTCCGTCAAAGCGTTTCTGAGTTCTTTCATCAAGTCGCGCGGTGCGTCAATGGTATCACCTCCATCATCGGGGAAGATGCGGAAACTGCCAGCACGCGATTTTAGGACTACGTGCTCTCCTGCTTTTGCCAAATTCAGATACTTAGTCTGATTAGTGCGAAAGTCTCTTGTGCTAACTACAACCATAATTCTATATATTTGTTTACGATGCAAAGAAAGTGCAAACCGAGAGCAATGAAGTTCACTTCAATTGCCGAGGTGCAGCCTTTCTTCTGCAAAGATACTCTTTTTTTATTGAAACAACAATCGAAATAGTAGCCAATTAACATTATTTGGTAACCAATCACATATACACCTCAATCCCATTCGCCTCAAATATGCACACATCTCGAAGCTGCCGGATTTCGCTGGAGTCCAGCAGCTTCATTCGTCTTGTGCCTTTGCAGGAATGTAGAGCGAGTGGAATTCATGGACAATTGCTTTGCCATTTAACACTATATTTGTAATTTTGCCATCCGTTTATTGAAAGGAGTTAGAAAAGACATGGCATACAACACTTCGGTTACAGATTTTGAGAACATATATAAGGAATATTATATACGGCTGTATCGCTATGCCTTCAGTTTTCTGGACGATGCGGATGCGAGCAAGGACATTGTGGCTGATGTGTTCTCCAAATACTGGAAAGAACACCACCATATTCAGCACGAAAGTCTTTCGGGATACCTGTTTGTAAGCGTAAGAAACGCCTGCATGAGTCATATACGCAGGGTGTACAGCAAGGAACGATACATAACATACAGCAAGATTGCATCGGAAGAGGATAACGGGGAATACTTCGAACTGATGGAAGAAAGGATTGACGAGATGAACCTTGTGATAGAACAGATGCCCGAACGCACACAGTTTGTCATAAAGGAATGCTACCTTAACGGGCACACATACAAGGAAGTGGCGGAAATGACAGGCATCACTACCGACGGAGTGAAGAAGCATGTAATGAAAGCCTTTGCAATGTTAAGAGAACACTTTAATGTTAAAAAGCGATAATTGGCGTACCTATTTCAAGCCTGACGAAGTACTATAATAAACAAACTCTTTGATTATGCACAACATTGACAATAATATATATATGAACGAGAAACCGTCTGACAAGGAACAGATGGAACTGAGACGTGCGCTCATAAAGTCACATGCCGAAATGCCCGACGTTGAAGAGGAATGGAAACGATTCAGCCAGACCATCATTGACGACTCTGAAGAGGAACAAGTGACGACACGCAGCAAACATCTGTACAGTTGGGTGGCGGGCGTTGCTGCTGCCATAATACTTGCTATTGTATGTGTGACGCCTTCGAGAAAGACTACTTCGGTGGAGGTGTTCAGCGCCAAGGCAGACGCTACGGATATCGTGATAAGCACAGACGACGGCGAAAAGCAGGTGGTGAAAGACGAGAAGACGCTGGCTTTTGTACCTTCAAACAAGAAGACTGTAGTGCGTCGCACAATCAGAATGATGGAGGTGAGCACTCCAAGAGGCAAAGACTGCCACATGACTCTGCCCGACGGAACAATGGTATGGCTGAATGCAGACAGCAAGATTTCGTTTCCTGAGGAGTTCGTAGGCAATGAACGCAAGGTGGACGTATCAGGAGAAGCCTACTTTGAGGTAACGAAAGACGCACAACATCCATTCATAGTAAAGACAGAATACTTCACCACTACCGTACACGGCACATCGTTCAACGTATGTGCCTACTCTGCCAAGGAGGCTCATGTGACACTGGTGAGCGGAAGCGTTGCCGTGAAGACAAACGACGGACCCGAGGAATTTATAACACCCGGACAAATGGCTTCACTTACTGAAGAAAGCGCAATGTCGATAAAGAACGTGGACATATACCCTCTGATACAATGGAAGGAAGGTTTCTTCTATTATGAGCGCGACCGTCTGGTAGATATTATGATGGAGCTTGGCAGATGGTATAACGTGAACATCGTATTTGAACACGAGGATGACATGAACCGCCAACTGCATTTCGTTGCTGAGCATAGCGACAGTCTGAAGGACATTGTGCGCAGACTGAACGACCTGGGCATAGCAAAATTCAAGCTGAACAAGGACATTATATCTATAGGATAAGAACATGTAATTTGTTGCGATTTATAACTTCAAACAAAAATTTATAAAAAAATCATTACTAAAGAGTACCCTTTTTCTATGCAATTGCGTACTTAGGTTAAGATTAAAAACTTAGTATTAACTTAAAGTAACTATTCATGAAAAAAGAGGGATTAAAATTGTTCGTACTGAGCATCTTGTTTCTCATGATTGCTACAGTTGCACATGCACAGGGCAACAAAATCACCCTTGATGTGAAAAACCAGGCATTGCCTTCCGCACTTAACCAAGTGGAACGCCAATCATGCTACTACAAGATCAACTATGACTACAGCCTGCTGAGCAAGTACAAGACTACTGCTAAGATGCAGGACAAGAGCGCCATCGAAGCTGTGCGCATCCTTTTGGGCGACCTGCCTTTTGCAGCCACTACAGAAGGACGCTACATTCAAGTGAAACACATAAAACAAGCCGGACTCCAGAAAAATGCCAGCAAGGGCAAAGGCGTGAATGGTCGTATTGTAGACCAGGACGGACAACCCCTTATTGGCGCTACCGTATTTGTGCCAGGAACCCAGAATAAGACTGTCACAGACATTGACGGCAATTTCACCCTGCCTGATGCAGAAGCCAACGATATGCTTGAAATTTCGTATATCGGCAAGAAGACTATACGCCGAAAGGCTGGCAGCCACCGACTTAATGTAGTGATATATGACGAGAACAACACGCTTAACGACGTTGTTGTTACGGGCTATCAGACCATTTCGAAAGAGAGAGCAGCAGGATCGTTTGCCGTGCTGACTCCCGAAAAGATGCAGGACAAACTGCAAACTAACATTCTCGACCGTATGGAAGGTCTGGTGGCAGGTATGAAGCGAGTGCCCGGCATGAACCCGGAGATTCGTGGTATATCGACGCTCAACGGAAGCAAGGCTCCATTGTATGTAGTGGACGGTATTCCTTTTGAAGGCAGCATCGACGCACTGAACCCTGCCGACATCGTGAACGTGACCGTACTGAAGGATGCTTCGGCTGCCTCTATTTACGGTGCACGCTCTGCCAACGGCGTTATCGTAATCACTACACGCCAAGGCGAGAAGGGAAAGACAAAGGTGAGCTACGACGGCAGCATCAAGTTCACTCCACTTCCTTCGCGCGACTATCTGAATCTGACTTCAAGTTCGGAATTGGTCGACCTGCAGAAGACTTTGTTCAAGTATCCTCACTCTAACTATATTGAAGAGAAGTCGAAGACACAGATGAACGAGGTGTACCGACTGCTGTATGCCAACGCAAGAGGCAAACTGAGCGATGCCGATTTGGAAAGCCAACTTAATGTGTATCGCAACCAGGACCGTTATCAGCAAATGAAGGACGCCTTTGTACGCAGTGCTTCGATGGTTCATCAGCATAACCTATCGTTTAGTGGCGGTGCCGATATATATAAGTATGCGCTTTCGGTGAACTATCAAGAGAACCTGCCTTACGAGAAGAAGCAGTCGACACAACGATTGGGATTCAACTTCAAGAACCAGTTTGACTTCTTCAAGTGGCTGCGCATAAATGTAGGCATTATCAACAGCAATGTGAAGGCCAGCTACAACAACGGTTTCACTGGATATAACAACCTTTACTCTGGTCCGTCGTATCGTATGCTATACAATCAGGACGGCACTCCGGCACAATGGTATAACAACAAGAGCCAAATGGAGATTGACCGTCTCAACTCATTAGGACTGCTTGACGAGACTTATCGTCCAATAGACGAGGTTGACAAGGCACATTATAAGAATGAGAACAAGTATCAGAACATCAATGTCGGTGCGAAGATAATGTTTATGAAGGGACTGGATCTGGACATTATGTATCAGACTGAACATACAGACGGATACACCAAACAGCTGTATGATGCCGACTCGTATACAATAAAGACCGAAGTGAACAACGCTACAGTGATAGGTGCCGACGGAAGTGTGACCAAACACATCCCGGAGGGTGCCAGACTGCAGGAGACATGGCTGAAGAACCACTCGTATACATTCCGTATGCAGTTGAACTTCAACCGCGAATTCGGTATTCACGGTGTGCAGGCACTCGTGGGTGCAGAGCGTCGCAAGGTGGTGACACAAAGTACTGTGGTAAACAAGTGGGGATATAACGACCAGACTCTGGCATACAAGTCAATCAACGAGTTGGCACTTGGCACCGCAGTAAAGGGCACGCAGGCTGTGTACGGCAACTACTACTACTCTGGTCCGTACGACAGTTTCAGATATACCGACAACCGATATGTGGCTTTCTACGGCAACGCCTCGTACACATTCGACCGTAAATTGACGGCTACAGGCAGTATCCGTATCGACCAGTCGAACCTCTTCGGTACCGACCCCAAGTATCAGTATCGTCCGTTATGGTCGGCAGGTTTGCACTATGTTGCGCTTGAAAACTACAACTGGATAGACCGTCTGGCTGTACGCGCAACGTATGGCATAAACGGCAACGTGGCGAAGAACAGTGGCCCGTATATGATTGCCACCAACGAGAGCCGTCCCAACTACTACACCAACGAATACTACTCGTACATCTCAACTCCTCCAAACCCTACACTACGCTGGGAAAAGACCAACGTATTCAACCTTGGCGTTGACTTCAACTTGCTCAAGAACCGTCTGAACGGTAGCATTGAATTCTACAGCAAGAACAGCAACGACCTTCTGGGCAACCAACTTACCGACCCTACAACAGGATGGACGTCGCTTATGATGAACTACGGCAAGATGTACAACCGAGGCGTGGAAATAAGTCTGCAAAGCGTAAACGTACGCACACGCGACATCATGTGGACATCGGGACTGACATTCAGCTACAACAAGAACAAGCTGACAAAGATAGAGAACAGCGGAACCTCGGCATTTGACTATATTTATAGCGTGCAGAACAGAGAAGGCAAACCTATGAGTTCGCTCTACTCGGTACGCTATGCCGGACTCGACGAGAACGGCGTTCCGCAGGCATACAAGGCAAACGGCGAAATCGTGAAATCGTATCGCGATCTGGAAAAGGAAGACCTGGAATACTCGGGAACAACAAATCCTCCGTATGCGGCATCACTCAGCAACAAGATAAGCTACAAAGGCTTCGACCTTAGCTTTATGTTCGTATTCTACGGCGGACACAAGTTGCGCGACGTTGCAGCAAGCTATATATGGAACCGTATGCCGACACTGAACTATGCAGGTGTTATGGACAAAGACAGAATGCACTTCTGGCAGAAACCCGGCGACGAAAAAGACCCCGATATGGCTCCCGCATTCCTATACAAAACTGCGAATTCGAATTCGGAATATCTGTGGAGTGCCGCCAACAAGCACATACAGAAAGCTGACTATCTGAAGCTGCGCGACCTGACGATAGGCTACACCTTCCCAAAACAGTGGATAAACAAGGTGTATATGCAAAACCTGCGCGTTAGTCTACAGATTCAGAACCTCTTCTACTGGGCTGCCAACAAGAACAATCTCGACCCCGAGGTATGGAACGGAACATCGTTGGCTACATCGCGAGGCTATCACATCCCAGCAACTTATACAATCGGTATTTCGGCAAACTTCTAAAAAACAGATAGAATATTATGAAAATATTAGATATAATCAAATGTTCGGCTTGCGCATTGGCATTGACAGCAATGACTTCGTGCGACGACTGGCTCGACAACAAGCCTAAGGGATTCACCATTCCTGAGAAATACGAGGACTACAAACAGCTGATGAACGGACAAGGTCTGTATCGTGCTTTGGACGTGTATCCGCTCTTCATCACAGACGATGCACAACTCGTAGCTCGTGGCACATGCCCCGAAGCTCCGGAATTTGAATTCTACGGAATGTCGGAAGAGATAAGGAATGCGTATTCGTTCCAGCACGGACAACTCTTCACTCCGGGACAAAACGACGCTTGCTGGGAAGACGCATACGCCAACATATTCACATACAACGCTGTGATAAACAACGTACTGAAGGCTGCCGACGGAACAGCTGCCGAACGCGAACAGCTATGGGCAGAAGCTTTGGTAGGACGCGCTTTCGAATATATGAACCTCGTAAACCTATACGGCAATCACTATGATAGCAACACAGCTGCCAACGACTATGGCGTTCCACTGGTATTGTCGGAGGAAATAAAGGGCGAGAAGTATGCCCGTGCATCGGTGGAGCAGGTATACCAGCAGATAAAAAGCGACCTTGACAAGGCTGTACCAAAGCTGGCACAAAAGACCAAGTATTCGTTCGACCCAAGTCAGAGTGTGGGCTACGCCTTCCTCTCAAGAATGTATCTTTATCAGGGCAACTATGAGAAGGCGCTGGAAAATGCCCGACTCTCGTTGCAACAGAACGACAAGCTGCTGGACTACAAACTGTACAAGGCTATACAAGGACAATGGGGACGACTCGTACTGGCTTCGGATGAGGGCGAAGCGTTCCCCGATGAGGCAAAAAACATAGAAAATGTATATACCCGACTGTTTAACAATACTACGTACATATTCAAACAGGTAGCCGCAAGCAACAGTCTGCTGGAGACATTCGCACGCAATCTGCCTGCAAATGGCGAGGATATGCGTCTGGCACTGTTCTTCTCGAAGGACGAGTTCAACCCATATACCACTGGAGGTTCGCCGGTTCACTTCCCCGGATACACTATCTTCGCTCCTTACATCGAGATGAATTGCGGACTGTCGACACCCGAAGTGTACCTCACAGCAGCCGAATGCGAGGCACGCATAGGCGATCCCAACAAGGCTCTGGAATATCTGAACAGCCTGCGCGACATGCGTATCAAGAACAATGTACACTTCAACACACCTACCAATCTGTCGAAAGAGGAAGTGCTGAAGATGGTGATTGACGAACGACGCAAGGAATTTGCATTCAACGGACTGATGCGTCTGATAGACCTGAAGCGACTGAACCGAGAGAGCTGGTTTGCCAAAACCATAACTCACTCGGCAGGAGAAGAGGGCACATGGACGCTTGAACCTAACGATGTACGATATATCATGCCAGTGCCGGAGAATGTATTGAGCTTCAACGATATGCCCCAATACGAACGATAAAACAGAACAATAGAATTGTAAAGAAACAGAAATGAAGAAGCTATTGATTTTGGCTTTTATGGCTCTGACATTCGTCATAGCCAAAGCTACAGACAATAATGAGATTGATGCCGGTAACCCCGGCATCAATTTCAACCACCAGTCGTGGAAAGAGATAGTAAACAAGGCTAAGACAGACAACAAACTCATATTTGTCGACTTCTACACCCAGTGGTGCGGTCCGTGCTATAATATGGCTACAACCGTATTCACTCTGCCTGCTGTAGGAAGCTTCTATAACAACAACTTCGTTTGTGCCAAGATTGACACAGAGAATGGCGAAGGTATTGAACTGGCTAAGAAATACGGCATACGCAGCTATCCCACCTATCTGTTCATAGACCCTACAACCGAAAAACCTGTACATAGAAGCAGCAGCCGACAGACTGCCGAACAGTTTTTGCAGACCGGCAAGTGTGCATTGAATCCGACACAACGCTCGTTTTATCTCGAAGAACAATACGCCAAGGGCAACCGTGAGCGTAAGCTTCTGGAAGACTACATCGTGTACAAGCATTCGGTATATGCAAGAAACGATGTGAACAAGGCTTTTGACGAACTCATAAAGAATGGTGCCCAGGTTTCTGACAAGGACGTATGGCCTATATTCTGCTCGTGCATCTCAGGCGTAACGCCTTATCTGAAGGAGGTTTCGGCTAAATACAACCTATTCTGCCAACTCTTCGGAAAGAAAAACGTGGATGAAAAACTGGCTAAAGAAACAGCTTATGGCGATATAAGCGAGATCGAGAAACTGTGCGATTTTGAAGGAAAGGCATTCAACTGCGAAATGATTCGCATAAACGCCGCTACTCACGACAAGAAATACGACGAAGCCATTAAGCGTATTGACGCTATGATTGCCAACCCTGAGGTTGACCAGCAGAAACTGATAAACAGCTTGAAATACATAGCACGACTTAGCTACTATATGGCTGACGAGCTGCCAGAAGTATGGTTTAACAAATGCGTGGAATATCTGCGATATATTGCATATAATGACAACAGCCGCGATGATGCCAATATACATTTTGAATATGCTGTGGGGCTCGAGAAGATGCTGGACCATGCAAGAAAGAACGGAGGCAAGGTACCATCGTTCATAACATCAGAACCGACATACGGCAAGAAGAGCTATTCGATGCGACCGGCAGCTCTGAAGCAGAAACCGAAAAGGAAATAACAAACTCTCTAGATACTTAATGGATACAATTTACAGAGACCTTAAAGTCAATCCTTATACATAAAAACCAGGTCAAACCCTACATTACATATCATAAAAGGTCGTACGCAAAATATAGATGACGAATTTTACAATCTATTGCGTATGACCTTATTGTCTATTATTTATAGGCTGAACAAACAGAACCAAATTGTTAAACTTGTTACAAAAACTGTTAACATTGCAAGGGCGATGTAATATTATGCAATATTTTTAGTACCTTTGCATCGGAATTACAAAAATGCAACCTCTGCATTGCAAATTACAAACCGAAGGTTGAACACTATTGTTAGTTCGACGATCACCTTTTGAAAGAATGATATACTCATTCTAATCTTAAATGCATCCTTAAAACAATGAATTTAAAGAAAACAATTAAGACATTAGCAATATCATTATTCTTGGCAGTGGCTCCTAACCATGCCAGCGCACAAGACCTTATCGCACGACAGGCTCCCGTTGACCGCAAGATGGCTGCTGTAGACACCATCATGCTGCGCAACATTACCATCAAGGAGGAAGCCGAATCGCCAGCATCTGAACTGTATGCCAACTGGGACAACAAATACGCTCACCGCGCAACCGAGTTGCCCGAGCACTTCAACATCGACCTGCGCCACTTCTGCATGCCCACCACAAGCCGCGTCATAACAAGTAATTTCGGTTCGCGATGGGGACGCCAGCACAAAGGCCTCGACATAAAAGTGTATATCGGCGACACTATTCGCGCTGCATTCTCAGGCAAGGTTCGCATTGTACGCTACGAAGGTGGCGGATACGGCAAGTATATCGTAATACGACATAACAACGGACTGGAGACCATATACGGTCACCTCTCAAAGCAACTCGTAGAGGAGAACCAGACTGTCAAAGCTGGCGAGGTTATCGGACTTGGCGGCAATACCGGACGAAGCACCGGTTCGCACCTACACTTCGAGACTCGTCTGTGCGGAGTTGCTCTTAACCCGGCATTGATGTTCGACTTCCGCGAGCAGGACGTAACGGGCGACTATTATGCTTTCAACCGTTCTACATACGACAACGAGTCGGCTAACGCCACTCGTCTGCGTGGCAAGCAGGATGGCTCGACACTTGCAAACAACAACTCAGCGAACGACTACGCTACCAACAACCGCACTACTTCAGGTCTGGACGACCAGATACAGTATCACAAGGTGGTTAAGGGCGAGACACTGGAGAGCATCTCACGCAAGCGTGGCGTTACTATCGCACAGATTTGCAAGCTCAACCACATAACAAAGAAGATGAAGTTGCGTCCAGGCCAGATCCTGCGCTACTCATAATCAAACCGGAATATTACCAATTTTATTATATTAGATCGAGCGCGCCAGATGAAACAGTGATGTTTCGTTCTGGCGCAGTTTTTTATATCAACACCTTCATTATTCAAACGGATAACACTCATTCACTATGCTGTTGAAATTTTTCATGACATGCAACAAGATCGGAGCGTTCACCCTCGGAGGCGGTTATGCCATGATTCCGATTATGGAACGCGAGTTTGTAGACAAAAACCAATGGATGGACCGCCAAGAGTTTATGGACATTATGGTGGTGGCACAGACCACACCTGGCATATTTGCCGTTGACATGGCAAGCCATATAGGCTACAAGCTACGCGGCGTCTGGGGCGGAATCGTGGGCGCCGTTGGCATAGCCCTACCCTCTATCATCGCCATTATGATTATAGCCATGTTCTTCCATAACATCAAGGACAACCCTTGGGTGGAGAAGTTCTTCCGCGGTGTGCGCCCTGCTGTGGTGGCTCTGATTGCAGCACCGTGCTTCAAGATGGCTAAGACGGCTGGCATAACATGGCGCACCGTGTGGATTCCGATAGCGTGCTGTCTGCTCATAGCCTTAGCAAATGTCTCACCTATATACCTTATTATTATAGCCGGTGTGGCAGGGTGGCTTATTGGGCGTTACACGAAGTGGAATTAGGAATTTTGAATTTTGAGTTTTGAATTGGTCGGCTACGCCGATTAGGAATTATTCAATTTTGAATTGTTCAACTCAAAACTCAAAATTCATAAATTCACAATCGCAGGCGTAAGCCGAGAATAATTCAAAACTCAAAACTCAAAACTCAAAATTCAAAATATGATTTTTCTGAAACTCTTTATAGTCTTCACCAAGATAGGAACTTTCAATTTCGGCGGCGGTTATGCTATGCTGTCGCTTATACACAACGAGGTAGTAGTGAAGAACGCATGGCTTAGCAACGCCGAGTTTACCGACATCGTGGCTATAAGCCAGTCGACACCAGGTCCAATCGGCATCAATGCAGCTACATACGCAGGATATGTAGCAGTATTGAATCAAGGTTATCCACAATGGTTGGCAGCTGTAGGCTCAGTAATAGCGTCGCTGAGCATAATATGGTTGCCGTTTGTAATAATGATACTTATATCACGCTATCTCGTCAACCACAAGGACTCGAAGATTGTAAAGGACATCTTCAAAGGCTTGCGCCCTACAATCGTAGGACTGATAGCTGCGGCTGCCGTGCTGCTTATGAACAAGGAGAACTTCGGATCGCCAACCGACAATGCCGTCAACTTTGCCATAAGCATAGCACTATTTGCCGCTACATTCTACTTCACCAAGTTCCGCAAAACCAACCCAATACTCGTAATGCTTGTATGCGGACTATTGGGACTCGTGATATTCTAATTTATCAGGAAAAAGTAATATAATAATACTTGGCAAAGTAATATATATTCGTTTGCCATTTAATATATATTCGTTTGCCAATGAATATATATTACTTTGCCAATGAATATATATTGCGTTTTGGGGGATTATTTCATAATAAAAACATCCTGCATTCCACGTGACTGAAAACTCTGATTTGAGTTTGTATCACTTGGAATGCAGGATGAACTTTTTTATTCCTCTGAAGCCTCAACTCTGAACAGCGAGAAGTTGACGCTGCCATAGGCTCTGTGCTCTATAAAGCCTGGAATGTCGGAGAAGTCGTTCTTCTTGCCATGCTCAAATACAAGCAGTCCACCTGGTTTTAACATTCCCTTTTCAAGGATAAGACGCGGAATGGTGGGCAGTTCTGGCAAGGCATATGGTGGGTCGGCAAATATCAGGTCGAACTGCTGCTTGCAGGTCTTTATGAATCTGAACACGTCACCACGTATCAGTATATTGTCGTTGGTGTCGAGCTTCTTCATACATTCACGGATGAATGAAGCATGGTCGCGGTCCATCTCAACGCTCACTACGGGAGCACAACCACGCGACAACAGTTCGAGCGAAATGCTACCCGTACCTGCGAATAGGTCGAGAGCGGTGGCTCCTTCCATGTCAACATAACCGTTTATTACATTAAAGATATTCTCCTTTGCGAAATCGGTTGTGGGACGCGCCTTAAACGAACGTGGAATGTCGAAATGACGTCCCTTGTATATACCTGTTATTATTCTCATAGTCTTGTTTATATTTTAATGGACATGCTTTATGTTCTTGATAAAGCGTCCCAATTCCTTCACCAGCTGTTCAAGTCCGGCTATGTTGCCTGACAGACATAAGATGTCGGTGCGTTTCATTGCGAGCGTCTGCCATACATTCAATATATAGTAGGCTGCATCGGGGGTAAGCGTTGCATCAAACGAATTGCAGAAGCGCACCCTACCCTTTCGGAAAGCACAGATGTCGATGCGCTTGTCGTGGAAATAGCAGAACAGTTTCTCCTGAAAGCCTCCCCACGATTGCTGACTGAACTGCACAAGTACGGGGGCAAGCAACGGCATGTACTGCACTCCACGGAATGTCTCGCTCAATACAAACCGTAAGTCACGGTTTACGGCATAGGCTGCCACAACTCCGAGTTGTGCAATGGGATATGTCAACACCTCATCCTGACGCATATTTGAATTGGTGTGGGCATAAAGCAAAGCCACATTCTGCTCGTCGAATTCCTCCTGAGGAATGAGCAGCAGCGGTGTGTCTATCACTACCAGCACGTCATCGTAGAGCGACTCAGCCTGCGGCACAGCCGACTGAGCCGTATTAGTATTGGCTTCGCCCGAGAGTAGAGTGAGATGAGAAGGGCGCTTAGCCTGCGGCAGACGACAATCGGTCAATGCCTGGCGCAAATTAGCAGCCACTGCTATACCCGTCTTCATGTTGTACTGCTCGTAATCGGTCTGGCCCTCTATGACAGTATTGGGGGCTGTGAACGTTATCGTAGTGCGTGTTATGCGTATTGTCAGTTTCATAAGAGTCATTAACTGTTTTGTCAGTATTTATCACCAATGCTTTGCTTTTCCAAATATCTTACGCAGTCGGTTAGTAACCGATCGGCGTATGTGGCTGAAATTGCCGTAGCGCAGATTAAGCCACAACTCTTCCAATGAGCGCCCTGCCTTAATCCACGGATGTCCGTAGGCATAGGTGCGATAAACCTTATTCTTGAACGCCACATCCTCTATCATGTAGCGTGGATGACGTATGTTGGCAGTGTCGATATCGAAACGCTGCATGGTGAACAGTCGGCGCAAACGGCGTGGCATGGTCTGAAGCGAACCGGTGTAATGAGTTGATCCGTCGGTAGCACCGAGATTGTTTATCATATTGCGCGTTGGCATTATGGCGAGACCTGAATTGAGAACCATCGACGACCAGAATATGGTCTCGTAGTATGCCTTGCCCGAAGCACGATGGTCGTAGCATGCGTGCAGCGTATCGAGACAATAGCGACGCTGATGCATAACGCCTTCAACCTGACGCATTGCGTCGGGGTCGTCGAGGAAAGCGTAAGTCTCGTCCCATGTATCAATGACACGTCGCCATGATGCCCATCCCCATATAGAGAACACCGAGGTGAACATATAGTCGTAAGGGCTGTCTACCTTCTCCTCAGGATTGAATCCTGCCACCATCCACACACGGTTGTCGTGCTCGTAACGGTCGAGCATCTGCTTGCAGAACGGGAAGAACGACTGCGACGGCACATCATCGTCTTCAAGCACGATGCACTTGTCGACTATAGAGAACGCCCACTTCTGCGATATATATTCAGAAGGATCACATCCGTAGTTGCGCTCCTGATACTTGCGATGAACCTCACACTGCCAGTCGATATTCTCAACCACACGTCGGCAACCCTCAATGCCGGGCATGTCACGCTCGCCACGTGGTCCGTCCTGATAGAGAAACAGACGTGAGGGGCGCGCCTTGCGCACTTCGTCAAACACCTTCTTGAGATGGTCGGGACGATTGAAGAACAGAATGAGTACGGCGACGTCGGTTTTGTATGGTTGTAGCGTCATAAGCGTAATATTGATTATGTTAATGATTAAACATGTATTGTCTATGATATAGCTGCCCAATTGACGTTGGTGTCACGCAACTGGCGCAAGCGGTTCCACAGCATTGCATATTGTGATGACGTGCAAGTGGGGTCGGCATCAATTATGCGCTGCGCCTCCTGACGAGCCAATGCAACGAGTTGACCATCGCGTGCAATGTCGGCTATCTTCAGGTCGAACGCAATACCACTCTGCTGCGTTCCCTCAAGATCGCCGGGACCGCGCAGTTTGAGGTCGGCTTCGGCTATACGGAATCCGTCGTTGGTCTGACACATTATGTCGATGCGCTTGCGCGTAACTTCCGACAGCTTGTATGTGGTGACGAGTATGCAATAACTCTGGTCGGCTCCGCGTCCTACACGTCCGCGCAACTGATGCAACTGCGAGAGCCCGAAGCGTTGAGAGTCGAGTATTACCATCACCGAAGCGTTAGGCACATTAACGCCCACCTCAATAACGGTGGTTGCAACGAGTATCTGTGTCTCACCGCTTACAAACTTCTGCATCTCGGCATCCTTCTCCTTCGACTTCATCCTGCCATGTACCTTACTTATACTGAACTCAGGGAAGATGTCGCACAGAGCTGCATATCCCTCTTCCAGATTCTTGAGGTCGCTCTTCTCGCTCTCGGTGATGAGCGGATAGACGATATATACCTGTCGTCCGAGACGTATCTGCTGACGTATGCCGTTGTAGAGCGACGTCATCTGATTGTCAAACTTGTGTATGGTCTGCACCGGCTTGCGTCCAGGGGGCAACTCGTCGATAACGCTCACATCGAGGTCGCCGTATATTGTCATGGCGAGGGTGCGCGGAATTGGTGTGGCGGTCATGACAAGGATGTGTGGCGGATTCTCGCTCTTTGCCCATAAGCGTGCTCGCTGGGCTACGCCGAAGCGGTGTTGTTCGTCTATGACAGCAACGCCAAGACGCTGAAAGCGCACGGGGTCTTCGAGTATGGCGTGAGTTCCGACGAGTATGCGCACGTCGCCCGATATGAGCCCATCAAGTACTTTGGTGCGCTGCTTGCCCTTCACCATTCCCGTGAGCAGTTCGGTGCGTATGTTCATACCGCTAAGAAACTCGCGTATGGTGGCAAGATGCTGTTCTGCCAATATCTCGGTAGGCGCCATGATACACGCCTGATAGCCATTGCCCAGAGCTATGAGCATGGTCATAAGCGCCACAAGCGTCTTGCCCGAACCTACGTCGCCTTGCAGCAGACGGTTCATCTGGCGTCCCGAACGCATATCGTCGCGTATCTCGTGCATCACACGTTTCTGTGCTCCGGTAAGTTCAAACTTAAGGTTGTTGGCATAGAAATCGTTGAACTCCTGCCCTACTTTGTTCAATACGTAGCCACGGTATTTGCGACGATGGTCGCTGGCATAGCGCAGAATGTTGAGCTGAACGTAGAACAGCTCTTCAAACTTGAGTCGTTCGCGCGCCTTCTGCATGTCCATAGCGTTGTGCGGATAGTGAACGCAACGCATGGCCTCATCGCGCGACATAAGATGCAGTCGCTCCACTATAAAGGGTGGCAACGTCTCGGGCAATGGCGTGGCTATCTTCTGCAGCATCGTCTTGACCAGACGCTCTATGTTGCGCGATGACATGCCCGCCTTCTTCATACGTTCGGTGGTAATGTAGTAGGGTTGCATGCCCATCTCGGAGAGCTGCAACTCTTTAGCAAGGTCGATGTCGGGATGGGCTATCTGATAGCGTCCGCCGAACACCGAGGGCCGGCCGAACACTATATACTCCACACCCACCTTATAATTCTTGTAAATGTATTGCGCACCCGAGAACCATACGAGGTCCATCACGCCATGGTCGTCGGTGAAGTGTGCCACAACTCGCTTCTTGCGCGGTCCCATCTCAAACTCCTCAAACGACAGTATGTGTCCCTTTATCTGCACAAAGGGCATGTCGCTTGTCAACTCGCTGATGGCATATATACGACTGCGGTCGACATATTTGTAAGGATAATACTCCAACAAGCCACCCCAGGTGCTCACCTCGAGTTCCTTCTTCAACAGCTCCTTGCGCTGCGGCCCAACGCCGGGCAGATACATTATGTCTTGTGAGAGTATGTCCATCGCTGATGCGAATTTTGAATTAGGAATTTTGAATTATGAATTATTCTCGGCTTCGCCAGTTGAAGAGTTTTGAATTTTGAGTTTGGAGTTAGGAATTATTCTCGGCTTACGCCTGCGATTGTGAATTGATGAATTTTGAGTTGAGCAATTCAAAATTGAACAATTCCTAATCGGCGTAGCCGACTAATTCAACATTCAAAATTCAAAACTCAAAATTCCAAATCGGCGTAGCCGACCAATTCAAAACTCAAAACTCAAAATTCAAAACTCGACTTATTGTTTGCAGAGAAACTCTGCAAACAATAAGTCGTAAGGCGTTGTGAGCTTTATGTTCTCACGGTTGCCGTCAACCATTGTTATCTTCATTCCGGCAGCCTCAGCCACTGATGCGTCGTCGGTGAAGTTGTCGCTGTATTCGGTATTGAATGCGCGCTTTATCTGCTGTATGTCGAATGTCTGCGGAGTCTGCACCGTGCGATAGTTGTTGCGCTGAACGTTATGTCCGCCTTCGTCATCAACTAAGCGAAGCGTATCGGTTACGGGCAATACGGGTAGCGCTGCTCCATGCATACGAGCAGCCTCAAAGCATCGGGCTATTGTCTCTACCGATACAAAGGGACGCACGCCGTCGTGAACACCAACAACACCTTGCGCATCATCGGGCACAGCAGCGAGTCCGTTCTTTGATGAATGGAAACGTGTTTCGCCTCCGTCTACTACGGTGTGCTCTACAGTAAATGCGTACTTACTGCACAGCTGTCGCCAATAGTCCTGCTGCGAGTGCGGCAGAACTACGATGATGCCCAACTGCGGGTTGTACTGATTGAAACGTTCTATGGTGCGCATTAGCACCGGTCGGCCATCAACAGGCAGAAACTGCTTGGGCAAATCGCCACCCATACGCAATCCCTTGCCACCAGCCACTATTATAATGTAGTCCAATGTTAAATGTTTAATGTTAAAACTCGTACATCATTCCCTTCTTCAGCGCCTCTGCCACACGCTCGCCCTTGAGCAGCGTCACAAGAGTATAGCCGTATTCGAACGATGCACCGGGACCTTTGCCCGTTATGATATTGCCGTCAACTGTACAAAGAGCTGCTGTGTATTCGGCTCCTTCGAGCTGGTCTTCAAAGCCCGGATAGCATGTAGCACGTCTGCCACGCAACAGTCCGAGATGACCCAACACCATAGGTCCGGCACAGATAGCACCTACCAAACGTCCAGCCTCAGCCTGACGCATTACAGCATGGCGTACACCTTCGTGCTCATCGATGTTCTTTGCACCAGGCATTCCGCCCGGAATGAGCAGCAGGTCGGCATCGGCAAAGTCGGCATCGGCAAACAGCATATCAGCCTTTACAGTCACACCGTGAGCCGACTCCACCTCGATAGAGTCGCCAATGCTTACAGTCTTCACTTCCACGCCGCTGCGGCGCAGTATGTCTACGGGAGCCAACGCCTCGATATCCTCAAATCCGTTGGCAAGAAATTCGTATGCTTTTGCCATATTATGTATGTTTACTAAAGGTTTTGCAGCCGTCTTTGTTTTTGGGCGCAACACTCCGAACGGATCGGCTGTCTTCTCGTCTTCCTCGTCGCGCTTCTTCAAAGAATAAAAACGTGCCATATATGTTTACTGTTTAATTAGCTCGGGCAATATAAACACCGAGTGAATCTTCTGTTTCTCCTTGGGCGGTATCTGCATATAGTCGCGGTAGAGGTCGTGCAGATAGGCATCGGTATTGGCCGGTGCCGAGAATCGTTTGCCCTCAAACTCTATCGTTCCCAACGGGAATATTGAGTCGCGACGGTGCATTATGCCGTAACCGTTATTGATGAGTATGTTCGACATGTATGTACCGCTGCGCTTTAAGGCAAACGCTGCCTTCCACATCAGTTTGCAGAACTGGTAACGTGCGCCAAAGTAGAACAGTTCGGCTACAGCGCGCCACGAGTACTGATGCGAATGATGCAATATGGAATAGCAACGCGACATGTCCTTGCCATACTTGCGGCAAAACGCACGCGACACATTGGGATAGTCGATCATAGGGAAGATGTCGACAAACAAGCCCTTGCAGTAGCCGAGCGTGAAGTCTTCATTGCCCTCTACGTAGAACGAGTTGAGGTCGCGCACCTTCATTATAGGTTCGCGTGTATTCTCTGTATCGGGTGTTTGCAGACGCAATGTATGGGGCAACTCCTTGGGTGCCACCTCAGCAAAGCGACGTGCATCGTCCTGCGGCATAGCTATGTCAATGTCGTCATCCCACGGAATGAATCCTCCATGACGTACAGCACCCAACAGCGAACCTCCGTCGAGCCAGTAACTTATGTTATGCTTGCGGCAGATGCGGTCGATTTCTTCGAGTATGCTGAGCTGTTTGAGCTGACACGTGCGCAACTGCTGCTGCTTAAATTGTTCGAGATAGTTCATCTATCGTTGTTTTACCCTTTTTACTTTTTTACCTTTTTACTCTTTTACTTTTCTACTCTTTTACTCTTCTCACGTCAATCACCTGTCCGGTGCAGTCAGAAGCAAGAGTCTGCAGAGTAGCCTCAGCAACACGTTCGGGCATGAGCAGCGTATCGTCAGGCTCAATACCGAAGTTGTGCTGACGCATAGGAGTCTTGGTACGTTCGGGGTTTATGCAGTTGATCTTGATGCCGTCGCCGTCCCACTCCTGCGCAACAGCCTGCACAAAGTTGACAATGGCAGCCTTGGTAGACGAATAGATACTGTAGAAGGCACGACCACGAGTGTAAGAGCTTGATGTGAAGAATATCAGCTTGCCCTCGGTCTGCTTAAGATAAGGATAAGCCTCAAGCGCCACATTCACCGTACCCATATAGTTGGTCTGCACGGCGTTCTGTATGGTCTGATAGTCCATAGTGGCAAGCGGCTCCTTGTTGAGCACACCGGCTGTACATATCACATAGTCAATATGGCCAGCCTGCTCGTGGGCATCGGTCATGGCACGTACCACATCCTCGCGAACGCCTATGTCGATATGGTTTTCCGAACGTGAATAAGAGAACACCTTGGCACCGTTCTGACGCAGCATGTCAACCACACACTTGCCAATACCGTAGCTTCCACCGAACACAACAGCCACCTTATCGCGGAACACGTCGTTGACATGTGCTATCGAGTCGGGCTCAGTATTCTTCAGCTGAAACAGCTTATCGAGCATATATGTATCCTCACGATATGTAAGCTTCATGTTGCTCTCCTCGCCACGTACTACGAAAACCGGTTCGTCGGTATAGCGGCGCACTACGCCACAGTCGTCGGTGGTCTTGAATGCGGGATCCTTCAGCGCACGCTCATAAGCATCGGCTATGAGCTGACGGTCGAAAGCCTGCGGAGTCTGTCCGCGACGCAGACGTGAGCGGTCAGGGATGGATGTTATGTTGTCGTTGTCGTCAACTTCAATAATGGTGTCGGCAGATGGTATTGCCACATCAATGGCACGATAGTCGGCAAGAGCGTCAATCACATCGTTGATGATGCGCTGGCTCACGAGCGGACGCACGGCATCGTGGAAGATGAGGTTCACGTCCTCGTTGTCGTAAGCCTGTATAGCCGAGAGCGACGAGTCGTAGCGCTCCTTGCCACCCTTTAGTATCTTCTTCACCTTATGCCACTTGTTGCGCAGCACGATATTCTCGAAGTCGGCTATGAGCATAGGATTTGACACGATGGCTATCTCGTCGATGCGAGAGTTGCGTTCAAACACGTCGACGGTGTGTTCAACCACCATCTTGCCCGCCACCTTGAAGAATTGCTTTGGGGTGGAAATGCCGAGGCGCGATCCTACGCCTCCTGCCAGTATGACGGCTATATTTCTTTTCATGCTTTGTGAATTTAGGGTTTCAAATAAACAGCTTTTGCTTTCAGAGCTAATCGGTGCAGAACAGCATGAGAAAGGCGAAGTATCGGCTGTAGTCCTTAGCCAGACGTGCAAGGGCGTTCTTCATGTGATACTTAACGGTGTTGACCGAAATGCCGAGTTCGTCGGCTATCTCCTTGTAGCTCATATTCTCAAAACGGCTCTTGGCAAACACCTGCCTACATTCGTCGCTGCCCAGACAGTCGAGCACTCCAGCTATTGTCTCGTCAGTGAAAATTGCGTCTGTGGGCAAAGCCTCGGTAGTAACGCTGTCTATCCAGTTGCGGTCGGCATCGCTCAGGTGCGAAACGAGCATCTCGTTGCGCTTGTAGCTCGACTGCAGATAGTTGATGCAGGCATTGCGCACACTCATCATAAGATAGCTCTTGAGCGATGTGCGTATGTCGAGACGGTCGCGGCGGTCCCAAATATTGAACATGATATTCTCCACAACGCACTCGGCCTGGAAGTGGTCGTGTACATATCGGTCGGCAGCATGGCACATCATAGCATAATACCGCGCATACAAATCACGGTATGCGCGGCTGTCGCCGTCCCTAAGGAGATTAATAAATTCAACTTCCGAGTTATTCATACGAGCTAATATTGCTATCCGCGTGTCACACACAGACTATTATTGCATTTGCAAACTTACATATTTTTTCTGAGAAACGATAAATTCTCGCTGCTTTATTGCGCATAAAGCAAGTAATAAAAAGAAATTGAAGAAGAATTACGAGAATAAGACAAAGACTGACAACTATACAAAAACAAAAGACAACAAGAACAACACGTACAGATTATATATGCAACTGTTGACGTGCTGTTCTTGTTGTATAGTATGCTTAATACGAAAATGTCGCAAAGCACGTTTCTATATATCAAGCTTGAATTTGGTATTTACGTTCCACTGCACACGTATAGGTTTAGCCTTACGGCCGTTGACCGTCGGCAAAAGGTCGACATAACAAGTACGTTTGTGTCGGCGCGGATAGGTATAGTCAATGCGTATTGACTTGCGTTCACGCGGTTGGAGCGTTATCTCATCAGGCATTTTGAGCACTGTATTGTTGGGCATACGCACAAAGCTTACCTTCATTGTCTGCTTGGTAGAATTGCCGAGCTTAAGTGTATAGCCATACTTGCTGCCTACCTCAAGGTCGGGGAACGGCAGAAACTGGAAGTTGGCATACAGTCCGTTGCCCAATGCATAAGGACACTCTTCGGTTATGGGATGATCCATAGGCGTGATGTCTGCCTTAATCCATAGGCGTACATACTGACGTCCGTCATTGAGCAGCACCACTACCTGCTTGACAAACTTGCCCTGCTTGTGGTCTGGGTCGAGCGTAACGGTCACCTCTGCCTCTTCGCCCGGACGAACTGCACGCTTGGTATAGTTGGCTACCATACATCCGCACCATGTGTTGACTGCCGATATGGCAACGGGCTTAGTGCCGGCATTCTTCAGTCGGAACACATGCGTACACTTGCCGTCGGCTTCGCGTATCTTACCGAAATCGTGTGTACGCTCGTCTGGACGAAACGTCTCAAGATATTGCGGTTCGCCTGTTGTCTGTGCTACAGCCATGAACGGCATGGCGAGCAACAATAGCATTATGTATATTATCTTTTTCATCGTAACAGTCATTATTCTATAAAACCTGAAAAATCCTTTTACCTTAACGATTGACCAATACACCACAATTATAAACTATAAACTAAACCATTTACTATTAACTACTTACTAACAATCAACCAAATCTATATTGACTCAGCAGGCGTTTCGCAACGCCAATGCTGAGTCTTGTTATATGCAAAAAATCTGCTAAACTAATTCGTTGAATTATTGACAAGATACATTCTATGTATTAGTCGTTGAATGCGAAGCTGGTGTTAACACCAACATATGAAGCACCCCAACTAGAATCATAGTAACGCCAATAAGACGCATTAGGATTGAAAGTCACTTCTACCTTTACATAGCGTGCCTTAACTGCACCATAGAGCATATACCAGCTGTTCCAGTTATTGTCCCTTACCGTATTGCAACCATCTGTACTACCGAGGTCTACCCAGTTGGTATTGTCCTCGCTGAGATATATACGATAAGATACAATGACACTGCCCCATGATGAAGCCTTGACATTCTGGAAACCGGTGACCTTGTGTACTGCACCGAAGTCAACGACATACGAAGCTTCTGATATATTCTTAGCCAATGGCTTCCATCGGTAAGTAGTGAAACTATCCTTATTAAAGTTGACAGCCTCAAGACATGTCCAATCACTATGATCGCCATCTGAGCCAATCATCTCCGACGGATTATCGTTGATAAGAGTCTCCTTAACACCTATAGTAGTGTACACTGGCTCATCAAACACTTTCTTTGTTCCATCCGAATAGGTCATTGCGATATGCATCGGAATTATATAAGAACCATTGAGCTGCTTAGCCTTCTCACTGTCCATTGTCACTGCCACGTCACCTGATAGTTCGCCGGGCTTGATAGTGGCAGCATTTACCTTGAGAAAACTTGCGAAGTCTGAGGGCAAAGCCTCATACGATGTGCCGTTCTCCTCATTGTATGCAGCAATAAGCGAGTTGTCAATCTCGGCAGAAAGCTGTACGTCGGTATAGACAGAAGCCTTGAGCGATACTGTAAACTTAGAATCTACGCCACCGAATACGCCCACTGGAGTATTAACGATATTGCAATTTACAGTTTTCGAACCCGTCAGACTTGCTATATCTTCGTCAGAAGTATGTATGACGAGATAAGCCATCGACTTGTCATCGAGTGTAGAAATCTCACGTCCATCGTCCTTGCCACCAGGGGTAGAAATACGTATCGGCAACACATAATCACTTTCAGTGAGCGACGTACGTGCCTCTGTAGGCAGCGAAACCTGCAAATCAGCGGTATTCTTTCCACTCTCCATTTCAGCAGGAGAAATCTCAAGAGCCTTGACAGCAGCATCGGGCAGAGCAGCATATTCGGTAGAGTTCTGCTCGTTGTATTCTGCCACCAGCGACATGTCGGCAGCGCCACCAACCTTTACAGTCTGCTGTGCAGGATACTGCATGCGCACATGTACATTGGTCAAGGCATCGCCACACAATCCTATCGAAGTCTTGTAAACCGTGCATTCTGTAACATTAGACTGATTAGGGTCAACAAAAACGCGGTTGGTCTTCTCGCCATACACGTCGTACGTTTCGTCCTCGTTACAGCCTGTGAGGGCTGCTGCACTAAGCAGCATTGCCCCACAGAATAGTATATTGTAGATTTTCATCTTTGCTAATATTAGTAATTGATACTTTTAAAGTTTTAGTACGGACACTTGTGGTTGGGCACCCATGATGCCTTGCCACTCTTCGGTACAGCATTATAGCCGTTGCCTGTCTGGTCGAGGATAGAACCGTCGCTCTGCTCGTCAGTTCCACAGAAACGCCAATATGCGACAAGACCTTCTGAATGCGGGTCAACATAGCAGATGTTGTTGAGCAACTGTGCAGGTGTGCGAGCCACATTCCACACACGGAACTCAGACACACGACCATTGAGATAACGTCCACCAGCTGAGTAACCGATAGCAAACGGACCGTTGTTGTCGCCATAAGACGTGCCGTAGTCGTAACTCCATACAAGCGAGATGTCGCCGGTAGCCTTTACAGGATCGCCCATCGGTTCGCCGTCAAGATACATTGTTATCTGCTGACCGTCGTAAACACAAGCGAAGTGACACCATTTCTTTGTCGGGAAGTGTGTTGGGAATGTAGCGGCATGGGCAGTTCCCTTGTCAGGCTTATCCCAAGAGGGAGCACCTGTCTTACCACCTGCAAGCTGAAGCTGGTCTGGATCGCACGAAACATCGCCGAAGCGCAGCAGGAAGTTCTCCTCACATCCCATCAACGAAGAAATGTACGGATTGCTGTGGCAGAAGTCATTGACATAAACCTTGCACTCCATGGTGAGCTGCGAGAGATGTCCAAGCTTCTCATTGTTGCGGAATCCCGGCACAAGGAACGGCTTGGCATTGATGTCGGCTACTTCAGTGGTGATGATAGGCACAAACACTACATAGAGCACCGAACCTGCTTCGAGCAGATTGCCATCGGTTTTGACGCGCACTGGCAGACAGTAGCTCTTGCCTTCCTCAAACTTTGTAGGGTCAGCAATATTGAGTTTTGCCTCGTTTGATACAAACTGGCCTGCCTTGATAGTTACGGTAGCATCGTCGATGCTATAGGCATCAGTTGGAGGAGCTACGTAGTCGGAATTGTTCTGGGCATTATAAGCTTCGAGCAATTCGGGAGCAGCCTCGAAGGTAGCACTCACCGGAGCCTCAACCTTACCAGTACAAGTAACGGTAAGAGGAACCTCGTCGTTGCCCTCAAAACCCTTGCGCAGCGTATTCTTCTGCATTGTACCCGAGATGTATACAACGTCACGATAGTCGCCGTTGCTCTCCTGACAAGCGGCAAACACGATGGCTGTCAGCGCAAGGATAAGATATTTTATCTTTTTCATAATCGTTGAATTATTCAATCGTTCAATTTCTCAATATAATAATTAATGTATGGCAGGGTTCTGAATCTGTATGCCACGACGCATATTGGCGTAGTTGGCAAAGTCAGCATCCGAATTGATATAGTCGCGGTGCATGAAGAAAGCACCGAAACCACCCTTACGACCTGTTGCCGGTTTGTAGCGTGCATAGGTGAGAAGCTTGCCACACTCGGCATTCTTCCAGTTGTCGCCTACGTTCTCGGTGTATACCACCTTCTCGGTAGGACATCCATTGAACGGCACACGACCAGGACTGCCACCATAAGTCTGGTTGACATACCAGTTGGTGTAGTCGTTGGTATTGGCACTTGGTGCCGATCCGAAGTAGTCGATACACAACAGCATCTTCGGATTGCCCTTGATGGTGAAGCCGTCAGGATAGGTATAGGTGTTCTCCTCACTTGCCATCGGACCTACAAACTTGCCTACGAACTGTACGAAGTAGTCAAGATTGCCTTCTGACAACGGGTCGCCCTCCGGCTCATAGTCCATATCGATGCCGTCAAGTTCCTGCTCAAAGATAGGACGCAGCAAGTGCAGTCCATAAGCTCGCATTGCTGCCTTTTGTGAAGTCTCCTCACCTTCCGGCTCACGATACGGGTCTTTGGCGAATGTGCCGTCAGCATCGTTCGACCATATTCCGTCCTTGTCTTGCCAGATGTCGTAATACTCGCCACTCTCACGTATACGTATAATGGTAGGCACAACGAGCTTGGTGCCTTTGGTCTGCTGCACAAACTTCATCTCCTTGTACACCTCCGGCAGATAATGAGTCTGCTCACGTCCCTCCACATCAGTAGGTATGCCGCCCCAAAGCGAGCAGATATCGAGCGAATCGGGCAATCCGAGGAAACGTGTTGCAGGCGAAAAGCTCTGCGTATAGTCTGAAAACCATCCCCAAGCAATCTGATGGTCGGAAGCCTTGTAGTCGCGCAAGTTCTTGTAATACTGCGCATCGTATGTAGTAGGCTTGACAATCTCGACGTTCTCGATGTCGGTGTCGCACGAAGCGAACATTCCGCCGAGTAGCATTGCAGCCAATGTATATTTTAAAGCTTTCATTGTTTCTTAGATTTTTAGAATGAATATATATACTGTTCAGGCATTATTTCTTGTCCCACCACAGTTTGGTATTGCCGTTGTCCTGTCCGCCGAGCAATGTCACGGCAGCCTGAACGTTGGCTGCGTTCTGCGAGTATTCGTCAGTAGGGAAGCGCAGACGGCGTATCTGTGTATCTGTGCTGACAGCACCACTACTTGCATTGTAGTTGATGGGGAAGAGTTTAGGATAGCCGGTACGACGGAATTCGCTCCATGCCTCCTGTCCGTCAGGGAATATGGCAAGATACTTCTGGGTGATGATGCGCTCGAGTTTCTGCTCGAAGCTGGCATCGTCGTCCCATGCAATGGTGATGGTGCTTACGGCAGAAGCGTCACGACGACCGCCACTGTTGTCCTTGAAGTTGGCTGGCTTAGCCTCGCTGTTGGCTATGTAGGCATCGGCTCCGCCAACGCCACGCTCAGCAAACGATGTGCGTATGCCCTGCTCGTAGAGGTCCTTGGCAGATGTTGCTCCTATATCCCAGCGCAACTTGGCCTCAGCACGGAGGAAGAAGCTCTCGGCTCCCGACATCCATTGCATTGCCGAACCTGACTCTACGTTCATGGCAGAGGTCTTGTCGGTATACGAACTTTGGTTGTTTATCTTCAAACCTGGATAGACACCGTGTATGCCACCGCCATTCTTAGCTTCGCTGAAGTATACCGTAGCACGCGGATCGCTATAACCATTGAGATAGCTCTCAATGCAAGCGCCCATACGCATATCGTTCCAGCTGTTTGTAATCTCCCAGAACGGATTCAGATAAGAATACTTCGAGTCGTTGCAGTGCTCAGCCTTTGTCTCAAGGAAGCCCAGCGAGTGACTGATTGACTTCTCTGCCTCGGCGCGAGCCAGTGCTTCGTCGGCATAGCAGACGCGCAATGCTAGACGCAGACGCAATGTGTTGGCAAACTTTATCCAGCTTGCTGTGTTGCCACCGAACACGAAGTCTAACTTGGCAAGAACCTTTGACGACGAGTTAGCTGCATAATATTCGGTCAATACGTCGATGGCATCATCCAGCTCGTTGAAGAACTGGCGGTAGACATCCTCTTGCGAGTCGTATGCCACCTTAAGTGCTGTACCGAACTTAGAGTAAGGTATTGGGCCGTACATGTCGGTGATGCGTGCCATACCAAACACCTTGACAATATTGCCCAGCGCTGTCACAGCCTGTGTGCCGGCAGCTTCTGAGTTCTTGTTGAGTGTAGACCAAGGCTGCATGACATTCTGATAGGTGTCATTGAAGGGTTGGTTGACCCATTTGTCAGGCAAAAGGTAGTGGGCATTGTGCAACGAACCGACATCGTACGACTCCTTGATGTTAGAAAAATAACCCGAGAAGAGTCCGCCCGTAAGCATATCTGTTATCTGGAACGCTCCACCCTTGTCCTGGCCTACAATAAACACATTGTGCTCCATCTGTGCGAAGAAGCCACCTGTGCTCCAGTTGTCACGGCCCATATCCTCCTCAGAGGCTGAGTTACGGTCGGAGTTCCACTTCTCGAACTCGCCCGTACATGAGCTGAGTGCGAATGCGGCAGCCAGTGTGGCTACACCGCAAGTGATTTTCTTATTTAATTTCATAATAGATTTCCGGTTTTTAGAAGTCAACTTTTACTGAGAATCCGAGATTGCGCAATGAAGGCATCATGAAGTTGTCGATACCGGTGAAGAATGTACCGGTAGAAGCGGTGAGTTCGGGGTCGAACGGTGCTTTGCAATAAATCATGAACAGATTGCGTCCGGTGAAGGCTACGTGCATGTTCTGAATCCACGGCACGAGCTTCTTGATAGGTACGTTGTAGCCTACCGACAGTTCTGACAGGCGAACATTGCTGGCGCTATATATATAGTAGCTGCCGATGCTCGGTCCAACCTTCTGATAATAGTCCTGGGCAGGTATGCGTACGCCGTTGACCAAGGCTCCGCCTGCATCGCGAGCGTCAGCTGTAGCCTTCGAAGCTCCGAAGTAATCCATATAGCCCTGGGTTATACTTGCCACACGTCCGCCTACACGTGCTGTGAAGAGGAAGTTGAGGTCGATGCCGTTCCATGAGAAACTGTTGCGCCAACCGATGTTGTACTTCGGATTGACGTTGCCTGCCTTCACCCATTTGCCTTCGTCAAGACCTACGATATTCTTCGTATTGTAGTCGACAATGACAAATCCGTGCTCGTCGGTCTTAGGCACTGTGGTGTAGAGGTCGCCTATAGAGCCGCCCTCAGTGAGCATAACCTTGACCGGACCGAAGTTCATTCCGTCGATGTCCATCTGCTTGAGCGATACCTCTTCGGTCATGCCATTGCCGAAGTCGACTGTCTTCGGTGCGAGCAACTGATGTATCTTGTTGCGGTTGAGAGTGTAAGTAAGTGTTGTCGACCACTTAACCGGACCGAGGGGCTGGTTGACTGTGAGCGATGCCTCAATACCCTTGTTGTCTACACGTCCGCCATTTACCGGCATACGGCCATAACCTGATGTAGCCGAGAGTTTCGGACGGAAGAACTGATTGAATGTACGTGTAGAGTAGAGGCTGACATTGAGGTTGATCTTGTCGCCCCAGAGATTGGTCTGCAAGCCCAACTCCCATGCCTTGGTGCGCTCCGGCTCAAGATTGGTGTTGGGGAAGTCGGATGTGGTAGAGGGCTGTGCGTTCTTGTATTCGAATCGCTGTGCTGCCATATAGCGCATGGCTGAAGATGCATTACCTACTTCACTATACGAACCGCGCAACTTGAGGAACGACAGAACATTCGACTTCAGTCCGGGAATCATATCGGTAAGGATGGCGCTCAAGCCTACTGACGGATAGAAGAAGCCCTTCTTCTCGAAGCTTGTTCCGCCAAGAATAGAGCTCCAGTCGTTACGTGCTGTCACATCGAGATATACCATCGACTTGTAGCCTACCTGCGCTGTGCCGAACACACTCTGTGTCTGCTCATGATAGTTCTTGTCGTAGTCCTGGTCCATATACGCTGTCGCACGTACTACGTTGTTGAGCGTGAACGAGTTGGGCACATTTAGGAAGCCACCAGTATAAGTATAACTTGTCTCCACATCCTTGATGCTGGCACCGAGGTTGGCGGTCAACGAGAAGTCACCGAAATACTTGTCGATGTTCAATATGGCATCGGCATATATCTGACGTGTATTGTCGTTGGTACGGAAGTAGGCTCCGTTCTCGCCGGCAAAGAGTGCATCGGTAGAAGCGGCATACTTCTTCTCGTACAGACCTGCTGAACGGTCTACCTTGGCACGGCCTGCCAATGATATGCCCTTGGCTATATCGTATGTCAGTCCGCCCGAAAGTATGAAGCGTTCCTTATGGTTGATGGCGTTGGTGCGGTGAGTTTCCCAGTAAGGGTTCATCATCGAGAGTCCCTGATTGCCAAAAGGCCAGTACATAGTCTTGAAGTTGCGCTCCTGGTCGTACTGCTCGTAAGCCATATACTTGCGAATGTCGTCGCCTGCCGGGAACATATATATAGGTATGATGGGGTTGAAGTACAAGCCCTGCGAAACCATGTTCTTCTCGGCAACGTTCATATACATAGCAGAAAGGTCGAGGTGCAAGCGGTCGTTGAGTAAGCCTGTGGTGTTGCGCACGGTGAAGTTGTAGCGGTCGAGGGTGTTGTTCTCGACAATGCCTTCAGCATTGGTTGTGGCTACCGACACAAATGTCTGGCTGTGCTCAGAGCCTGTAGAAAGCGTAACGGAGTTGCCCTCGTTCCATCCTGTCTGGAAGAAATCGAGCGGATTGTACGTAGACGGTGTGGCAAGCTTTGAACCCCAGCTCGAGAATGAGCCGCTGCTTGTCTGTCCGTATGTGTTCTGGAATTCGGGAGTAACGAACGGTGAGAAGAACGACGTATTGTTAGAATAGCTCACATTGACACGTCCCTTCTGTCCTTTCTTGGTAGTGATCATAACGACACCATTGGCTGCGTCGCTACCATACAGTGCCGAAGCTGCTGCACCAGAAAGCATTGAGATACTCTCAATATCATCAGGATTGACCATTGAGGCAGCATCGCCCGACTGCGCGTCGCCGTGATAGGCATCAGAAGTCTGATTGACCGAGAGCGAAGGCATTGGTATACCGTCAATAACGTAGAGTGCATTGTTGTTGCCAGAGAGCGATTTGGCACCACGCATCACTACCTTGACGCCGCCACCGATACCCGCTGCCGACGAATTGATTTCAACACCTGCCACCTTACCTGCCAATGAGTTCATGAAGCTGGCATCCTTAACGCCGGTGATGTCCTGCGAATTGAGCTGCTGCACATTATACGACAGTGCCTTGGCTTCCTTCTTGATGCCGAGGGCGGTAACTACCACTTCGTTGAGCATCTGCTGGTCTTGCGCCATCTGTACGGTTACGTTGGCGCGGTCGGCCGTAAACTCGCGGTTCTTGTAGCCGAGATACGACACTTCAACCTTGCTGCCGTCGGCTGCATTGATAGAGAAGTTGCCGTCGATGTCGGTCACTACCTTCTCGGTGCCGCCCTTTACGCTGATAGTGGCACCGATAACGGGGTCGCCGTTCTCGTCGAGCACCTGACCGGTCACCTTACGCTTGGGCTGTTGCTGCTTGTGCTGCGGAGCCTTGGCGGGGCTTACCACGATGGTGTTTCCCTTAATCTCGTAGGTCACATCCTGACCTGCGAGGATTTGCGACACTGCCTCCTTGACGGTTTTGGCATTGACATTCACCTTCTTGCTTGTGTTGACGGTACGGGCGTCGTACACTACCGAGCACTTGCTCTCCTTTTCGAGGTGGGCAATGGCGGCCTTCACTGTGACGCCGTTGAGCCTCATCGAAACGGTCTGGGCATTCATTGCGGCACTTGCTAAGAGCATCGCCAGCACGAGCACTGTTTGCTTTGGTTTATACATAGGTTTTTTAGATATAAATTGTTTATATGTTTTAGGTTCTTGCACGTACGAAACGTTATGGTTTAAACGTTGGGTTCTGATTATATGACAAAACCTATGGGGCGTAAGGGTAGTGCAAAGGTAAAAAAAAACAAAAAAAATACGGCATCACTCATCAACGAGCAACACCGTAAAGCCTATGTTTAACTAAAAATCCTTTTTTCTAAAGATGAATGAAGATTCTCACGAGTCCTCATTGTTTTTCCTGTTAAACAATCGATAAAAATTTACCTTAAACCTAATAACTAAAAACCTAAATCTATTACTACTAACCTA
>ERZ1026901.354-NODE-354-length-39234-cov-25.091146_pt1 | contig 39234 bp, 39 predicted proteins | sample MGYA00380179_ERZ1026901 | MGnify/ENA primary metagenome ERZ1026901 (study PRJEB33269, sample SAMEA4719815) | human gut metagenome | biome: human-associated habitat; feature: organic feature; material: feces | place: Cameroon | collected 2013-10 ... | reverse complement strand
TCCAAGAAAAATTTTTAGTTATTTGAGTTGTCTACTTGACAAGGGGCTGATCATGAAAGCGCGAGGACGGGTTTTAGTTTATCGTTGCATCAGCCACCTGTACCCTTTCCAGCAAATTTTATCCTTCATCTTCTGCCAGCATACGATAGCCTACACCAAGCTCATTGACAATATAGCGCTTTTCTCCTGGTGTCACGCCCATTTTCTTCCTGATGTTTTTCATATTTACCTGTAGCTTTTTGACGCTGCCATAATCTGAATATCCCCAAACCGCTTTGATTATAGCAGAATAAGTCAGTACCTTTCCTGCATGAATGGAGAGAAAAGCCAAAATATTATATTCCGTCTGTGTAAGGTCGATTTCGTTTCCATCCACCACAACCTGCCTTTTATCATAATCAATCATCAAATCTTGAAATTGAAATTTGCCGCCGTGATTACTTTCGTTTTTTTCGCTGTACCGATGGCTGCGAAGAACTGCACGGATGCGAGCCAGCAGCTCCTCAGTTCCAAATGGCTTGGTAATATAATCATTGGCACCAAGGTCTAAGGCTTCCACCTTGTCCATCTCGCTGGAACGAGCAGAAAGGACAATAATGGGAACAGTATCCATTTCTCTAACATCCTGAATCAAGCTCAAGCCATCCCGATCCGGCAACCCGAGATCCAGAACAATGAGGTCAGGGTGATAAGAAGCGTACATCATCATGCCAAGTGCGCACGTTTCTGCACAGACAACCTGATAGTCGCTTATTTCTAAATTGGCTTTGATGAAGCTAAGGATGTTCGCTTCATCTTCTACGATTAAAATTTTGAATTTATTATTGCCCTTCACCATCGCACCCTCTTGCCAAAGAAAAGCGGAATACGGCACCGCCGCCCTTCCTGTTTTCTACAATGATCTCGCTGCCATGCGCCTTAATAATGGCAGCACAAACCGAAATACCAATTCCCATATTGCTACGCGTTCCGTCTATCGGTACTGCAGACTTTTTATAGCATCCGGTAAAAATCTTGTTCAAAACCTCCTCCGGAATGCCGCACCCGTTGTCCGCAACTTCAAATACGGCCTTATCTCCTGCAAGGGAAACCGAGAGCTTCAGCTCCGTCATACCCTTCGCATGAAACACGGCATTTTCCAAAAAGTTCAGCAGCACCTGCTCGATGAGGATTGAATCCATAGGAATATCCACAAAGTCGGCAGGTATTTGCGTAAGCACCTTTTGATTTGGATGCTTCTTGGAGAACTTCATAAGCACGGAGTCAATCAGCTCATCTAAAACGATGGGCGTTTTCACAATCTTGACCTTTGCACCGTCAATCCTTGTAACAGCCAGCAGGTTTTCGACCATGCGGATAAGCCATTCACTATCCTCTTGAATTTCGCCCAACAGCTTTAGCTGCTGTTCTTCCGAAAGTGCAGCCTTCTTGGAAAGCAGCGTAGAGGATGAGCCATATATTGATGTAAGAGGTGTTCGCAGATCATGAGAAATTGCCCGCAACAGATTGCCTCGCATTCTTTCCTTTTCGCTTTCTGCCCGTAAATTCTCCTGATCACGTATCCGAATATTCAACGTACTGGTAGAAACGGCAACAATCAGCATAATTATGGCAGACAAGATGCCTTCTTCTACGGAAAAGTCTAAAGTATAATAGGGATAAGTAAAGGCAAAATTCACGGCAAATACACTTAAGACAGCCGAGACAATACCGTAGCAATACCCGTTTGTTTTCAGCGATATCAGAAAAACGCCGAATACAAAGATCATGGGAACCAGCGTTTGCGTTGTGAAGAGCTTCCGGATCAGAAGATTAATGGCAAAAGCGCTGAAAAATACAAGAACAGAAAACAGAATATCCTTTTGTTGTTGATTCTTCATGATACTTCTCCTATTTTTTACAATCTCATTATACTTCACGAGCAAAAGCACTTCAAGATTTATTCACAGGATATATAACAGCATAGGCGTTTCTTTACCAAATCTACACCAAAAAAATGCTATGATAGAAATGAGCAAAGCGCTGCTCAATAAAGCACGATATACATTGTGTGGCTAAAATAAGCATAATGAATGCATAAACAGATCAGCAAGAAGGTGTAGTTATGTCGGAAGAAATAATCGGTAGAAGATTTCAGCTTTCGTCTTTTCAAATTATCATATTAGGTTTTGCAGGAGTTATTCTGTTGGGTGCCTTACTGCTAATGCTGCCAATTTCTACGACAGCACGCTGTGTAACGCCGTTTAATGAAGCGCTGTTTACCGCAACCTCCGCAGTCTGTGTAACAGGTCTTGTGTTACATGACACAGGCAGCTACTGGTCAGCCTTTGGTCAGACAATTATTCTGACGCTGATACAGATTGGTGGTCTTGGTGTTGTCACTGTTGCGGCATCATTTGCCCTTTTGTCCAGACGAAAAATTTCTTTGATGCAGCGCAGCACCATGCAGGACGCGCTATCAGCTCCAAATGTGGGCGGTATCGTGCGGCTTACGAAGTTTATCCTGTGGGGGACATTTTTTATTGAACTGCTCGGAACACTTGTTATGCTTCCGGTGTTCTGCCGCGACTATGGCTGGCAAGGTGTTTGGCTGGCAGTATTTCATTCCATATCGGCCTTTTGCAATGCAGGCTTCGATATTTTGGGAACGGCTGACAGCCTGTACCCCTCCCTTACCGGTTATGCTCAGAACCCTATAATAAATATAACGATTATGCTGCTTATCATAATCGGCGGTATCGGTTTTTTGACATGGGAAGGCATTTGGGAAAACAAGCTGTTCTTCCGACGCTATCGAATGCAGAGTAAAGTAATCCTTATCTCAACGTTGCTTCTGATTATCCTGCCGGCAATTTTTTTCTTCTTTATTGATTTTGCAGCCATTCCCTTTGAAGCGCGTATTCAGGCTGCTCTATTCCAGTCGGTCACAACGAGAACAGCGGGCTTCAACACGGTAAATTTATCTGAGCTGTCAGCTTCGTCGCAAGGCCTTATGACTTTTTTAATGCTCATTGGCGGTTCACCGGGCTCTACTGCCGGTGGTATGAAAACAACAACGCTGGCTATTTTGCTTGCCAATGCCGCTGCGACCTGTCGCCAGCAGAATAGCGCTCATTTTTTTGAGCGCAGAGTCGATGATAATACAGTCAAAATTGCATCGACCATCTTAACCATGTATATGGCATTATTTTTCTTTGGAGGGCTTTTTATCAGTGCCTACGAGAACCTACCACTGTCCTCCTGCTTATATGAAACGGCTTCAGCATTGGGAACAGTAGGCCTGACACTGGGAATAACACCGCAGCTGCATATTCCCTCGCAGCTAATCCTGATTTTACTTATGTATCTTGGCAGAGTTGGCAGTCTTACGCTCATGTATGCAGCATTATCCGGCAAAAAAATCATTAATACAAAACTACCGCTGGAAAAAATAACTATTGGATAAGAGGAGTTGATATCCTATGAAAAATGTTTTACTGATTGGAGCAGGCCATTTTGGACGGCATATCGCTATGCAGCTTTCACAGCTGGGACATCAGGTTATGGCGCTTGATACTGATGAGGAAAGAATCAATGATATTCTTCCGTTTGTCACCAAAGCACAAATCGGCGACAGCACAAATGCAGAGCTTTTACGTGCTCTTGGCATCAGAGATTTTGATGTTTGCTTTGTAACTATCAGCGGTAATTTCCAAAACTCACTGGAAACGACCTCGCTTTTAAAAGAGCTGGGCGCAAAATATGTAGTATCTCGCGCTGAACGCGATGTGCAGGCAAAGTTTTTACTTCGTAACGGTGCAGATAACGTTGTCTATCCTGAAAAACAAGTGGCAATCTGGGCAGCCAAGCGCTACACTGCAGACCATATTTTCGATTATATAGAAATTGACAAGCAGCACGCTATTTTTGAAGTAGAGGTACCCAAAGCATGGGTTGGTAAAAGCATCGGCACGCTAGATGTCCGCAAAAAGTTTGGCATCAATATTCTTGGCATAAAACGTTTGGGAAAAACTGACGTTTCAATTACGCCGGATACCATATTATCTGAGGACATAACGATGTTAGCCTTAGGTGAGTATAAGGCCTTACAAAAGTGTTTCCGGATATGAACTGACTGCGTAAGCTTTACTAAGCACAGAATATTTACGCTTGTGAAGCAGCCTTTGTTCCACGTCGCGCTCCAGGTATGCTAAATTAGCCACCAGCCTGCTTTAATTTAAAAAATTCTCTTGACTTAGAGCCTGCTCCAAGGAATAAAATAAAAACAGAACGGAGGAATGCCCATGAACAACATAACCTGCAACCTCAAACGCACTGCTGGTTACATTCTCGGCTTCGTGCTGTTTGACGAACTATTTATGCTGAAGGAGCATCAACAAAAATATCAAATAAAAAGCTGGCTTGACAGCTTAAAATTCTAATTTTCTAAGGAGCGATTACAATGAATGAAGAAAAATTTTCCACCGTATTCCCTACCGGAGCTAAAAACGAAGCTTATGCAAAATATTTCGTAGGCCAAAGCTATCTTAACATGCTTTCTCTCGACCAGGTTGTCATTGGCAACGTAACCTTTGAACCCGCCTGCCGCAATAACTGGCATATCCACCACGCAGACAAAGGCGGCGGCCAGATTCTGCTCGTCACCGGCGGCCGCGGCTACTATCAGGAATGGGGCAAGCCTGCCCGTGAGCTGCATGCCGGTGATGTGGTCAACATTCCTGCCGGAGTTAAGCATTGGCACGGCGCAGCACCAACGAGCTGGTTCGCACATCTGGCCATCGAAGTTCCCGGTGAAAACACCCAAAACGAATGGTGCGAGCCTGTCTATGCAGAGGAATATAATAAGCTGAAATAAATCGTCTCGCTAAACATCAATTTTTATGGAAAACAGCAAAGGAAAGGACGGATAACAAATGTCTAAAAAGGTTGTAGTTATTTCCACAAGTTTAAGAGCAAACAGCAACTCCGAGGCTTTAGCCAAGAAATTCGTCAAGGGCGCAGAAGCCGCAGGCCATGAGGTTGAATATATCTCGCTCAAGGGCAAAAGCATTGCCTTCTGCATAGGCTGCCTGGCCTGTCAAAGCAAGGGGCACTGCATTTTTAACGACGATGCTCTGCCTATCACCGAGGCTGTGCTGAATGCCGACGTAGTTGTTTGGGCAACGCCTATCTATTATTACGAAATGGCCGGTCAGATGAAGGTGCTGATTGACCGCATGAATTCCATGTATCCGAAGGATTACAAATTCCGCGAGGTATACTTCCTGGCAACTGCTGCGGACGACGGCAGCTATACCCCGGAGCGTGCGCTGGCAGGCTTAACAGGCTGGATTGACTGCTTCGAAAAGGCAAAATTAGCCGGCAGCCTTTTCTGCGGCGGAGTTAATGCTGCTGGCGAAATCAGCGGCAGCACCAAGCTGCAGGAGGCTTACGAGCTCGGCCTTCATGCTTAACCACTAACCCTCATATTGAACAGCAAAAGGCTGACGCCTTGCATAAATGCGAAGCGTCAGCCTTTTTTATGTCCTATGAATTATGGCTATAAATGCCTAAAAATTTGTGGCTTGTTGATTGGGGATATTAAGAAATGTCCTGCACTGAACCTATATCAATAAGCTTCTGCAAAACGCCCCCTATATCCTCGTTAATACAAATTGATTTTGCCTTTATTTCTTCCGGCGCATAGGCTTCGCCTAGATTGATACAGGCATAAGCGCCATTTTCCCACTCATTTGCCAAATGCCAGAAAGGAAATTTTATAATCGCCGGGGTGTTCATCCCAACGCCAAGCTCTAGAAACAGCACCCTCTTGCCCTTATGCTGCTCAAGGAACTCCTTGTACCGCTGCGACGCACGATACCAGCCATCATCCTGCACAAAGGTAGCATCGCAGTGCAGGTTCATCGTCATAGGCTTGCCACAGATAGGGCAATACGGAATCAGCTCAGCAGAAACTCGCATATCACTCTGCTCTTCCAGCATTTTCCGAATGCTGATTTCATTATCATATGTTTTCCGGCAGCATGGCTCACTGCACTGAAACAAGCCATAATCTCCCTGCATATAGAAAAGCCGCTTTTTAGCAAAGCCAGCTTTCTGAAAGCAATGGTCTACATTAGTTGTGATGACAAAGTAATTCTTATCTGCCACCAGGCGCAAAAGCTTTTCATAAACAGGCTTCGGTGCATCCATATAACGATTGATAAAAATATAGCGGCTCCAATAGCCCCAAAACTCTTCCTGCGTAGGAAACGGATAAAAGCCACCGGAGTACATGTCAAGAATGCCATATTTCTCCGCAAAATCTGCAAAATACTTTTGAAACCGCTCCCCTGTGTAGGTATACCCAGCCGCTGTCGACAAGCCGGAGCCTGCACCGATAACAACAGCCTCGCATTCCTGCAGTGCAGCATGCAAACGCTTAATTTGCTCCGAGTAATTTTTGGTAGATGTTTTTGTCCAAATCTTTGAAAACATTGAATATCACTTTCTTTACGCCCGTCTGTAGCCTGAAAAAATCCTTAACACTCTGCACGGCAATCTCTGCCGCCAACTCATTGGGGAAATGGAATTCGCCTGTAGAAATACAGCAAAATGCAACACTTTCTAATTTATTCTCCGCCGCCAGCTCCAGACAAGAGCGGTAGCATGATGCAAGCATTTCTCGCTCGTGCTTTTTCACCTTGCCGCTGATAACAGGACCTACGGTATGCAATACATACCTGCTCGGAAGATTAAAAGCCGGCGTAATTTTAGCACTTCCTGCAGGCTCAGGGTAGCCTTGCGCCTCCATCAAATTATCGCATACAAGGCGCAGCTGCATGCCGGCAAAGGTATGAATTGCGTTGTCAATGCAACGATGGTTGGGAATATAACAGCCTGTCATACCGCTGTTGGCAGCGTTCACAACAGCATCACATTTCAGAGTAGTAATATCACCTTGCCAAAGGTAGATTCCCTGCTGAACAGGCGTAAGTTCAGCAACATCCGTAATGCCCTTAGCCGCAATTTCGTACTGCAGATATTCATCCTGTATACGCAAAAACTCCGTACCAATCGGTTTCGGAGCGCGAACATTCATCAGTGCTCGCAGCAGCTGCTTTTGCTGCTCAGTATCTGCCGATATGGTTATATCCCTATATTCCGTTCTTTCCTGCAAAAGCGATTTAATTAGGAAGATTCGTCTCTCACTCTGCTTCATGCTCAGGCTCTCTTTCTTATGACCTGCTTGGGACAGATTTCGGCACATCTGCCGCAGCTAAGGCAATGCTGCTGCTCAATTACAACCGGCTTTTGCGCAATATCTATACACTTTTGTGGACAAACAGAATAACACAGCTTGCAGCCTATGCAGCCAGCGCCTACATAGTAGCCCGCTTCGGCCTGCGCTTGTTTACCTATGGTAATACTGTCACGAACTATATGCGCTGGATTGCTGATATCAAAATATTCGCCCTCTGCTTCATAAAGGCAGAAAACCTCTAAAGCACTGCGGGTATCTCCAGGATAAATAGCTTGCATATAAACATTCTTCGTAAAGATTTCGTCCAGCCTGCTGTTACCGATATTCTTTATTTTTCCCCGCAGCGAAATAGCAATTTTTTCTTTCGTTGCCGATAGAGCTACATATCCCTGCTCCATAAGCTGAGCGTAAAAAGCCTTGCCTTTGGCGGTGAGGAAATATACCCCCTGCTCATCCCACAGCATCATATCTATAATTCGCGTTTGCGGATGCCCGTCTGCCCCAATGGTTGCAAGCGTAGCAGAATGAATATAATCAACCAGCAGCTGCAAATAATCAGCGTTCTGCATTTTATCAGCCGTCCTTTCTATAGCATTACAGCAGCCTCACTTTCGCAAAGGCTACTGCATAATTTTTTAGAATTCGTAGGGAGGATTTCCTGAGAAGTCAGCAATAATCCCGTGAGCGTTTTCCAGATAGAATACCTCAAAGATGGGATTGGTGGCTTCACCATACTGACCTTTTACAATGGGATTCTGCAGGCACATTTCCTTGGCTGCCATATTGTTTTCAAAAACAGCCTTGCCATGCAAACGAATCCATGCATACTCCGGACTGGATACGGAAAGCTCAACTTCCGGATTTTTCAGCATATCCTTGTAGACATCCTTTTGGTTATTAGTGCAAAACCACAGCTTGCCGTCAAGCAAACCTGCAAACATAAAGGGACGGCATTTTGCCTTGCCATCGCGGCCAACGGTGGCCAGATATTGCACAGGGTTAGCATTCAGAAATTCTACTACTTTTTTCATTATAAGTACCTCCAAGCTATAGTATGTTTCGTGATGCTTTTATTGTAATACGCATTGAGCAGCTTGTGAAGTACGCACAATATTGTGGTATGGTTACCTGGCGGTGACTATTAAAGACTTCCCCTTGCCATATTTTTTCTTAGGCCTTATAATAATGCCATAAATATATTTCATGAAGTACGCATACGCTTGCGCCAAGCAAAGCTACGCGAAAATGATAGCTGCAGCGCATCGTATACCTTGAATATAGCATTTTGCAAAAACAGGAGGCTAACGAATATGAGCGAAATCAATAAAAAAGCTGAGCTGCCCGCCTGCCCGGTGGAAACCACTCTGACACTCATCGGTGATAAATGGAAGGTTTTAATACTGCGTGATTTACTGACCGGAACAAAGCGCTTCGGAGAGCTGAAGAAATCCGTAGGCAATGTTTCCCAAAAGGTTCTGACTGCACAGCTGCGTGCCATGGAGGAAAGCGGACTTGTCCATCGCCAGGTCTACGCCGAGGTACCGCCGAAGGTGGAGTATTCGCTGACTGAGCTCGGCCTAAGCCTGAAGCCAATCCTTGACTGCATGTTCACCTGGGGCGAGGCATATAAGGCTAACCATTAAAGTGTTTTTGTGCAAAAAGGCTGACGCCTTGCGTAAATGCGAAGCGTCAGCCTTTGTTGATTTTGTCCATGCTTATACAATTTTCACTAGGAACTATAATACGTTAGCAAAAAACTTCTGCGCACGCAGCACAATACATTGCCTACTTTTTAACAGAATACTTTGCTTTGAATGCATCATAATCCGACTTTGCAATTCTATAGCTCTCTTTATTCTCAGAATTACTTTTTACAGATTCATGAGCATTCTTAATTCCCAATATAGCGTCAGTTATAATACGAGTAAGGTACTCCTTTTGCTCATAATTCGCCATCACTAAAGAATCTCTGACGTACATTGGGTTATTTCTGATTAACTCAATATGAAACTCTATATTGTGAGCTTGCAAATAGTGCCATAAAAATGTCACGCAGGTTCTTGTATTTCCTTCTCGAAATGGGTGAATACTCCACAATTCTACAAGAAAATCTACTACTATCGAAGGCAAAGCTTTATCTTCTTTATTCCAGTCAATCTTAGCATATTTGTCAAAAAAAGCTTTAAGCTTTGCCTCTATATCTTTGTAATCAGCATATTCTGCTGAACCACCTGCTAAAACCCTTTCGCTCTTATACAAATTTTCATCACGAAAAAGTCCTGCCCAATTATATAAATCTAAAAATAAATACCTGTGTATAGCAATCAGATGCTGAATATCAAACGTTGCCTCTATTCGCTCCGGTCTGATATCCAAACCTAAAAGCTTGACAGTAACCTTTTGTATTTCTAGCTTTTCAAGTAAAGCTTTATCATGTATATTGTAATTATTGATTAAGACATCACTATTAGGATAGCAATATTTTCCATTATCCATATACCTTACGCTCCTATGTACTCAAGACGATTAACCTTGTTTTCGATTTCGCTAAGAGTCAGCTTACCATTAATATATAACTCAAGCGCATTCATAAACTCTTCATTAGGCCCTTCTGTAGCAGTAAGAACTACAGCCAATGCACGTTCAACACTTTTTCTTCTTTTTTCACACTCATCAACATAATTACTGTCGATGATAATTCCCTTATATTCTAAAATTGTTTTTATCATATCCACCACATAACTCGGAGGATTGCGTCTGCCATGCTCCCAATCCTTTACTGTTGCAGCAGGAATACCAAACATTGCTGCAAATTTATTCTGACTCAGTCCAGTGCATTCTCTAAGCTCACGTATGCTCACAAAAATCATCTCCTTATCATCTATTCTATAATATATTATAAGGCATTGCCTACTGTTTTTCAATATCACAAAGCCCTCCTCCTAATATCTATTGTCTACCAAAAAAATCAACGCTGATTGCTACGAATATCTTCAAACAATTTCTCTTCTGCCAATGCAAAAAAGGCTGACGCGCAACTTTTTTTCCACGATTAACTCACGCAGATATGCTATACTTTATTCATCGCTTGAACACCGACACGCTCCTTGAAAACTGTTTTGACAAATATATCGTATAACTCGGTGCACTAAAGGGTTGTCAACCCCTCCGAGAATACCGGAAGCTGTGACTAGGCTGCCTGCGGGATACTGCGGCAGTGAGGTTTCTGTCGCTCCGCGAGGACTGATGGAGAAGCTCAAAAGGCAACACAGAACGGTATGTGCGGATCTTGGTGCCGATTAAAGCTCGAAGGATTCTGGCAGCGACAATAGACGCTAGCTCGAGCGGTTTGTCATTTGGACATAATAAAACGCAGCTATTAGCAAGCTTCATGCTTGTGTACTAGCTGCGCTTTTTTGTTGCCACGTATGATTGCAGGTTATCTGCCAAAGCTTACGCTCGCTGCAAGGGAACTGCTAATACCTCCTGCGGTACACTTTTACGTGCTACTGCAAAGAGCACATTTGATATCAAAATCAGCTTTGATATTTTTCAAGATTATCTAGCATTGTTTTGATTATACCATCAAATGTAGAATCGAATTCTTCTTTTCTTATTTTAAATTCAAATCCACTCACAGTATTCCCAAACGATTTAGTTTTCTTATCTCTTTCAGGCATCCTAATTCTATATAACATTTTTTCATCATCATAAGTTATTCCAATAACATAATGTGCATCAAAAAACTTATTCCAAGTCTTATATTTTGTAAATATAAAAGCATTGCATTTTTCTTTATCACTCTTATACTCTGATAAGCTTAAAGCCATTGCGTCTTCAACAGACTTTTTCAGACATGATACATCTGTTATATCAGTAATGTTCCCAATAGCTTCGCCAAATCCAATTTTATTAGTATGATACACCCAAATAGAAAGTCTATAAGTTTTGCGTTCAATATAAATTTCCAATATTCCTAACATAATTTCTCCTTCTCGTATTACAATCATACTACCTTGTTAGTACAAAGTCAAAATTCTCTCACTCCAAGCACCTCTCTGCCAGCTCTTTCAGCGTATAAGCATCAAGCTGCTCAAAGAAAAAGGCTCTCTGCGAATGCAAAGGCAGCGACTTGCTTACTGCCAGATTGTACTCTGCACCCTTCGCAAAATCCGTTACAATAAGCTCAAGTTGCTCCTTAACCAGCGCCAGCAAATCAGCCCCGGCGCTGCTGTTAACCAGAACCAGCGTTACGCCCTTATCATCATCAAACTCCGGGAACTGCTTATCAATTCCCCAATAATCTGCAATCGTTATATCTGCCAGACTACGCTTATTATTAAACGCGCACTCGCCACAGGACGGTCGAATGCTGATGTTATTCAGAAAAAGGCGCATATAGGTTTCCTGCCGCTTGCTCGCGCCAAAGCGCTGATGCTCTGTCAAAAACAAAGTCTCGCCGCTCTTCCAGCCCTTCGCCTTATCACGAAAGCGCACCTGCACAACAGGCTCGCCAGCCTCCTCGCCCAGCTCAGCCAAATGCTTGCGATAAACCTTAGGACTAGGAACACCATGACAGACAACATCCACCGTCAAAAGATTAGCAAACGGCTTCACAAGATAGCCCTTCAAGCCCGCAATCTGGCAGGGCGTACCGCTGAACAAAACCTTCTTCCCCGCAAGCAGCTGCTGGCGCACATCTCTATAAATAGTGCCTATTTCACTCTGCACATACTTCGAGCCGCGCAGCTTAGACAGGTCAGCAGCATTATCCACAAGCACATGGCGCACTGCCAGCTTTTCATCTAAAGCCGCGCCTGCAACCACGCCGCCCTGCCTCAAGACCTCTTCAGCCAAAAGCGTGAACATGCCGCCGCTGGAGCTTGTGAAGCGGACAGCATCATCCCTATTTTTAGCGCCATACACAGCAACAAGCTCATGCTGCTTCGGCTTGTGCAGCATAGGGCAAACATTCTCGCATAAACCGCAGTCCATGCACTGTTCCTCATTGACCTCAGGATATAAAAAGCCCTCACAGTCCGCCGTCATCCTGATGCAGCCTCGCGGACAAATATTAGCGCAGGCACTGCAGCCTGTACAGTTTTTCTTATAATCTACCTCCAGCATAGCTTCGACCTCCCTGCTGTCACAACCTTACTTTAGCTATTATTTTAGCGCCAACTCGTGTTTTTAGCAAATTTTAGACTGGAGATGTAAAAAAGCAGAACCCCCGAAGCTATAGCCATAGTCTTGGGAGTTCTGCTTTTTACGATTATATACTTTTGCCGACGTCTTAACCTTCGTAATCGGCTTCACATTTCCCCAGCTGCCTCGTTTGGAGGCGTTGACTAGCTTTTGCTGTTTTTTCGACATCTTTTCATAGCTAATATATTTTTCCATCTTCTTAATTCCTCCATTTTCTGCTCAATCAAACAAAATCTTGCTGCTACGTTAATGATAACATAACAGCAAGCATAAATCACGGAAAAAAATTTGCGCACTCGAAAAATGCGGCTATATAATCTCATTTTTTATCAAAGCCTAATAATCCCTTTATCTCTTCCAGGTTTTGTGCAAAATATACTCCCTGCTGCTTTTCCGCCGAAGAAAATCCCTTAGCAATCATCTGCTGCAGAAAGTGCTTCACATCATCATAATAACCATCAATATTATAATAAATGCACGGCACATGCAGTTGTCCTAATGAAAGCTTGGACATAATCTCACTGACCTCCTCCAGCGTCCCCACGCCACCGGGAAACGCAATGAAGGCATCGCCAAGCTCAATCATCTTCGTCTTGCGCTCCGCCATATCCTTGGCAACTATCAGCTGCGTCAGTCCTTCATATTGGTATGCTGCATCTATAAAAAACTGCGGCTCCACACCGATAACCTTACCACCTGCCTGCAGAACGCTTTGCGCCAGCGCTCCCATCAGGCCAGTCTTTGAACCGCCATAAACCAATGTGTTGCCATTCGCACCAATCCAGATGCCAAGCTCTCTAACTGCTGCCATAAATTTAGGATCATTGCCTGTTGATGAGGCAAGATATACTGTTATATTCAAGTTAAGCCCTCCTCGCATGTTATTGAACCTAGTCTACCACCATAAAAAAACTAGTGCAAGCAATGCGCAATATTTTTCCATTGAAAAAGCTGATAACATTCCAAGGGCAGTACACATCAGCTGCATCAAAATGATAGCCATAAACATCTTTTAGCGAAACGAAGATGGTGGGATATTGGTTCATCCATTGATTACAAATCTGAGTGTGCTTAGCAATAGCTAAGCCGGCAAAATGCTTGGTCCTTGCGGACATCGAAAAAATCTGCCAGTATACTCATACCAGCGTAAGCAACTTTTCACTGAAACGCATTACTTTTCAGCACAGCCACTTCCCTAACTACACCAACCATCTGGATCACAAAGCATAAATTCCATTTCGTCACCTCACGCTCTTTCTCCTGCCAAAGCTGGGTTGATTTTTATTTTTCTTAATTACAAGTATATTATATAAAGCTTGCCTATGACAGAAGCTGTCTATCTTGTGAAAGCTTTGATAAAATTTTCTTGAAAGCTGCAATAAGCGTAAAAGCAAATCAAAACGTCGCAAGGAGAAATCACAAGGATTTTTTTGTTGCAGCTAGTGATAATAAGCAAAATTTAATGTAAAATGTACTTATAGTGTTAAGAAAGAGGTGATTGCCTTGAATATGGCCTTAAGAATAAATCCTTACACTCCCGGTGTAGGCATGGTGCCTCGCTATCTTGCCGGCCGCGAAGCCTTGCTAGAAGAAGCCAAAGACACGCTGGCTTATGTTGCCAATGGTTACGCCACACGTTCACTCATTTATTATGGCCTGCGCGGTGTTGGCAAAACTGTTCTGCTAACAGAAATCGAAAGCATTGTCCAAGAGAATAATATCTATTACGAGCATATCGAAGCTATGGAAAATGCTTCATTCATGTCCAGCATTTCCTTAAAGGTCGGCCAAAAAATAAATACTGGCGCTATTCTCTTTATTGATTAAGTGCAATATCTTAAAAATGCTGAATTTGAAGCCCTTATGGCCGCTATCAATCGCTGCAACCAGCTTGGTTTGCCCTTAGTTTTAATTGCAGCCGGCTTACCCAAAATCGCTAAAATTGCCGGCGATATCAAGTCTTATGCTGAACGCCTCTTCAAATTTATTCCCGTGGATAAGCTGCAAGAGGATGATGCCAAGCAGGCTTTAATTCAACCGGCCAAAAAGCTTCTTATAAATTTATTTTTAGACAAGGTCGTTGTCACCGACAAACAGATTGATATCAAGCTTACTACAGACGCAATCTCTAATATGCTTACAAAATAACGATTAATATACAGCGGGAGCTGCCGTACTTACTATAAGCACAACAGCTCCTGCTTTTTTCTAACAACTTCTCGTCCATTGATTTTCAATGAGACTATTACCCCATTACAACCTCAACAGCTTTACTCTGAAAGGCAATTCCATATTTCACAATATCCGTCACGCCCTGAGCACGCAGCTCAGTATCATATTTTCGTTCCTCTATCTGACTTAGTGCTGTCTGCGCAAGCTGTTTGAGATTTACAGCATCATTCTTACCTGCGGCCTTTATCTCAATAATGATTCCAGGCAAGCCTGCACTTTTAGGCACAAGCTGAATATCATATCTGCCCAAACCGCTTTCCCTGTTAGAACAAATCGTATAATTGCTTTCAGCTATAGCTATCAAGCCTAGCATCAGCCCATGATAATAGTTTTCCTTCAAATTATCATAATAGCTAATGGTTTCCATCATGAAAGTGCTGAGAGTTGCTTTTATTTTCTCAGCATCTTTTTTAAACAAAGCGTTGCCTAAGTCCGTAACCGTATTTTCCCCAATGCGCTCTGTCAAAAGCGACAGTATCTCATTATAATAAATCGTTTTAATTTCTTTATTAGGAATGCTGAGCCTGCATACATAATCACCTTTAAAATCCAGCTCTGTTTGCGTAGCTTTCAAATAGCCTGTCATTAACAGAAAGCCTAAAATATTCGTCTGCGGTTCCTTTAGTTTTGGGTAGATAATATTAGTCTTAACTACCGACCGCACCTCAGCTTCTCCTAGCAAGGCATGTAAATTTTTATACGTATCATCGTTATAGGTCTTTAAAATTTCCTGGATTATTGTATTAGCAGAAGTCTGCACCCAATAGGGCATAGCCTGGCAATCATTACTAAAATAATTGATGACGGACCACGGATTGAAAATCTCTGTTTCCCCAAATTTATAACCGTCATACCAGGCCTGCACCTCTGCAAGCTTATCTGTATGCTCGTAATACTCAGCCATCTGCTGAACCTCGCTAGTTGTGAAGCCAAAATACTCACTGAATTTTTTATCTAAGACAGAGCAGACGCGAATATTATTCAGTCCGCTAAAAATGCTTTCCTTAGCCACACGCAAAATACCTGTCATAATAATCTGCTTGGCATGTGGATTATCCTTCAGCGCAGCAGAGAAAAAGTTTCTGATGAATTCAATCGCCTCATCATAATAGCCATTGACAAAGCCTTCCTGAATTGGCGTGTCATATTCATCAATGATGATAACAGGAGCCTGCTTATGATGCTTATGCAGCATTCTGCTCAGCGCCTGCAAGCTAAATACATATTCTGCTTCCGTCGCAACATCTTTTGTAATCCTATAAAAAAGTGCTACATCTGTCTGAGATATCTCTGTACTATTTTTCAGCTCTTGATGACGGTCATATTCCGTTTTGATGATATATTTTAAAAGTTCATAGGCCGTTTTCCATTTTCTAGCCTTGATGTCTTTTAAAGAGAGATAGATAACAGGATATTTTCCCTGATGATTGATATATTCTTCGCCCTGCTGCCAAATTTTTTTATCCGTAAAATATTCACTGGTAGCTTCAGCAGTTTTTTCAAAAAAAGTACGCAGCATATCCATATTCAACGTTTTACCGAAGCGACGTGGACGTGTGAAAAGAATTATTTTATTTTTTTCATCCAAAAGCTCTTTGACTAACAAGGTCTTGTCGATATAATAACTCTCCCTGCAAATTTCTTTGTAATTTGTATTGCCAACGGGCAGCGGTAATTTTTTCGTCATCAGGAACACGCTCCTCTCTCTTTATGCTATATTCATTATATCACAAACGGAACTATTTTCTATGTCATTCTTTTAAATTTATACACAAAAAAACTGATTGACTTCTACAAGTGCAATCAGCATTTTCTCTATTTTTAATTCCATCCAAAAACTTGTATTTTTGATTGGTGCCGCGGACCGGAATCGAACCGGTACGGGTATCACTACCCGAGGGATTTTAAGTCCCTTGCGTCTGCCAGTTCCGCCACCGCGGCAGACAAAACAACATAAGTCCATTTTCTATTTTTAGAAATAAAAAATGGAGGCGACACCCAGAATCGAACTGGGGATAAAGGTTTTGCAGACCTCTGCCTTACCGCTTGGCTATGTCGCCTTGAAAGTGGAGCGGAAAACGAGATTCGAACTCGCGACCCCCTCCTTGGCAAGGAGGTGCTCTACCACTGAGCTATTTCCGCATATGGTGCCTCAGCACAGAATCGAACTGTGGACACAAGGATTTTCAGTCCTTTGCTCTACCAACTGAGCTACCGAGGCATAATGGCGACCCGGATGGGACTCGAACCCACGACCTCCGCCGTGACAGGGCGGCATTCTAACCAACTGAACCACCGGGCCATTGACCACAAGACATATTATACTAGCATCTGCCTTTTTTGTCAACACTTTTTTCGAGATTTTTTTAAGCTTTTTTCAGCGAGACCACAGTCTCCTGCAAACGCTCCCGCAAATGCTGCTCCAGAGCCGCCAGCTTGTCCCCTGCAGGCACGTTGGCCTTCACGTCGAAGCACTCTGTCGTCAGCGGCAGATTATGGCTGCGCATCTCGGCAAACAGCTCATCACGGAAAATGTTATAGGAAAAATAAATCTGGTTGCCGCCGGCAAAATCTGTATAATCCAAAAAGATGAACGAGCCATTGATATAAGGCAGCGGATTGTCCGGCGTGATGAACAGCTCATAGCCCTCCAGCTCCCGCGGCAGGCTGCGCCAGAACTCCCACTTCTCAAAGCCCAACTCCGCCGCCTCGAACGGCATTTTGTGCAGCGTCTTGCGGTCCACGTTCCGGATCAGCTCCGGCAGCTGTCTCAAAAGCATCTGGCCGAAGCGCTCGCGGTCACGGCAAAAATAACGCTCGTCACGGAAGGTGTGCAGGCCAACGGTCTTTACCGGCACATAATCAAAGGTTTCGCTCGTATAGGTTATATCAAGGCGACAGTGCATCGCCTCATTGACATAGGCCGCGATATTGAGAATCTGGCCCTTGATGCCCGTCCCCGGCTGCAGCGTGAAGCCTTCAAGCTCCTGCGGCAGCTGAGCGAGCAGCTCCCAGTCCTTAAGCTCTGCGGCAATCTCTTCGATAGGCTTTGGTTTCCCCACAACTCCACCTCATTCCTTCAATAATGGTGCTATCTTATTAAAAATACGTACAGCATTGTTATAGAACACGTCCTCGTAATGGCGCTCCGGCACTATTTGCGCAATCAGGCGGATATAAAACGGAATATTGACCAGCGGCCAGTCGCTGCCATACATCACGCGCGTATAATCGCCCATATAATTCAGCCAGGTGTGCAGCTGACGGAAGAAGCCTGCCTGCTGCTCAAACAGCGCCAGAGGCTTAGGATTGCCCTCGACGAGTCCTGACAGGTCGATGCAGACATTGGCGTTCTTGCACGCCACCTCTGCCGCATCCACAAACCACGGACAGCCGCAATGCGCAATGACGAAGGTCACGCCGGGGAAGTTCACCGCCGCCTCATCCACGGTCAGCGGATGCGAATACTTCAGCAGTCCCGTCGGCATCGCCGTATCGCCGGTATGGATAACGACAGGCACATTATAAGCCTGCGCCAGCTCAAACAGCGGCCAATGGCGTCTGTCATTGACATAAACAGCATTATAGCCCGGGTACAGCTTGATACCCAGGCAATGCGGCTGCGTTATATAATGCGCGAACTCCTGCGCCGTCTGCGCAGCGTTCGCCTCTGTAATTTCTTCACTGGCTACGCCCATGCAATAGCCCATGCTTTGCGGCTGATTATACTGCTCCTCATCATAAGGCGCAGCAAGGTCAATGAGGCGCGGCGGCACACCGCCATAGCGTGACGAGGTATAAGCGGTATTGCCCATCGCTACCGAAAAAGCGATATTATTATCCCGGCAAATCTGCTGCCAGCAGGCCGCTGTATTTTCATAGCCGGCTCTTTTGGCAACCTCCACAAAGCCTTCTACATTAAAATAATGCATATGGGCATCAATAATTTTCATCACACTGCTCCTCTTTTCAATAAGCTTACTTCGCTTCCTCTTTTTTATCCTCAGGAAGAATAATATTCAAAACCATCGCCACGATGAAAACCACTGCTACGCAGTTTTCGGCAAAGACGTTCTTAATCAGCCTTACTCCTCAGTTCTGAAAACCACCGAATTCGTTTTGGCATCCATAGATTCAATGATAGCCAGAGAATGCAGGTTTACGCCAGCCGCACGCAGTTTGTCGCCGCCGCCCTGGAAGCCCTTCTCTACTGCTACGCCGACGCCCTCCACCGTGCCGCCGGACTGACGCACGATGTCGATAAGTCCCTCGAGCGCACAGCCGTTAGCGAGGAAGTCGTCGATAATCAGCACATGGTCATCCTTGGACAAAAAGCGCTTGGAGACAACAACGTCGTTCATCTTGCTATGAGTATAGGAATAAATCTGCGTAAAATAAACGTCCTTATCCATATTGCTGCCGCTGCTCTTCTTCGCGAAAACAACAGGCACCTGAAAATACATCGCTGCTACGCAGGCAATACCGATGCCGGAAGCCTCGATGGTCAGAATCTTGTTGATAGGACGGTCTGCAAACTGGCGCTGCAGCTCCTTGCCCAGCTCAGCAACAAAAGGCACATCAATCTGATGGTTCAAAAAGCTGTCGACCTTGAGGACGTTGCCGCTTTTGATAACACCATCTTTAAGAATTTTTTCTTCTAAAAGTTTCATATTTTTCCCTCCGCTCGTGTTAATCTTCATTTAAGTATAAAGATAATTTTATCACAAGCACATGTCATGGTAAAGTGCTTTTTCCCCTTCGCGCAGAAATTTCTTCCGCATCAGGCCAAAATCTGCACCTCACTGCCCGTTCCGGCGCCGTTCGTCCTCTTTGTCACGACAAGCTGCGTATCTATCATGTCCATAAGGTCATGCACGTGCGAGATAATGCCGACCAGCCTACGCCCCTCGCTCAAGCCCTGCAGCGTTGCCACTGCCTGCTGCAGAGCGGAGTCGTCCAGCGAGCCGAAGCCCTCGTCGACGAACATCGCGTCCAGCTGAATGCCGCCTGCGCTCGACTGTACCTCGTCCGCCAGCCCCAGCGCCAGCGCCAGCGAGGCCATAAACGATTCGCCGCCGGAGAGAGTTTTTACGCTGCGTCTGCGGCCGCTGTAATGGTCGTGCACCACAAGGTCGAGGCCGGTCTTGCTGTTGCCCGTCTTTACCTCATCATTATCCAGAGCCTCACGGCACAGCTCATACTGGCCGCTCGTCATCTGCAGCAGGCGCACGTTGGCACGGCGCAGGATTTTGTCGAAGTAGTGCATCTGGATATAGGTCTCCAGATTGACGTGCTTCTTGCCCACCAGCCTGCCGTTCATCGTATCCGCCAGCGCCTTCAGCGACTGGTACTCCTCCTCGCTGCGGCGCAGGCTTTCCGTGCTCTGGCGCACGTTGGCCGTAATGCCCTTGTTATTCTCAATCGTAGCATACAGCCTTCTGTCCTGCTGCTCCAGCTCGCGCTGCGCTGCCGCCAGCTCCGCGCCCTGCGCTCGCAGTGCGGCCTCGTCCACGTCCGCGACGAGCCTTTGCTGCTGCTCGAGCTGCCCCGTCTTTTCCTGCAGCTGTCCCTCGACCTTCGCCAGCTCGGCCACGCGCTTCTGCGCGTCCGCATCTGCCTGAGCGTTGCTTGCACGTTGGCGCGTAACGGCAGCGGCACGCTGAGCCTCCTGCCGTGCCAGCTGCACGAGGGGACGCAGACGTGCCTCCAGCTCCTGCGTCTGCTCCGCCGTCTGCTTCTGTTCAGCCTGCAGGCAGGCGGGCAGCTTCTCCAGCTCTGCACAGCCAAGCAGCTCTCTGCTCTTGTCCAGCGTGAGCTGCAGCTGACGCTCACAGCCGGCGTTCAGCTTACGCCCCTGTCCGGCAAGGTCGCCCAGATATGCCTTGGCGCTCGTCATTGCCGCCTGCGCCTGCTTCACCTGCTGCTCCGTCGGCGTATCCTGCGGCAGCACTGCAGGCCGCGGATGCTGCAAGGAGCCACACACCGGGCAGGCCTCGTGCTCCTTGAGCGTCGCCGCCAGCACACCGGCCTGCGCCTGCAAAAAGGCCATATCCAGAGCGTCATATTTTTGCTTTTTCTCCGTAAAATCCTGCATATGCTCGCGATACTCCGCACGCTTGGTCTCCAGCTCCGCCAGCTCTTCGTTATACCGCGCCAGCATCGCCTGCACGTCCTGCAAATCGCGCTTCCTCGCTGCCAGCCGCTGCTGCTCGCCCTGCTCCTGCGCCGCCGCCAGCTGCGCAGCCTGCGCCTCCTGCCATGCGCTCTCCAAAGCCGCCAGCTGCTTTTCTCGTGCAGCCTTGGCCTCCGCCTCGCTGTCCGCCTGCTGCTGCAGCTTATCCTTCTGCGCCTGCAAGCTACGCACAGCGCTCTCCAGCTCTGCCAGCTGACTGAAGCCTTCCAGCTGAGCATTCAGCGCCCTTTGCTGCTCATCCAAGGCGCTCTTCGCCGCCGCATTCTGCACCTGCTTCGCTTCATCCAGCTTTATAACAGCGTCCACCAGCTCCAGCGCCTCACCGGCGCAGCCGCGGAACTCCTGCTGCCGCCACAGCGCCAGCTTGGCCGCCTGCTCTGGATAAGCTGCACAGCTTATGCCGCTGAGGAACTGCGCCGTCCGCCGCTGCAGCTCGTCGCATTCCTTATATTTATCCAACGCCTCGCGCTTGAGCCGCTCCTGCAGGCTCTGATAGAACTCCGTATGGAACAGCTCGCGGAAGATTTTGCTGCGTTCATCTGTATTCGTATCGAGGAATTTGCGGAACTGTCCCTGCGCAATCATGGCGATTTGCGTAAACTGCTTATAATCAAGTCCCAGCAGCTCCTTCACCGCCCTGTCCACCTCTCCTGTCTTGGTCACAGGCTGACGCGCATCGGGATAGCGCAGCTCTGCCGCCGCACGCTCCAGCGTCAGGCCGCTGCCACGCTTGGCAGGACGCTGATACTCAGGGTTACGCCGCACGACATACTCCTGCCCACGCAAGCGGAAGGCAAGCTCCACGAACGTCGGCACATCGGCAGCCGCATATTGGCTGCGCAGCATCGAAGCCTCACGCGTACCGCCGCTCGTCTCGCCGTACAGCGCGTAGCACAGCGCATCAAAAATTATCGTCTTGCCTGCGCCCGTATCGCCTGTAATCAGGTACAGCCCCTGCTCCCCCAGACGCGTAAAATCTATCTCCGTCCGTCCGGCATAAGGGCCGAAGGCACTCAGCACCAGCTTTAAAGGCTTCATCTGCTCTCCTCCTTCTCCAGCAAGCCCTGCAGATACGCTCTCTGCTTCTCGCTCAACGCCTGATTATTCTGCAGCTGATAAAACTCCTCCATCAGCTCCAGCGGCGACTTCTCCACCACACGCTCCGCGCCCTCAATGGCGTTATCCGTGCGCGTGCGCTTGTTGTCATATTCCAGCTGCAAAAGATTCTTATAGACCGAGCGCAGCTTCTGCACAGCGTCCGGCACATCCTCCTCATCGGTCAGCGTGAGATGATAAAAGTCACGCAAAAGGCCGTCGCTGTCATGCGGCAGCTCGTCATAGAACTCCTTGCTCATCAGCTCCTCATAGCTGCCGCGCAGCTTGCGCAAATCGCGCAGCGGAGCAAGCGGCAGCGCCGTAACGCTCACGCTGCCCTTCTCGCCCAGCTCCACAAGCGTCACGCTCTTTTCCTGCTGCCATTCGGCAAAGGAATATTTGAGCGGCGTACCGCTGTAGCGCACACGCTCGCTGCACACGTTCTGCGCCTTATGGATATGCCCCAGCGCCGTATAATCAAAATCAGCAAAAACATCTGCACCGATATTGTCCACGCCGCCGACATTCACCGCCTCGCTGCCTGCCGTCTGCGCCCCCGTCACAAACTGATGCGCCACCAGCACGTTGCGCTCTGTAGCATTGATATGCAGGCGCTCCACCGCACAGCGCAGCGCCTCGTGATAGGTCGTCACCTGCTCCGCCTCCTCAGGCGGCAGGCAGTGGCGCACATGCGCAGGCTTCAGGAAGGGCAGCAGATAAATATGCACGCTGCCATAAGCATCCTGCAGCGTCACGCACTGCGGCTCGCCAGTATAAAGGCCGCAGAAATGCACGCCGCCCTCACGCATCAGCTGCGCACCGAACGCCAAGCGCTCCGCGGAATCATGGTTGCCGCTCGTCACGCACACCGTCGTCAGCTGTGCCAGCTTATTCAAAAAATCGTCAAACAGCGTCACCGCCTCAGCCGGCGGCACAGGCTTGTCATAAATATCCCCGGCCAACAGCACGCAGTCAGGCTGCTCGCTGCGCACCAGCTCCACAAGCTGCTGTAAAATAAAGCACTGGTCCTCCAGAAGCGAAAACTCGTTAATCCTCTTGCCCAGATGCAGGTCAGACAAATGCATCAGCTTCATATTCTTCCTCCAATCACGTTACACTCTAAACTGATTGTAGCACGCACCGGCAGGCGCGTCAACAAACGGCGAGTCTGTCCTTATGTCCTCTCATTACATACATAAAGTTTACAAAACAGCACTTTCGGTCTGCATTCATTTGTGGTATAATCATTTTGTTACTATATTTTAGGGGAGGCTAAGCAAATGCTTAATCAGGTTTCTTTATTCACCGAAAACAACTGCGGTGGACTTTTAAAAATCACCACTATTTTAGCAAAAGCTAATATCAATATCTATACCATGCTCGCCAACGACAGCGCCGAGTTCGGCATCGTGCGTCTGATTGTCGACAATCCCGATGTTGCTATGGACACGCTGAAGAAGGCAGGCTACCAATGCCGCCACGACAAGGTTATCGCCGTAGAAATGGACGATACCCCTGGCTATCTCGACGGCATCCTCACGGCCATCCACAGCGCCAACATCGACATCTCCTATCTGTACATCTCCTTCAACCGCGAAAACGTCAAACCGGTTGTTATCCTCAAAACAGCAGAGCCGGAAACCGCAACCTTCCTCATCGGCCGCGGCTACCATCTGTTGGAGAGCTTCTAAAAGTAAAACGAAAAATACCCTCTCTGCCTGCTTCGCAGGCATCTCTCCCTTACAGGGAGAGCTTATTCGACGTACTACCGTCACGGAAGTTCTGCGAATAAGTCGCCCCTGTAAGGGGAGATGTCGCCTATGGCGACAGAGGGGTATTTTTTTAGGGGTATTACTTCGAATAAGCAGCCTTAGCCGTCACGCCCTCGAGCAGGCCCAGCTTGCCGCTCATAGCGCTGATGACATCCTGCGGTGCGTCCATCGCCACGCAGATGATGTTGACGTTCTTTTCCTTATAGGGCAGTCCCATGCGGCCGATGATGTAATCGCCGTAAGCATGCAAAATAGCATTCAGCTCGCTGACCACAGCCTTATCCGTAACAATCAAAGAAATAACTGCAACTCTTGTTTCCATATTCTTGCCTCCTTAATAAGCTTCTTCATTAAGTATAGCACACTCGCAGGGAGGCAGGCAAAAAAAATCTGTGTTCGGCCTGCGCTTGACATTGAGCACCATTTTGCTATAATTAGACTTGTATTTTACTGCGCTTCGCTACGCAGCTCATGCAATTTCCGGCAATCTGCCATCTATTTATAAAGGAGTACCCCATGCTTAACATCTGCTTCGCCCTTTTTCTTTTCGGTATGCTGGTTACACTCTGCCTCAAAGCGTTTAACCGCGCCAGACTGCAGCAGCAGCCGCTCAACTCCAAGGAAACTGCTCTTTTAATCGCGCTTTCCCTTGGCTGTATGCTCGCGCTCAACGCCGGCGTCAGTGCTGTCTACCGTATGCAGCTCATCAGCTTCTGATAAGCAAGGCAAAACCGTCTGCACAGTCATGCAGGCGGCTTTTTTATGCTCTGCGAAAGCAAACAAAATAACACAAAAGCCGAAAGCTCAGGCGCAAACAAGCGTCCTTGCTTTCGGCTAATTTTTTTAGTCAGACCGGCTCTTAGTATTCAGCTAATTTTGCAGCAGCCTTCGGGCAGCCTTTGGCAGCAGCCAGCTCAAAGTAGGTCTTGGAGCAGATTTTGTGGCCCATTGCCAGATATTGCTCGCCCAGCATGTACATATCCTTTGCGTATTCCATATCCTTCAGCTTTTGTGCGGCCTTCGGGCAGCCTTTAGCAGCAGCCAGCTCGAAATAAGTCTTGGAGCAGATGCAGTGGCCCATGCCCAGATATTGCTCGCCCAGCATATACATATCCTCTGCATATTCCATGTCCTTCAGCTTTTGTGCAGCCTTCGGGCAGCCTTTAGCAGCAGCCAGCTCGAAATAGGTTTTGGAGCAGATGCAGTGACCCATGCCCAAGTATTGCTCGCCCAGCATATACATATCCTCTGCATATTCCATATCCTTCAGCTGAGCCTTAGCTTCCTCGGAGCCTTTAGCAGCAGCCAGCTCCAGATAGGTTTTGCCGCTGATTGCATGGCCCATGCCCAGGTATTGTTTAGCCAGCATCAGGCAGCCTTCGATATATTCTTTATTTTTTGCTTCAGCAGCAGCGATTTCTTCGTCAGTTACGCCGGCAGCTTCCTTGAACCAAGCCATGATAGCGCCCAGGTCTTCAGCCTTGTACATTACGCTTCTGAATTTATAATCAATCTTCTTCATAGTGTACAATCTTTCAATGCCCATGTTCAGGTCGATGTAGTCCAGACCGAAGAAGGTCAGGATGCCGTCGATAACAACCTCAGTATTAGCCGGGTCCTTTGCCAGGTTAGCAATTTGCAAGTATTTTTCCACTACAGTAGTCATTTAAAAAACCTCTCTTTTCTCATCTTTTACAAGAATCGTCAATTTAAGTCCACGCACAGGAACTAACAACATAATAACACGATTGCAAACAATTATCAACTATTTTTGCAGCAAAAGCTCCAATACGTCGCTTTTTCCCTCGTTTGGTTTAGGCTATATGATGGGACAATCACAAAAACAAAAATAACCGCCAGCCCAACAAAACTTGCGGTTATTTTTTAACTAAAAAGCTTTTTATAAATTTATGCTTCTTCGCTGAAATCGTCCTTGCCAACGCCGCACAGAGGGCAAACCCAATCTGCCGGGACATCCTCCCAGGCAGTGCCTGCTGCTACACCGTTGTCCGGATCGCCAACCTCAGGATCATAAACATAGCCACAAATATTGCATACCCATTTTGTCATTACCAAGACCTCCAATCAATAATAATTTTTTATTTGACCTAAGCTCATTATAACACAAAAAGCCGCCGAAAACTTTAAACTTGCTGTGAACTTTCAGCGTCCGCTATTGCAGCGCCGCCTGCTTTTCGGGCAGCTCAAGACGGAAGAAGTCATACAGCGTCTGCGCCGCCGCATGGTTCATGCTTTCCACCTGCGCCAGCTCCTCCACGCTGGCCGCTCGCATAGCGTCCAGCGTCTTGAACGCCTTCCACAGCTCCTGCCTGCGCTTCGGGCCGATGCCCTCCACGTGGTCGAGCACGGAGACAAGATTACGCTTGCCGCGTAGCTTGCGGTGATAGGTGATAGCAAAGCGATGCGCCTCATCGCGGATACGCTGAATCAGATGCAGCGCTGCACTGTCGCGGTCGAGCAGAATGCTCTCGCTTTGATGCGGCTTGAAGATTTCCTCCTCACGCTTCGCCAGACCAACGACGTGCAAATCGTCCAGTCCCAGGCCGTGCAGCACCTCCAGCGCCGAGCTGAGCTGTCCCTTGCCGCCGTCGATAACGACGAGGCTCGGCAAATCCTCGTAATCCTTGTAGCGGCGGTAGACAACCTCCTGCATCGACTTGAAATCGTCCGGCTTGCCCTCGGCAGAAACAATCTTGTACTTGCGGTAATCCTTCTTGCTGATGCTGCCGTTACGAAAAACAACCATCGAAGCAACGGTCTCACTGCCCTGCGTATGGCTGATATCGAAGCAATCCATGCGCTCCAAGGGCTGTGTCATGCCCAGCGCCCTTTGCAGCTCCTCTGCTGCCTGCTCGTCATTCTTCAGCGACAGGCTGCCCTTGCGCAAACGCTCGTCGAGCAGCTTCACAGCATTATCCGCCGCCAGCTTCAGCAGCTCACGCTTCACGCCGCGCTGCGGCTTTAACAGCTCCACCCTGCGCTCCGCACGCTCTGCCAGCCACATTTCGATAAGCTGCTGCTCATCAGCCTCCGGCAGGTACGGCAGCACAATTTCCCGGGGAATAAAGGTTGCCTCATTATAATACTGCTTCACGAACGCCGTCATGATTTCGCCCGGCTCATCGCCCTCATTCTGCAAAAAGAAGTTGTCACGACCAATCAGCCTGCCCTTACGCACAAAGAAAATCTGCACGCACGCGCCTGTCATATCCTGCGCAAAGCCAAAGACATCCATATCGCCGCCATTGTTCGTCACGGCCTTCTGCGATTCGTTGAGACGCATCACTGCCTGCAGCTGGTCGCGCAGCCGTGCAGCCTCCTCGAAGGCATAATTATCCGCCGCTTCCTGCATCCGCTGCTTCAGGTCGCGCTCCAGCTCCGTCGTGCGTCCGTCAAGCACCATGCACACCGAGCGAATCATCTGCTGATACTCCGCGCGGCCCACATAACCGGCGCAGGGCGCAAGGCAGCGCTTGATATGGTAGTTGAGGCACGGCCTGTCGGGATTCATCTTGCGGCAGGTACGCAGCGGAAACATGCTGCGCAAAAGCTTCACCGTCGCATGCATCGCACCGGCGTCGGCATAGGGGCCGTAATACTTCGCCCCGTCACGGCTTTGGCGGCGCGTCACGAACAGCCGCGGAAATTCCTCGTTCACCGTCACCTTAAGATAGGGATAGGTTTTGTCGTCCTTGAGGCTGATGTTGTAGCGCGGACGATATTTTTTAATCAGGTTGCACTCTAAAATCAGCGCTTCGACCTCACTAGAGGTAACAATCGTCTCAATCTCGGCAATCTTCGCCACCATCGCCTTAACCTTCGGCGTGTGGCTCGCCAGATTGCGGAAGTAGCTGCGCACGCGGTTCTTCAGCACCACGGCCTTGCCGACATAGATGACCTTGCCCGTGGCATCATGCATCAGATAAACGCCCGGCTTTTCCGGCAGAACAGCCAGCGCATTGCGAATCGCGTCGCTAAAGCCTGCTGCTAACTCTGTCATACATACCACCCGTTCTTCTTCGCCTTCGCCAGCTCAGCCTTAATATACTGGCCTGTATAAGACTTCTTGACCTTGGCAACCTCCTCCGGCGTACCGCTGGCCACGAGCGTGCCGCCCTTGTCGCCGCCCTCCGGTCCGAGGTCGATAATATAATCTGCCACCTTGATAACATCAAGATTATGCTCAATAACAATTACGCTGTCGCCTGCCTCTACAAGGCGCTGCAGCACGTCGAGCAGCTTATGCACATCGGCGATATGCAGGCCGGTCGTCGGCTCATCAAGGATATATACCGTGCGGCCCGTGCTGCGGCGTGAAAGCTCCGTCGCCAGCTTGACGCGCTGCGCCTCGCCGCCGGAAAGCGTCGTCGCCGCCTGTCCCAGATGGATATAGCCAAGACCGACGTCCTCGAGCACCTGCAGCTTACGCGCAATACGCGGCTGGTTCTTGAAGAACTCGCATGCCTCGCTGACCGTCATGTCCAGCACCTCGGCAATCGTCTTGCCCTTGTAATGCACCTCCAGCGTGTCGCGGTTATAGCGCGCGCCATGGCACACCTCGCAGGGAACATAAACGTCGGGCAGAAAGTTCATCTCGATTTTATTCATGCCGTCGCCCTTGCAGGCCTCGCAGCGTCCACCCTTCACGTTGAAGCTGAAGCGTCCTGCCTTATAGCCGCGCAGCTTTGCCTCATTCGTCTGGCTGAACAGCTCACGGATGAAGTCAAACACGCCTGTATAGGTCGCAGGGTTGGAGCGCGGCGTGCGGCCAATCGGAGACTGGTCGATGTTGATAACCTTGTCCACCAGCTCCAGACCTTCGATGCTGTCATGCTCCGCTGCACGCAGACGCGCACCGTTGAGCCTGCTGCCCAGTGCGTTATACAGGATATCGTTAATCAGCGTCGACTTGCCGCTGCCGCTTACGCCGGTGACGACGGTAAGCACTCCGAGCGGAAGCGACACATCAATATTTTTCAGATTGTTGGCGCGGGCGCCGTGAATCGTCAGATAGCGGCCGTCACAGCTGCGGCGCTGCTTCGGCACGGGGATGAAACTGCGTCCGCTAAGATAGGTGCCTGTCACAGACTTCTCCACCAGCTTGATTTCCTCCGCTGTACCCTGCGCCACAACCTCGCCGCCATGCTCGCCTGCTCCCGGACCGATATCAATAATCTCGTCCGCTGCATACATCGTCTCCTCGTCATGCTCCACGACAATCAGCGTATTGCCAAGGTCACGCAGATGCTTGAGCGTTTCCAAAAGCTTGCCGTTGTCACGCTGATGCAGGCCGATGCTCGGCTCGTCGAGGATATAGAGCACGCCCGTCAGGCCGCTGCCAATCTGCGTCGCCAGACGGATACGCTGTGCCTCGCCGCCCGAAAGCGTGCCTGCGCTGCGGTCGAGCGTCAGATAATCAAGGCCAACGTCGTTGAGAAACTGCAGGCGTGCCTTAATCTCCTTCAGCACCTGCTTGGCGATAATCTGCTGGCGCTGGCTCAGCTGCAGCTCTGCAAAAAATTGCAGGCAGTCGCGCACCGTCAGCGCCGTAACCTCACAGATATTCTTGCCACCGACCAAAATCGCCAAGGCCTCAGGCTTCAGGCGGCTGCCATGACAGGTCGGGCAGGGAGTGCTCGTCATGAACTCCTCCAAATCCTGACGCATAGCGTCGCTGAAAGCCTCACGGTAGCGGCGCTTCAATACGTTCAGGATTCCGTCGAAGGTCGTATCATGCTGCTTAACCTCGCCCTGCAGATTCTCATAGAGGAACTTGAACTTGCGCTCGCCTGCGCCCTGCCACAGCAGCTCCTGCATCTCTGCAGGCAGGTCGTTCCACTTCGTATTATAATCATAGCCATAGGCAGTGAGCACCGCGCCCAGCTGCTTCATAAAATAAGAATTAAGGTTATTGCTGAAGCAGGCGATGCAGCGCTCAGCAAAGGTTTTCTCGCCGTCCGGCACAATCAGCGCCTTATCGAACTCCATGTTCATGCCCAGCCCGGTGCAGTCCGGGCAGGCACCGAAGGGATTGTTGAACGAGAACAGCCGCGGCTCAATCGCCGGCAGGCTCACGCCACAGTCGTTGCAGGCAAAATGCTCGCTGAACAGCAACAGCTCTGCCTGCTCGCCCAGCGTCGCCACCTCCACGAAGCCGTCGGCCAGCTTCAGCGCCGTCTCCACCGAATCAGTAAGGCGCTGCTGAATCCCCTCGCGCACCGCCAGACGGTCAATAACCACCGACAGGCTGTGCTTGCGCTTCTTATCCAGCTGGATATCCTCATCCAGCGTGCGCACCTCGCCATCAATATACATGCGCACATAGCCTGCACGCCGCATCTCGTCGAGCACGCGCATATGCTCGCCCTTGCGTCCGCGCACCAGCGGAGCCATAACCATGAAGCGAGTCCCCGCCTCCAGCTCCAGCACGCGGTCGACAATCTGCTGCACGCTCTGCTGCTCGATAAGCTTGCCGCACTGCGGACAATGCGGCTCGCCTGCACGCGCAAACAGCAGACGCAGATAATCGTAAATCTCCGTCACCGTGCCCACGGTCGAGCGCGGATTGCGGCTCGTCGTCTTTTGGTCAATAGAAATCGCCGGACTCAGGCCCTCGATATAATCCACATCCGGCTTATCCATCTGCCCCAAAAACTGGCGTGCATAGGCAGACAGCGACTCCACATAACGGCGCTGGCCTTCAGCGTAAATCGTGTCGAAGGCCAGGCTGCTCTTGCCGCTGCCCGAAAGGCCGGTGATGACCACCATTTTATTACGCGGTATCTCTACCGTGATATTCTTCAGGTTGTGCTGACGCGCACCCTTGACAATAAGTTTTTCTTGCATTGCTTTTCCCTTTTTCTACTTCTTTTTCTTCTTCGGCATCAGCTTCTGCCCCAGCTGTCCCTTCACGAGAATCAGCTGGTCACGCAGCTCTGCCGCCGCCTCGAAGTCCAGCGCCTTCGCCGCCTCCTGCATCCGCCGCTCCAGCTCACGCGCCAGCGTTGTCAGCTCCTTCTGCGACTTCTTCTTCAGCGACTTCGTCGCTGCGCCATAGCTTGCGCCCTCCTCGTCCTCGGCCACCTTCGTCAGCTTAATCAGCTGGCGCTGCTCCTTATAAATCGTCTTTGGCGTGATATGGTGCTCCTTATTATAAGCCTCCTGCTTCTCGCGGCGGCGGTTCGTCTCGTCCATCGCTCGCTGCATGCTGTCCGTAATCCTGTCGGCATACATAATAACGCGGCCATGCGCATTACGCGCGGCACGGCCAATCGTCTGAATCATCGCCGTATCGCTGCGCAAAAAGCCCTCCTTATCGGCATCGAGAATCGCAATCAGCGACACCTCCGGCAAGTCCAGGCCCTCACGCAAAAGGTTGATGCCGACGAGCACGTCGAACTTGCCGCGGCGCAGGCTGTCGATAATCTCCGCACGCTCAATCGTCGCAATCTCCGAATGCAGATAGCGCACACGCACGCCTGCCTGCTTCAGATATTCTGTCAAATCCTCAGCCATGCGCTTCGTCAACGTCGTCACCAGAATACGCTCTCCGGCCGCAGCCACCTTGTTAATCTCGCCTAACAAATCATCTATCTGTCCCTTAATCGGACGAATCTCAATCTCGGGGTCTAAAAGTCCTGTCGGACGGATAATCTGCTCCACCACCTGCTCGGCCTGCTCCAGCTCATACTTCGCCGGCGTTGCCGAAACATAAATCGCCTGCTTAATCTGCTGCTGAAACTCGTCAAAGGTCAGCGGCCTGTTATCATAAGCCGACGGCAGGCGGAAGCCATGCTCCACAAGCATCTCCTTACGCGAACGGTCGCCTGCATACATCGCGCGAATCTGCGGCAGCGTCACATGCGACTCATCCACCACGAGCAGAAAATCCTTGGGGAAATAATTCACCAGCGTAAACGGCGCTTCACCTGCCTTACGCCCTGCCAGATGGCGCGAATAATTCTCGATGCCGGAGCAATAGCCCATCTCCTGCATCATCTCCAAGTCATAATTCGTACGCTGCTCCAAGCGCTGTGCCTCCAGCAGCTTATAATGCTCGTTGAGATACTCCAAGCGCTCGCCCAGCTCCTCGCGGATATCGCCCATCGCCCGCTCCAAATTCTCGCGGCTCGTCACATAGTGGGATGCAGGGAAAATCGCCACATGGTTGCGCTGCGCCAGAATCTCGCCTGTCAGCACGTCGAACTCCACAATGCGGTCGACCTCATCGTCGAACATCTCGATACGCACAGCCTTCTCGCCATACGCCGCCGGAATAACCTCAATCACATCGCCGCGCACACGGAAGGTGCCGCGCTTGAAATCTATATCGTTACGCGTATACTGAATCTCCACCAGCTTATGCAGAATGCGCTGACGGTCAATCGTCTGGCCGAGGCGCAGCGAAAGCACCATATCATAATATTCCTGCGGTGCACCCAAGCCGTAAATGCAGGAAACACTCGCCACGATGATAACGTCCCTGCGCTCGAACAGCGCACTCGTCGCGCTATGGCGCAGCTTATCAATCTCATCGTTAATCGACGCGTCCTTCTCGATATAAGTGTCAGACTGAGGAATATACGCCTCCGGCTGATAATAATCGTAATAGGAAACAAAATATTCCACAGAATTCTCCGGGAAGAACGCCTTCAGCTCGCTTGCCAGCTGTGCTGCCAGCGTCTTGTTGTGCGCGATAACCAGCGTCGGCTTACGCACCTTGTTAATCACCTGCGCAATCGTATAGGTCTTGCCTGTACCCGTCGCGCCCAGCAAAACCTGCGTGCGCAAGCCCTTTTCCACGCCCTCCGCCAGCTTCTCAATCGCCTGCGGCTGGTCACCGGCAGGCTCGAAGGGGGCTTGAATTTTAAAGTCCATGTTGTTTCACCATCTTAGTCACTATAATGTATAAGGGGCACTTTATTTGATGTCCACACCTTTGCTTATGGACACTTTATTCGATGTCCAAATTAATGCTCACCGGGCAATGGTCACTACCAAACACCTCATTATGAATCTCAGCGCTCTGCACCTTCTCCGCAATTCTGTCCGACACCATAAAATAGTCAATTCTCCAGCCTGCGTTCTTCTCACGCGCCTTGAAGCGATAGCTCCACCAGCTGTACTTCACCTCTTCCGGATGCAGATAGCGGAAGGTGTCAGTAAAGCCTGCTGCCTTCAGCTCGCGGAACTTGCCGCGCTCCTCGTCGGTAAAGCCGGCATTTCTGCGGTTCGTCTTGGGGTTCTTGAGGTCGATTTCCTCCGCCGCCACATTCAAATCGCCGCAGACCACGACAGGCTTATGCGCATCCAGCTTCTGCAAATGCTCGCGGAACACATCCTCCCACACCATGCGGTAATCAAGGCGCAGCAGTCCATCCTTCGAGTTCGGCGTGTACACAGTCACCAGATAAAAATCGTTAAACTCCAGCGTAATCACGCGTCCCTCGGTATCATGCTCTGCCTGCCCCAGGCCGTAATGCACAGCCAGTGGCTTCACCCTCGTAAAAATCGCCGTACCGCTATAGCCCTTGCGCTCAGCGCTGTTCCAGTATTCCTCATAGCCGGGGAACTCAAAGCTCGCCTGCTCGCGCTGCATCTTCGTTTCCTGCAGGCAGATAATATCCGGCGCCGCCTCTGCCAAAAAATCGGCAAAGCCCTTCGTCATGCAGGCACGCAGTCCGTTAACGTTCCAAGAAAAAAGTTTCATAATCTATACCTCGCTCTTTCGTAAATTCTTCGTCTAAGATGACTGGCATCTTCAATAAATATTCTCCATTATATTTTAGCATTATAAAGCGCTTTTTGAAAGTGCTGCACAGGAAATTCACAAACGAAAGTTTAGAAATAGCCTTCCGCGCAAAACAAAAGAAGCTATCACACCAAGACACAACTCTCAGTGCAATAGCTTCTCTAAATTCTTTTTTATTTATTCAGCCAAGAGGACATAACACCACTGCGGCGTGCAGCCTGCGGCTTGTCAATCTGTACCTGCTCCGGTGCATACAGCAACAGGTTGTCATTAACAGCAGAAACAGACGCGTTCACAATGTAGCTTACGCCATTCAGATAATCAAAAATACGATTCTTCAGCACAGCATCAACAGCATCAAAGCTGACCATAATAGCGCAGCCGTTCATCAGGGAATCAGCATATTCACGAACATCCGCAAAGGATTTCGGTGTGCGCACCATAATATTCAAATGACCGGATTTCAGCAGGCGCGGAGTGCTATACTCCTCCTGCAGCTCCTCTTCTTCATCTGCCCAAAAGAATTTTTTTGCCGTATTTTTCAAATCCATGGCTCCAGCCTCCAAACTAATAAACTGTTAGCGCATTTATCTATAGACATTCGCTAATAAACGGAATAGACTAATGTAGTTATCCTTATTTTAGCAAATTATCTACTGCTTGTCAAAGAATTATTATTGCATGTTTTTCATGCGGCCGCGCAGCTTACCGCGCTCCAGACGGCTCAGAACCTTCTTACGCATACGGATGCTCTTCGGAGTAACCTCAACCAGCTCATCCTCGTTGATATGCTCCAGAGCCTGCTCCAGAGAGAAGGTCTGAGGCGGAATCAGGCGGATTGCATCATCACTGCCGGAAGCACGCATATTGCTGACATGTTTCTTTTTGCAGGGGTTAACGTCCATATCCTCTTCACGGCTGTTTTCGCCAACGAGCTGGCCTTCATAAATCTTTTCAGCCGGAACAACGAACATGGTGCCGCGCTCTTGCGCATTGCCAATGCCGTAGGAGGTGGTTTCACCGGTTTCAAAAGCAACAAGGCTGCCGCGAGTACGACCGGGGATTTCGCCCTTGTATTCTTCATAGCCGGCGAAAACGTGGTTCATGATGCCGTTACCCTTGGTATCGGTCAGGAACTGGTTACGGAAGCCAATCAAGCCACGTGCCGGAATCTTGAATTCCATACGCAGATAGCCTGCCATCTCGGTCATGTTCTGCAACTCAGCCTTACGCAGACCAAGGCCTTCCATAACAGCGCCCATATAATCCTGCGGTACGTCGATGGTCAGTGCCTCCATAGGCTCAACGAGCGTGCCGTTTTCATCACGGTGCATAATAACCTTCGGCTTGCCAACCTGCAGCTCGAAGCCTTCACGACGCATGGTTTCGATGAGGATGGACAGATGCAGCTCGCCACGGCCGGAAACCTTATATGCATCAGGAGTTTCAGTTTCTTCAACGCGCATAGATACGTTGGTTTTTACTTCTTTGAACAGACGGTCACGCAGGTGACGGCTGGTTACAAACTCGCCCTCACGGCCAGCGAAGGGACTGTTATTTACATAGAACAGCATGGACAGAGTCGGCTCATCAATCTTGATGCCCTTCAGTGCCTCCGGATGCTCAGGGTCAGCGATGGTATCGCCGATGTTAGCGTCCTGCAGACCGATAAGAGCAACGATGTCGCCAGCCTGTACAGCGTCAGTTTCTACACGCTTCAGGCCTTGATAGCTGTACAGACGGCCAATCTTGCCATTGCGGTTGCCGCCCTCATCCATCAGCACAATGTTTTCGCCATTGTGGATGGTGCCGCGGATAACACGGCCTACAACGATACGGCCTACATAATCATCATAATCCAGAGTGTTAACAATCATCTGCAGCGGAGCGTCAACATCTACGTCCGGAGCAGGAATGTTTTCCAGAATAACCTTGAACAGCGGCTCCAGAGTAGTGCTTTCGTCGTCCATGGACAGCTTAGCAATACCATTACGAGCAGAAGCCAGAACCACCGGGAACTCCAGCTGATCTTCATCAGCGTCCAGCTCGATGAACAGGTCCAGAACCTCGTCGATAACCTCATCAACACGTTGGTCAGGACGGTCAATCTTGTTGATAACAACAATCGGCTTCAGATGCTGCTCCAAAGCTTTACGCAGAACGTATTTAGTCTGCGGCATCGGTCCTTCATAAGCATCAACCAGCAGCAGTACGCCATCAACCATGGTCAGTACGCGCTCTACCTCGCCGCCAAAATCAGCATGGCCCGGGGTGTCAAGGATGTTGATTTTTACGCCTTCATGCATAACTGCAGTATTTTTGGAAAGGATGGTGATACCACGCTCACGCTCCAGAGCATTGGAGTCCATAACGCGGTCCTCTACATGTTCATTAGCACGGAAAATACCGCTTTGCTTCAGCATAGCATCAACCAGAGTGGTCTTGCCATGGTCAACGTGGGCGATAATTGCTATATTACGAATATCATTTCTAATCATTGCTATTGTTCTCTCCTTCATGAAAAACAAGAAAAAGGATGCTTGTCAAGCGCATCCTTTACGGTATTACTAAATTATTATATGCTTTTTCGTTTTCTCTGTCAATAAAATTTTTATAGAGTTGTAGGGCTATAGGATTTTAAAGACGCGTTAGAGTGTACCAGATGCGAAGAATGGAGCCGACGGCGTACTAGAGGTACGTCGAGGCGACATTCTGAAGCAGATGGTGCGCTATAACGCGTCTAAACACTACTTCACTACGCTAGGCAGCCAAGTAGCCACCTCCGGGAAGAAGCATAAAATCACAATCTCCAGCGCCATCGCCGCGCCAAACGGGATAACACCTTTGATTATATCCGTCATTTTGCTGTCCGGACTGATGCCCTGCAGCACGAACAGGTTCATGCCTACAGGCGGCGTAATCAGCGCCAGCTCCAGATTCAGCAGCATAACAACGTTGAACCAGATAGGGTCGAAGCCAAGCTGCGTAATCAGCGGGAAGAGAATCGGCAGCGTAATAAAGATAATCGAAACCGATTCCAAAATACAGCCGAGGAAAAGCAGCAGGATATTAATCGCGATGAACACCAGCCACTTGCTGGCCTGCATACCTACAACCGCTGTCGTCAGCGCCTGCGGCGCATCGAGAATCGTCAGCACGAAGCCGAACAGCGTAGCGCCAATCATAATGGCGAAAATCATGCAGGTCGTCTTAATCGTGTCGTTCAAAATCTCCGGCAAATCGCTGAGCTTGAGCGTCTTATAAATGAAGAAAGTTATCACGAGGCTGTAAATCGTGCCAATGCCGGCAGCCTCCGTCGGCGTAAACACACCAGTGTAGATACCGCCGACAACTATTACGGGCAGCATCAATCCCCAAAAGTTTTTACGCAGTGCCTCCATGCGCTCGCTCCACGGTGCTGCCGCCTCACGCTCGAGATGGCGCGAGCGGAAAACAACGATTGCCATAATCATCATGGTCATCATCACGCCGGGAACAACGCCGCTCATGAACAGCTTGCCGATGGATTCATCAGTAATCGCACCGTAAAGAATCATCGGAATCGACGGCGGAATCAGAATGCCAAGCGTACCGCCCGCCGCCACAGCGCCCAAAACCAGCGGACGGTCGTAGCCGCGCTTGAGCATCTCAGGAATCGCAATCGCGCCGATGGTAACGGCACAGGCGACGGAGGAGCCGGTGATTGCCGCAAAGATAGCGCAGGCGATAACCGTCGCAATGCCAAGGCCGCCCGGCAGATGACGCAGCCACTTATGCGCCAAATCGAAAAGGTTGTTGCCCACCTTACCGGTCAGCAGAATCTGGCTCATAAGAATATACATCGGCACGGCCGTCAGCACGAAATCGTCCAGCGACTTATAGCCAAGAATAGGCAGCTGGTTCAAGGCGCTTTCGCCGCCCATAAACGCCAGCATGCCGCTGACACCGCCGAGTCCCAGAGCAAAGGCTACAGGCAGTCCCAAACCAAGCAGAACGAGAAGCAGGATAGTAAAGCCAACAATCATTATTTACTTACCTCCTTCTCAAAATCTCTTGTAAAATCGTTATTTTTAATCTTAATAATATCCTCTAAAAGCGTGCGGACAAGCTGCAGCAGCAGCACGCCAAAGCCCAGCGGCATCGACATCTGCGGAATCCACAGCGGCGTGCCCAGCGTCGTCGGTGCGCAGTTGTTCAGCTCCAGCGACAGCATCGCCATATCCCAGGAATAAACCGTAAAAATATAGCTGTAGAAAATGCCCAGCAGCGAGGTAAACACCTCCACATAGGTCAGCATTTTGGGCGACATCTGGGAAACAAAAATATCCACATGAATATGCTTCTTGCCTGCATAAGCCACACCCATGCCCAAAAAGCCTGCTATCAGGATGCAATAGGTGGAAATTTCCATAACCCATTCTGTCGGCGAATTCAGCAGGCCGCGGGCGATAACCTCCCAGACAATGCTGAACGCGCAGTACATAACCAGCGCTCCGGCGATAACGCCGACGAGCTTCGTCAGCACCTTTAAAAACTTTTCATAAATAAGCAGAAACTTTTCCACCACTAATCACTCTCACTTCTAGCCGAACTCATTTAATGCAGATATCAATCAGCTCCTGACCGGTCTTGCCGGTTTCCTTCACGAACTGCTCCCAAGTAGACTTGGTTGCGTCACGCCATTTTTGCAGCTCGCCCTCAGGCACAACGTAAACCTCCATGCCCTTGGCCTTCAAATCGTCGAGCGCCTTCAGGTCTTCCTTCTTCGCATTGTCGCGGATAGCCTGCTGCACCTCTTTTGCTGCATCGGTCAGCGCCTTCTTTTGCTGATCGTTCAGCTTCGCATAGGATTTGTCGTTGATGGCCAGCAAAAATTCCGGACAGCCATGGTTGGTAACGGTCAGATACTTGGTAACCTCATACATCTTGCGGTCGCGCATCGCCGTCGTTCCGGAAACCTGACCATCAATCGTGCCGCGCTGAATGCCCATATATACCTCGCCCGAGCCCATCGTTACGCTGGAAGCACCCAAGGCCTTGATTGTTTCAGTAGAATATTTGCTGTAGCCGCGGATTTTCAGACCGGCGAAATCCTCAGGAGCTTGAATCGGCTTTTTGCTGTTAGCAAACTGTACGAAGCCATAATCTGCCCAAATCAACGGACGCACGCCCTTCTTCTCCAGCTCTGCGCCCAGCTTGTCGCCCAAGCCGCCGTCGACAGCCTTGCCAATCTTTTCATAGGTCGGGAAGAGAAACGGCAGGTCGAACACGTCCATCGCCGGAACGATGCTTGCCCAACGGCCTACGGTATTCAAGCCCATATCAACGCCGCCACTAATCAGTGCATCATTCATATTTTTATCATTAAACAGCTGGCCTGCCGGATAAATCTGGATATCCAAGGTGCCGCCGGATTTTTCCGCCGTCTTAGCCTTCAAGTCCTGCATAGCCTTCACCAGCGGATGGCTTTGCGGCAGATGCGCTGCCATTTTCAACGTAACCTTGCCGCCGGACGGAGCAGCCTGCTTATCGGAGCCGCCGCCACAGCCGGCGATTAAAGCCATAGCAGCAATCATAGCTGCAGCAGTGAATGTTTTAGCAAATTTTTTCATAAAAAACAACTTCCTTTCCCCCAAGCATCCTTGCTTGCTTAATAAAAAATGAATAATCGAGTAGGAGGGAATTTTGAGTAAAATTCCCGACCTCTCACACCACCGTGCGT